>Ga0172364_10005186_pt1 | contig 10372 bp, 9 predicted proteins | sample LakKivSesite10cm_FD_114545 | JGI IMG/M metagenome (GOLD analysis project Ga0172364, IMG submission 114545) | Sediment microbial communities from Lake Kivu, Rwanda - Sediment site 10cm | ecosystem: Environmental > Aquatic > Freshwater > Lake > Sediment | place: Rwanda: Western Province, Lake Kivu... | reverse complement strand
CCCTCCACCCGATCTGTGTGGTTTCCGAGAATATGACTCTGTTGGGTCCTTTTCTGGTCTCCGTCCTCGCTATTATGAGGCGGGCACGCAAAACGAATTGGCTGGCGTGACGCAGCCCGATCTGGTCGGAGTGAACCGGGTAGCCTACTTCCAGTAGCTCTTCACTAGATCGATGTAGCGACAGTAGTTCTTGAACGGGACATCGCTGGACACGCAGTGGTCGACGCTCGGTATGTATCCCCCGTCCTCCAGTAGGTAGGGGAGCTTCGAGTTGACCTCCTTCTCCAGAGCCTGGCCGCCCTTGGCAAGCGCCCTCTTGTCGATGTTGCCGATCACGATGAGCTTGTGTCCATACTGCTTCCGTAGCTTGATCGCGTCCTCGTCGCTGGCAACCTCGAGCGGGTAGAGGCAGTTGACACCTCCCTCAAGGAAGCAAGGCGTGATTGCGTCGTTATTGCCGTCGCTGTCCACCATTATGACATCGATGCCGTTCTCCCTCAGGAACCCGGTTAGCTTCCTGTAGCCAGGAAGCATGAACTTGCGCCATTGCGCTGGGGATATGTGGGGCCCGCTATGATAGGCCATGTCCTCCCATATGGTTGCGTAGTCTATCTTTGCCTCCGCGACCGCCTTCGTTGCGACCTCAACCTGAAAGTCCGCTAGGAAGTCGAAGAGCTCTTTGACGAAGTCAGGGTAGCGGAACATCATGACCACAAGGTTTTTGAGGCCGATCATGTTCCTCGCGTTGCCGAAAAGGCCTGGGAAGCCTATGCCGATCGGATGGTCGATGTCCCTGTAGTACTCCATCAGCTCAGGCCCCCAGTTCTTGGGATACCTCCTCATGTCCTTGGGATCGTAGCGGTCCCGGATCTTCTCGAAGTCCTCCGGGGTCTTGACCCCGAACTCCGCGAACTGCGGTATGCTGGTCCCGGATTTCAGGGATTTGGCAACCCACCTCAGTCCGGCTCCCTTCGTCTCACTGACCACGTACCTGTCGTCCTCGTAAAGCGTCCTGCTCACGTAGCTTGGGATGGGGCCGTAGTCGAGCGGCAAGCCTTCTCGCTTGTCGAAGCCGAAGTAGTCGTAGTGGTTCACATCGTGGGGAAGCCCTTCTCCTCGCCAGCGGTTCAGCGTTTCCTGCCAGAAGTGCAGCCATTCATAGAAGGGAGGTCGGTCGGTCTCCTCGAAGTGCATGCATGCGTTGAGCCTTTCCCGGGCGTTCATCATACCACGCAGGGTGTGGTGTATCCAACTCAGTTATAACTATAGCGTATGGGGCATCGGGCCCGTTACCAGAGCCTCCAGGGTCTGTATAGAGTTGTCCGCGACCCAGCACTGTCTTGCAGAACGAGCCTGTCAATTCGATTGGATTCGAAGTAGGCTAGGATTTGGCCTTTTTCCAGACAATGCTTGATCTGCTCAAGGTGCTGCCTCCACCATTGGGAGGGTTCTTGGATCTCGAGGTCCCCGTTTCGGAAGCTCAGGAAAAGCCTGTTCCCCTCTATCTTCCTCAATCTGGCCCAGCCCGCAGGCAACGTCGCTCCCCCTCGGTCCGGCTTAGCCTCGCTACAGATACGGCACCAGGGATAAAAGGGTTTGCGAACGGGGGAGGCTCGCCAGCGCGATCGGTCGAGCGATCCTCTCAATGCCGGGCCGGTGTTTTCCTCTGGGGATCGAGGCCGTATGTCCGGAATCGCCTGAGGCAGAGTGTTTGGCATGTCCTCCGTCTGGGAGTGGTGCAAGGAACCGCCCGGGGTGGCTATGAAGAATTTAAGACGGGGGGCGGAAGGATAGGGCACAGGATGACGGGGATACTCAAGAGGATCTCGGACTACGAGCGGCTCGCCGCAGAGCTGGAGGAGAGCAAGAAGAGCCTGGCCGAGGCCGAAGGGAAGCTAAACGAGCTCAGGTCCGAGCTTGAGAAGGTCAAGGGCCAGCTTGATAGTGCGCTTGAGAAGGCGAGGGAGGAAAGGCGAAGGCGGGCGGAGGAGGAATCCCGCAGGGGCAAGGCCGAGAAGGAGTATGGAGAGAAGGCCAGGGAACTGGACGATCTGTCCAAGAGAATGGCGGATCTTGAGGCGAGGGCATCGCGCCCCGAGGTGTTCGCGGTCCTGAGCAGGGAACTGGAGCTCAGCCCCGAGAAGGTCCCGGGCTTCGTACAGGAAATCGAGGTCTGGCCCGGCGAGGAGTGTCTGAGCGCCTTGGTGTCGTCTGTTGGTTGCGAAGCTTTTCTGCAGAGGATCCCCGGGATGGCCAGCTGGGCCCCGAGATTGGCTAGGGGAGCCAAGGGATTTGTGGCCTTCGTGTCCGAGCGACGGGCATGCATGCTCGAGCCACCGCTCCCGGTTGAGGCGGACGAGAGGAGAGTGGGTGAGGCCTTCGATCTTTCGCTGATGGGCGACTTGATGGAGAAGCCGATCGTGGGATTCGTGTCCGTCCACAGGGACGCCTATGCGGTCTGCCTCTTCGATGGCGGTCTGAGGGAGTCGGTGTTCGAGGAGGAGGACGTCTTGGGTAGGTCGAAGAAGGGCGGCTCCAGCCAGGCTCGCTTCGCCAGATCTCGAGAGGACCAGGTGAAACACCTGCTTCTGGAGGCGCACGGAGCCGCCTCGCAGTTGTTGTCCAAGGCCAAGCCTGCGTACGTGTTGCTCGAGGGCGATGATAGAACGGTTTCCGCGTTTCTCGATATGGGGGGCACGATCAGGACCCATCGCGTGATTAGGTACACCCTGCCCGGCAAGCTCACCAAGAGCCTGCTGGAGTCCCTGCCTGCGACGGTCTGGAGATGGAAGGCCTGGGTCTTCGATCTGCCCCTGCCAGTTAGTCAGCCCAAGGGGTAGCCTATCTTAGCCACCAGCTCCCTTCGCTGCTTCCTGCCCTCCTCATCTTCTATGGATTCGACGCGGTTGCCGTCCACGAAACCAAGTATCGCGTTTCCCAGGCGCGTTCTGCCTAGCACGACTTGGCAGGGATTGGCGGTGCCACCCATGATCGTGCAGACCCCCGGTACGCTGCGGACCTTGTCCATGACGTTTATGGGGTAGGCCCCCTTCATCATGAGCACGAATGCATGAGAGGCCCCGATGGCGAGGGCGTTCTTTGATGCGAGCTCCTCTAGTCGCCGGTCGTTGCCTGTCACCCTCACCAACTTTGGCGCGGCCTCGTTCATTGCCACCGCAACTTTGACTCCCGGAACGGCAGAAACCACAGCCCTGAACAGATCATCGCAGGTCTTGACCGTGAAGTTAGCCATCCCCACGATGATCTGGTCATCCTCGTCCTTGGCCATCTCTATCGCATCCATCCTCACGGACGCCATGGGAACGGATCAGCGGCGCTTCAAGATAAATCTGCCTTGCCATCAATTCGGGTTAGCCAGGTATGAGGGGGACGTCGCTGCAGACGGCAACAGGGTCGGAGGGGAAATGTTATGAGTGAGCGGGCTCACAGCGGAGATGATGGCACAGCGGGATCTGGCGCTTCTTGCAGTCCTGCTCATGATGGTGATGGCGCCAGTCGCGGAATCCCAGGAGGGGATCGGTCTTATGCTCTTGGGAGACGTTGGGATGCTTGGGTCCCCCGTGAACGACTGGCTTGACCAGGATCTGGTCATCGACTACTTTGAGATACCACTGGCTCAGAAACCCCTCAGCGAGACAGAACTTGAACGATACACTGCGATATACTTCCCGCGCACCCTCGCACGGCTGCTCGAACTCTACGACATGATCATCGTCTGCGAGGAGGAGGAGCTGTTCACCAGGTACACGACCTCAAAACAGAAGATGCTGATGTACGAGGCCGTCGAGAAGCAGGGGGTTGCCCTGTTCAACTCGGTCCCCAATGAGGACTTCGAGGAAGCTGCGTGGGCCGGAACAACCTTGGCGGAGCTCATGCCCCACAACTACCTGGGCGGGTTTGAGACCTTGGCGGCCGGCTTCAAGGTCATCATAGAATCCCAAGATGCCTTGCCTCCCATCTTCACGCCATTTGCGAAGCTTGGCATCGAAAGATACACGGGCCCATGGTGCAGACAGCTTAATCCCAAGATCGGATCGACCATCTGGGCCTACACCGACCCGTTCAAGAGTGCCTTCTTCATCAGCTGGACGGCTGGCAAGAAAGGGGCCAGGACATCGAACATTGCCAGCGATCTGGACGAGCCATGGTGGGGAAGCTCATACAGAGGGATGTCCTCAGAAAACCCGTGGGGCGGCGACCTTTTCCTGAACATCGTCTACTGGTCGGTGGGAAAGGAACCAGTGACTGACGTGTTCCTGGTCCATACCGTGAGGAGGGCGATAGAGGACTACCTCGTCCTTCGCTCCGTGACGCTGGCGCTGGTGGACTTCATCGATGCATTCGGCGCCAACGTGCGCCCCCTGGAGGACGAGCTGGCTGAGGTCTCGGAGGGCCGATCGGTGGCCAGGCAGATGTACTATGAGCAGAGGTACCAGGAGACACTGGACTACGTTCAGGGCCTGTTTGAGACGATGAAGAAGATCGAGGGCCGTGCGATGGAACTTAAGGACAGATCCTTCATGTGGATCTACCTCTCCGAATGGCTTGCTGTCACCAGCACGCTCTTCGTTGCGGGCTTCCTAGCATGGACCCTCATGGTGAGAAGGCGGCTCTACAGGGATGTATCGGTGACGAGGGGCAGACGCTAGCCATGGCGCGCGTAGGTAATATTTTATAGAACCCGACAGGGTCGGATTCCCAGAGGGGTTTGGATGCTCCTGTTCCTTTTCAAGACCTCCAAGTCGGCGAAGACCAAGGTCAGCATTAGCAAGAAGGAAGAGATTCCCATCCGCTACAACATTCAGCCCAAGACGAGCCCCCAGTACCCCGGCGACAGGGTGAAGTACAAAGTGACGGTCATCAATGACAAGCTGGATCAAATCTCGGGCAGGGTGACGCTCACGCCTCCCGAGGACTGGAAGATAAGCCCCTTGGTAAAGGAGTACGGCCCCCTGAACAAGGAGGCCTCGCAGGAGCTGGAGTTCGAGTTCGAGATACCCAAGGACGCTCAGATGGGTTTCATCTACAAGGTGGCCGGCAAGATCAGCTACGGAGGCGAAGAGGTAGAGTCCAGCGCCATGATCGAGCTGGTCAAGAAGGGAGAAGAGCTCCTCTGGTAGGTCGCGGTTTACAGAGGGGCAAGATGGCATGCTCAAGCCTACCCGTCTCGAGAAGGACTTGGGCGAAGCCCAGGATCTCCTCGGGTCGACTCAGGGGGCGAAGCTATTCTTCCATCGGGACGCCGATGGAACATGTGCCGCTGCCATTGTGAGATCTCTTCTTGAGCGGATTGGCATCCAGGCCAGCATCTCTCCACTGCTCCCCGATGACCTGGGAAGGGCAAATCCGGGAGATGGCTTGAACATCTTCTTGGACATTGGGAGCGGCCAGTTGGCTGAGCTTTCCGCGCGCTTTGGGGATCGGCCCGTCCTTGTCATGGACCATCATCCACCATCCGGAAGGGGACGGAAAGGGATCGTGCAGATTAACCCGCATGCGCTCGGCCTTGATGGGTCAACCGAGATCAGCGGGTCGGGGCTTGCCTACCTTCTGTACAAGAGGATCACGGGCGACCGAGGCCCCGCAAAGATCGCCGTCGTCGGCGCAATCGCGGATCGACAGGATCTGCTGGGGGAACTTCAGGGCATGAACAGGCAGATACTGAACGATGCCCTGGGGGCGGGTTCGATCAGGGAGGAAAAGGACGTCCTCCTTTTCGGCAGGGAGAGCAGGCCTCTGCACATGTCCCTCACGTCCTTCCAGGATCCCCCCATACCGGGGGTCTCGGGCTCCGAGGTAGGGGCTATGCAGCTGCTCGGCGATCTCCGCATACCGATGAGGGACGGCAGGGGCTTCCGCACACTTCGCGATCTGGACCAGGAGGAGCGACGGAGGCTTGCCTCGGAACTCGTCGTGAGGTGCATAGCCCAGGCGTCACCCGAGGTCGCGGGCTATATCCCGAAGCTCATAATCGGGAGCGTCTACCGCATGGTCGGGGAACCCTACCCGCTTGAGTACGCCTCGGAATACGCGACATGCGTCAACGCGGCGGTCAGGATGGGCCTGGCAACTGAGGCGATCGATATGATGGTGGGCGATCGTTCGGCAAGCTACGGCAAGGTCATGTCTGGCCTTCGGGACTACCGGGGGATCATATCCAAGGAGGTCCGAAGGATATCCGGCGACGGGGTCAAGACCGCGGCAGGAGGCTACCTGCAATACTTCCTGAGCGAGGAGACCCCGAGGAGCCTGATCGGGCCGGTCACGGGGCTTGTGCTCGGGGGAGGGCTGGCTGACCCTTACAGGCCCTTGGTCGGGATCGTCCCGGGGCACAAGACCAAGGCGTCCGCTAGGTGTTCGAAGATATTGGTCCTCGAGGGGCTGGACCTTTCGACGTCGGTAGGGAAGGCGGCAGCAAGGGTTGGGGGACAGGGCGGCGGACACAGGGGGGCAGCCGGCGCCTTCTTCGAAGGGGGCAGGGAGGCCGAGTTCCTGAAGGCCATGGAGGCCTACCTCCGTCCCCGGGCCAAGCCGCCTAGGCTATCGGGATCAACCGCTTGAGCTCGGCCCCGACGTACTGCTCCGGCAGCTCCCCGATGGCATAGCCCTTCCCCGTGGTTTCGCAGTAGTAGTACCGCCTGCCTCCTACCTCGAAGTAGGTCCCTCCTACGCCCTCGTTTCCGGTGACGCCCACGGCCATGTGGTCGTCGATGACGATCAAGGCCGTGCCGTAGTTGAAGTACTTCTCGTTTGCGGTGATGGAGGCGAGAAGGGCTGAGGTGTCCTCGCAGTCCCCGCCCTTGTCGGCGAGGGTTTCTATCGGGTACTTGGGGTAGTTGTCGCCCTTCGTCACCTCATCCGAGGTGTACGGCATCTCTTGTACGAAGGCCAGCAGGAAGCTGACCTCTTCGTAGCTCTTGTACGATGCCGTCTGTGCGTAGAACTTCAGGATCTGGGCTAGGGCGTTGACCGTGCGATCGTCGGGCTGGACGTATCCCTGATATGCCTCGTAGGTGCATACGGCCCTGTCCTGCGGGAGCGCGTCCAGATCCTGCTTGGGCGATCCGAAGTCGCATGTCCAAGAGGCCCCCTCATAGGACCAGGAGAAGTTGGTCCTGACCTGCTCCTCACCCACTATCACCGTGGTGGCAAGGCAGTTGTTGCTCTCTATCGTCTCCTTGATCTGGTTGGATGGATCGGCGAGGAGCTTGACCACGCTGATGCCGGTGGGAAGGGCGAGCTTGTCCGGGAATGACAGCGACAGGGATTGCCCGGCCTTGAGTGTGGGCACGGTTACCTCCCCCACACGGCTCTCGCCCACCCTCATCTCAATCCTCGTCTCTGGGGACGTCTTTCGCCCGCCGTTGCGGACTATGACCGAGATAGCGACCATCTCGCCCGCACCAGGGTTGTCGGGCTGTCGCGTGATGCTGGACAGGCAAAGGTCCGGGAATCTGCCGGTCGGCGCGTTGGAGGTGCTGTTCGAGTTGAATATGTCCCTAAGGTCGTTGATATCGTCAATGATGCATCCGCAGACGGCCAGCGCAAGGGCGATGGCTAGCACTGAGGCCGGGAGCGTGTTCGGAAGGAGATGGCCACGGGTCCTAGGATTCGGAGAAGTAGCTGAGTGCTTCATCAACGCTCTTGAACCCGTACTCGATTCCCTGAAATCTACTCCTAAGCTCAATGGATTGGTTGCGAAGTTCGTCATAGCTGGTCGATTCGCCCTTTATGACCCGGAGCATGATGTCGCACAGTTCCTCCACGTCGGCCTCCTTGAACCCCCTCCTTGTCACCTCTTGGAAGCCGATCCGGAGCCCCGAGGGGTCCTTGATCTTGGAGGGGTCGTCGTAGGGCATCAGGTTTCGGTTGACTATGATGTTGGCCCTTTCGAGGTTCTTGGCTACCGCCCTGCCCCCGCCGTGTTCGGCCACATCGACCGCGATCTGGTGGGACATGGTGAAGCCTCTCTTCTCGCCCAAGACCTTGAGCCCTTTGTCATGCAGGTACTCGCCGGCCTTCCTTGCGTTCCTCACGATTTGCTTTGCGTAGTCCTTTCCGAAAGCCCACATCTCAACTGCCGCAAGGCCCAATGCCGGAAGCCGTCTGAGGTGATGGTTGGAGACCGAGAGGGGAAAGACCCCCCTCTGGACGGCCTCGGCGGCGGCTCTTCTCTTCTTGCTTATCTCGCCGTCCTCATCCTCCAGCTTGGCAAGGACAAGCCCGCCCTGCGGTCCGGGGAAGGTCTTGTGCGTTGATGCAGTGATGAAGTCAGCGCCCTCTTTGAAGGGCTTCTGGAATTCGCCCCCGGCGAGAAGGCCAAGGACGTGGGCCGCGTCGTAGACGATGAAGGCGCCAACTTCCTTTGCCGCGTCCGAGAGCTCCTTGACCGGGTGGGGGAAGAGGTACAGGCTGCCCCCGAAGGTGATTATGCCCGGCTTCGCAGCCCTTATGATCTTGGCCGACTCATCGGGGTCGATGTTCATCTCGTTCATGTCGAACGCGTGGTCGATCGTCTCCAGGCCCACAACCTGCCCCGCAAGCCCGGTGTAGTCGTGGGAGATGTGCGTGCCGAAGTTCACGGGCGCCACGACCATCTTGCTGTTGTGGGTCGCGATGCTCAGCCCCTTGAAGGTGGCCAGGTTCGCAACGGTTCCAGATATGGGGCGCACGTCGACGAAGTCGGCCCCGAACAGGTCCTTGGTCAGCTCGGCCGAGTTCTTCTCGACTATGGACATGTAGGTCTGGCCTTGGTAGTGCCGTTCCTTGGGGTACCCCTTCAGGTCGTTCTCTCCCTCAGCGTACCGATGCCAGAGGTCCTGCGACATACCGTATATCTCATGCACTGCCGGTGACGGACAGCCCTCGCTCGCGATGAGGTTGATCGTCTCCCGGCCGCGCCATTGCTCGTGGTTCTTGGTGGCATCCACGAGATCCCTAAGATCGGTAGCGATGTCTATTCTCTTCAACTAGCTCACTTCGACTGGCAGAGATGAAGTTGGCAGCGCTAGGCTGCTCCGGTCGTTGGCTTAAAACTATCTTCTGTTCACTCTTCCAGCGAGATCGAGACAGTTGCCGTTAGGGCTGCGTGGTCAGACCCGGGGAGCCCCTTTGCATCCCGAGGATTCAGGAAGGCGACCTTCTTGACGGCGGTCCGCGCCCATGGTGATGATGTCATGAATATGTAGTCTATCCTCTTGTCCCCGAAGCTTCTGGGGCCATTGGCGCCCGCGCTCTTTGGTCCAGGGGCCTCATCCCAGACATCGATGAGGTTGCCGACGATGGATTGCGCAGGCATCCTCTCGCTGCCCGTCAGAATCCTTGCTGGCCGGTCGTCAGGCGTGCAGTTGAAATCGCCCACCACGAACTTGGGCAGCGAGGAATTGAAGGACTGCACGAACTGGAGCAGCTCCAAAGCGTTGGACAGCCTCATCTCGGGGCTGAGGGAGAAGTGGGTCACGAAGAACTCAACCGGCCCCAGGGGCAGAGGCACGGTGCCATTCAGGACGATCCTCTGGTGCACATCTTTCGTGTCTTCGGGATTCTTGGTGAGTTCCACGCAGGTCGTGGACTGTATTGGGCAGCGACTCATGATGCAGACGCCTTCGACGGACCTCGGGGATCGTGAGTAGATCATGGCCGGCTGGTAGTGGTAGTCAAGGCCGGTGCGGCTGGCTATCTGCCTTGCTTGGTTCTGGCCTGGGGCGTTGAACCTGCTGTCGTCCCTTATCTCCTGGAGTCCGACTACGTCGGGGTCCTCCTCGAGAATGCAGTCGACGATTATCTTCCGCCTTTCGGCCCAGGGGTCGTTGTAGTTCCAGATGTTGTAGCTCATCACCTTGAGCTCCAGCTCGTCGGCCATTCCCCTCGCTCAAAAGGCCTCATTCCCTTTTATTAACTAATTCATGCTCGGCGGAAGGGAACCTCAGGAATTCCGCAAAGCGACTGCCTAGCTTGGCCTCTTGGTCAGGTTGCCGATCTTGTAGACGGCGCTGGGCACAACGTTTCTGCCGTCGACCACCCGGGCGGCCACGGATTCCAGCTTGTTGATCTCCCTCCTGTACTCGGCATGGTCGGTCACCAGGGCCACGCAGTCGCACTTGAGGGCGTCATCTAGGGTTGCCGGCTCGAAGCCCATGGAGCGTATCTCATCATCCGAGAACATGGGGTCGTGGGCCACGACCTTGGCATACCCCTTCAGAAGGTTCAGGAGGGCCGTCCCCGGCGAAAACCGAGGCTCCTTCACGCCACCTCTGAAGGCGATGCCGAGCACGCTCACCGAGGATGCGGCGGGGGACTTCCCGTGGTCCTTGAGGCAGAGGTCAATGAGCTTCTTCATATGCTTGGGCAT
>Ga0172364_10005185_pt1 | contig 10374 bp, 13 predicted proteins | sample LakKivSesite10cm_FD_114545 | JGI IMG/M metagenome (GOLD analysis project Ga0172364, IMG submission 114545) | Sediment microbial communities from Lake Kivu, Rwanda - Sediment site 10cm | ecosystem: Environmental > Aquatic > Freshwater > Lake > Sediment | place: Rwanda: Western Province, Lake... | reverse complement strand
GCATCTGCATCTTTCGGATTTTGTTCAACAGCTTTCTCAAAAGTGTCAACGGCTTCCTGATATTTTTCCAGTTCTCCATAAGCCCAGCCTAAATTATAATTTATATAAGTGTAATCAGGGTTGATTCGAATAACTTCCTGATAAGCCTCTATAGCTTTCTCATAATTCCCTTTTTCATTATAGAGCCATCCTAAATAGAAAAAAGCATCAGCATGTTGGGGATTCTTTTGGGTTGCTTTTTTAAAGCTTTCGATGGCAGCGTCCTCATAATTTTTCATTTTTCGGTAAATCATGCCAATGGTGTAGTAAATTTCATCAGCAGAATCAGATAGAAAATTTGCAGCCTTTTCCAGGTTTTCGATAGCTTCAGGATATTTTTCCATCTTTTGGTAATTCATTCCTAAATGATAAAATGCCTTACCATAATCTGGTTTGAGTTGAAGAGCTTTTTTCAAAACATCAATTGATTTCTGATACTCCCCGATTTGTTCATAGGTAATTCCTAAACCATAATAAATTTGAGCATCATTGGGGTCAAGCAGTAAAGCTTGCTGGAATGCTGCAATAGACTCATCATATCTTTCTAATTCATTATATGCCAATCCCAGACCATAATGGGCACTGGCAAAATCCGGTTTACTGCGAATGGCCTGTTTAAAGGCCTCCAATGCTTCCTCCTTTTTTTGAAGCTCCATATAAACAAGCCCCAATTCGTAATAAGCTGAACTATAATCAGGTCTTAAATTGATAGCATTTTTATAGTAGGTTATTGCTTTTTCGAATTGACGAGTGGTTCTAAATATTTTTCCAATTTGGAAATGAGCTTCTACATAATCTGGTTCTAATTCGATAATCTGTTGGAAATAAGTAAGTGCTTCTTCGTATTGTTTTTTATTTTCTAATAAATCAACACCCTGAAAGTATAGTTCTTCTATTGATTTGTCCTGGCTAAAACTGACAGTACTTACCGAAGTTATAAAGATAATAATCAAGATCAAAGAAACAATGAGTGTATGTAAATTCTTCATCCCCTACCTCCTGCATATATTCCCTAACATTTTGCGTAGGACAAGATTGCCAATAACCAGTATATTTTTAATGGGATAATTCTTGCCGCATCTTATTGATTATAATTTATTTTAAATCAAAGTGTAAACATTACTCGAAGGAGTACATATTATTTATATACTTATTATTTTATACTATAAAACAATAAAAAACCTCTTTTTTATAAAAAATTAACAATATAGTTATTATACAATTCTGAATTTCGTCCTTTGAAAATAAAGATATACAGTATTACAGTGCGGGAAAGCATTGTAAAATAAGCGTTTTAGAGAAGATTTAATTTAAGGACGTTTTAAGCGCTTTTTTGCCTTGATCTATATATTTTATCCTTAAAAAAATGGTATTTTTTGGTGATTTTTTAAGTCTTCAAAATCTGAAAGTAGCTTCCTGTAAGGGTTTTGGGGGTTCGGGGAGGTTAAAAAAGGCTAAAAAAAACGTCGTAATTGCCGATACCCGCCTTCGCGGGCACAAGTTTTTCGAAAATTGAAATGCAAAAAAAGTCACTCTACGTGCATATTTAGGGCATTCCTGAAGAGGGTCTGAAAGCCTTGCAAATAAAGGGGTTTGGAATTTCGTAGGAGTTTCTCACATAACTGCTTGTAATCTTCATCCAAATATTTATCACAAAATCCATCAGTCATCTCAATAAGTTTTTGCATTCTCTCCTCAATAAGCTTCTTATCTCTCATGGTTAATTACTCCTCTCTTCTTATTAGTTAAAATGAGATGTGTCCCTATTTTATTTATTAAAAATGTCAAGATACAATCTCTTTATTAAAAATTTTCTTCCCACACTAACAGTACCAGAATTCAACCCTATTAGTTCTCCAATTTCACAACCTTTTAAACCAACATAAGCATAATGGTATATCATTTTCATCAATTAAGATTTCTTCTATTATTCCCTCGAGAAGGAATACAACATAATGTATCTTTAAATTTTATTTTTAATACTCGTAGCATAAATCATAAAATAAAATATAATTTAAATTATTCGAGCGTCAATAATATAAGCTTCAATTTAAATTTAAGAAAAGAGTTATGTCAAATGTTGAGACTTGACCTCATTTTCTTTCCAAAAAATTATTGACAATGTATAATAAAAAGGTATAATAATTATACGCAAGTATTATATATAAGGGAGGTATGTAAAATGAGTGGTGGTGGGACAAATTTAGTAAAAACTAATATCTGTTTGCCTATTAAATTAAAAGAAGAGGTAAAAGAAGTAAGTAAAGAATTAAATACTAATTTTAGCCACTTCGTGCGAGAGGCTACAAAAGAATATCTAAATAGAGTAAAAAAGGAAATATTAGAAAAAAAATTAATTGAACAATGTAAAGAAACTGCTAAATTGAATCTTAAAGTTTGCGATGAATTTAAATATATTGATGGAGAAAATTTGTAATATAAAATGGAATTATTTAGAGGAGACGTTGTATACGTAAATTTAGAACCAAATATAGGTTCTGAAACTGGGAAAAAAAGACCTTGTTTAGTTATACAAAATAATATTAACAATAAATATGCACCAACTACAATTATAACAGTTATTACAAGTAAAAGAAGGCTTGAAAACAAAAAGAAATACCCTACTCATGTATGGATTAATAAAGGGGAAGGCGGTTTAACAATAGATAGTATTATACAATGTGAACAAATTAGAACTATCGACAAGAGTCGAATAACAAAAAAAATTGGTCATTTAAGTGACAGTTTTATGCAAGAAGTCGAAGAGGCAGTAAAAATAATTTTATCAATAGGAAATTATAAGTTTTTATAAATTGCTTCTAATTACCATCAATATTTAAGATTTTTCTATTTTTTTATTACATGTAATATATACTAATTAAAGAATACTCCCTTAAATTGAGGTATTATTTATAGATATAACTATGGAATTTTCTCTGGCGTTACCTCTGGAATTTATTATAGCTTTGAGGATGGGTTCAGGTTTTCACATTTGACATAAATGACTAGTTATCTCATTTAAAACTAACTTATGTCAAATGTGATAGACTCCATGATCATTCTTTATATGGTTCGATTCCGATACTATTTAGCCACTCAATAACTTCTTTATTCAGCCTTTCATCTCTAAATTCGAACCATTTTTCTCTATAATCCGGATAATCTCCTATTACATTTTTAAAACGCCTGAAAGCTCCCTTCCCATCTAAGGCTATACTCAATTTTTCCCTTAATAATTCATCCTCTACCTTCTCGGCAAATTCAACCATTAAATTATATCCTTCATATGGTGGCCTCTCAGGGATGCGAATATAACGATCAGGGTTTTTAAATAATATATCCTGGGCTAATTTAATATCCTCTTTCTGCCAATCAGGTAAATCTTCCCTTATATTATCTTCATCTTCTTCAGCATATCTAAATGTTTCCTCTGAGGTAATAATAACCTCACCTGTTTCTTTATCCAAATAATAATCCATATCAATTCGATTTGCATCTTCCAAGGCATTAGCAATCATTTCTAGATCTACTTTTAATTTTTTCATAATTTTAACCTCTTTATTAAAATTAACTCTAAAATTCAACTGGCAATTTTGCATCAATAACGACCTTCATCGATTAGTTCCTTCCGCACTTTTTCGAGTATAGCTTTCCCCTTTTTTTCATCAATCCCCATTTCAGCAGACGTTTCTTGTGCTTTCTCTAGATAATAGCGAACTAAATCGGATTGAGAAAATGGTTTAATCCTGGCTACCGGTTTACCCCGTTTTAAGACAATTACCTCTTCTTTACTATCTAAAATCTTATTAAAACTATTACGGATATCACGAACATTTACACTTTTCATTTAAATCACCTCGCAAATAATTATAACACTATTGTCCACATTTGTCCATATATGAGATATGAGAACCGTGAAATTAATATCTCTTATACTCCTTATAATATAAGGCTTTTGAGTACAGAATGCGAAATAACGCTTATATGAGCAAATTTTTGCCCGAGCTATACAATCACCCTCGAGAATGGCTCTTTTTTGGTCGAATTTTTACCTCTTCCAAAATCTGAAAGTGGTAATTTATAAGGGTTTTAAGATTTGGGGAGAGCTAAAATACCCAAAAACAGGGTATCTAATTGCCATTTTTTTGGAAATTAAAGTGCGTTTAAAGGCACTTTCCGTGCATTTAAAGGGCATTCCTGAAGAGGGTCTATAACCCTTATAAATAAAAGTAGCCCCCTTATGATATAAAAATGCAGAAGGCTTAGGGCAATGAATTTTATATCTTACCTTATTCTTCGCTGCTTTAGATTCTAAAGAAATTCTATTTTCAAGAAGAAAATCGAATTTATCAATTTTATTGATGCTAATTTGCCCTCCAACAAACTTTTTTAAAAGTTTATCATCGGTCTTTGGAGAGGTAATAGAGTCTCAAGGAATTTTCCCTTGCTTATATAAAACCACAGGATACATTCTATCCATTTGAAGATGGCGCTCTTTATAATCCAGAGATGAAAGTAATTCAAAGATTGTTTTTGAATATACCTTTGTCTTATTTCCACCAAATCCAAAATCAATGTCTACTGTTTTTACTGTCTGTGCTGAAAGATTATTCCATAAAAATCTTGAATACACATAGGGCAACCAGCCACCCACAAGGGTAAGGTCATCAAGATAATCTTTTAAATCCTCCAGAACTTCAAAAAATAATAACTCGAGCTGTTTAAGATCATTCAAGATGCTTCACCTTTTCTTCTAATAAATTTTTAAGATATTCTGCATGTTCTCTGCCCCGTGGTTGGAAGTTATATAAGTCAAGATAGAGCTGAAGGTTGGAAACAACACTGTACTCTTTTATCTTCTGTGTATTAAAGAATACACTATTTTTGTAAAAAGGGCGGATTAAGTGGATATTTCCTCCCCTGATCAATTCTTTTAATTCTAATCTCTGCCTGATATCTAAAATATCCTTCTCCCAGTCCTTCAAATTCATATAAATAAAAATCTCTGCTGTCCTTACAAAAGAGGTAATAAGATTAGCCCCGGTATGTAAAGTCAATGCATATTGATCCTCTTTTAGAACTCTTTTGAATTTTTTTAAGATGTTTTTATCCGCAGTTATTTCCATTCCCCTAAGCTCTTCATCTAAGAATTCTCTTACAACTATTCTGTCAAGCATAATACTCTCATTTCTAAATTATTCGAATGTCAATAAAAAAGGCCTCAATTCTAATTTAAAAAAATTATGTGAAGACATGAACTTCCCATCAATTTTCCCTTTGAGAAGACATTGGGAACCTGGACTTGTCAAACCCCTTACGAAAAGTTAGAAAAAGTTACCGAATTATTGAGCTGGAAAAATTCCCTGCCATGTTATATTGTAAAAATAACCTTCCCCATGACATACTATATAGTTTTAAGCCAGGTAGCCAACCAGGTACTTACTAAACAAGATTAGTTTTAACATCTTTTTTGAGGTCATTCTTCATCCCCAAACGTATATTGCGTTTTCTTATATTTAAAATCTGAGTAAATTTACCTTTCTCCTATCATATATACAAAGTAAGGTTACACATTTGATAAAAATAAATCCTTAAATCTATCAAATGTTGTAAACTTGAAATCTTTTAAAAATTATTCCTCTTTTAAGTGATATAGCAATTTTTATCTATTTGATTTTTGCATTATTATTAAATATTTGAATCCCCTGAGATAAAAATTATATCTCTTCGCTCTTTCATGCCAAATAGAGGTATTTGAAGATTGATTATGCCTTGTAACACATACAAGGTCAACCGGTTTAAAATATTTTTCGAGAATAAAATATAATTTACAACCAACGGGAACAAATTTCTTTTTCTTGGCTTGATCTCCAATTAACCAGGCTATATACTCTCCTGCTTTTAAAATCCGATAAGCTTCTTTTGCAACTTTTTCCATTTCTTCAAAAAATATAGGGTTTTCACAAGATATTTTGCCAATATTATCTGGGTGGTCATTATATTTTATGTTGTCTGAATAGGGAGAATCAACAAAAACAAAATCTACAGTTTTATCATTTAATGGCAATTTTCTGGCATCTGCTTGTTTTATATCTACTCGGTAAGGAACTATATCAAAACCTAAAACTTTTCGATTTTCTTCTTTACAAACATCAATAGCAGTTCCACTTCCGCACATTGGGTCTACTACTAGATCATTTTCTTTAGTATATCTTTGAATTAAATTCCATATAATAAACGCAGGTGTTACACCAGAATACTTATTATCTCCATGCAGTTTATCTCCATAATTTTGGGTTGGAAAATCCCATAATGTTGTTGTCTCGAAAGGAGGTTTTTTAATCTTCATTTTTTAGTAACCTCTTAAAATCTTCAATAAAATGTTCAAATAGTTTTACTTTACTGCTTTCCTCAATAATCTCTTCAGTTAAAACATAACTGCCATCCAAATCTACTTCTACAATTGCTCTACCTTTTTTAACTGGTATTTTATGAGTTAATGTTCCATCTTCGTCTGGTGTGATAAAATAAACTTTAATATGCTTTGTTGTTTCATCTTGTATAAGCTTAAGTTTCCAGTAACCAGTTTGAGAAATTCGTTCTCTTAAAGTAACCTTACTTGAAATAGCAGCTAAAACTTTATAATTATCAGGATTATAAATAATAATATCCACATCAGGTAAATGTAACCCAAATTCTCCGTAATCAATGGCTAAATTCCTTTTTACCTGGCTTAATTCCCTGGATAAATTTATAGTCCTTTCAAATTTATTACCGTTAATAACTTTCAATCCAAGTTCTTCAACTTCATCAGTGATAATAAATTGGATTAATTTTTCCAGATTTTTTCCCTTGAAAGCTCTCCAACTTTGTTCGTGATCTCCACCCGGAGTAGGATGTTTTGACCAATCCTTTTTGTGGAACTCCTTTGCTTCTTTTAATAATTGTGAAACATACTTGTATGTATTAGCACCAAATTGTTTTTTCTTTTGCAAATATAATTTTTTTAAATCTTCAAACTTCATATTTTTTACTCCTTTAATCCTATTACAATATATTCTATCGGGTAAGCTTCAGAATTTGCTTCGTGATTATTAGCAAACCTTCCCGTCTTTAAATCTCTTTTCTGTGGTAAAATCTTTAAGGGAATTTTTCTCTTGATTATTCTATCAATAATAAATCCTGAGTACTGTAAACTTTCTGCAAACACTTCTGCGTTCAAAATACTTACTCCTTTTAACATAGTATCACCTATCACATAACAACAGCGCCCCCCATTCTTTAAGATACGGTAACTCTCATCAAACACCTCTTGCATGTCAATAAAAAATGTTTCAATCTCTTTTGCCATCTTTCTAGTCTTCTTCTGAATCTTGTTAACGATATCTTGTGCTATATTGCTTTTTAACCTTTTATCATTACAATGTTTGTAAGCAGAACCTATAAACTCCTTTTTGTATTCAGTTAAGTTATCTGCAAAATCTAACCAAATAGTAGAAAGTTGATGTAAATCAGCGTATTCATAACTGGTTACATAAGGACTTGAACTAACTATTAAATCTACACTATTACCAGCCACGGGCTGGGTTTTGGCATCTTGAACTTTTATATTTAGATATTTTTTAAAATTATCTTTGATTTTTTGCGGGATAACCTGATAAAAACTATTATTCCCTCTTTGCATCTTCTTTAAATGGCTTCTTAATGCAATGTAGGGTTTAGTCTGTTTTTTCTTAAAATCTCTGGTGGGCTTAGTGCTTGCTGAAGCCATATAGAGCAATTTTTTAAAATATGACTGAATGCTATAAGAAAAAAATCTCGGACTGTTTCATCTTCTTCATCATAAATTGCCCTTAATATTACTCCTAATTCATTTTTATTTTTTCCAGAAAACCAATAGTCAATTCGCTCTATATGTTTTCGGGGAATTAAAGGTTCAATACTTGTACTAGGAAATAAATCCCGGGATTGGGAATCCGCTAAAAATTCTAGTTTTAGCAATAAGCATTTTATTTTTTCATCGAGATAAGAAGGTTCTATTGGTATAGATTTTACTTTAGTCATCAAGGAAGATATTTTATTTATATCTGTACCGCTACCTTTAAAACCTCTGGATATAGCAGTAACAATGGTAGTTCCGCATCCCATAAATGGATCATTTATGTGGGCATATTCACTAGATATATATTCATCAATTAATTTTTCAACTAATTGGGGAATAAACTTTGCTGGATAACGGTGATAATTATGTGTCCACTTTCCTGTATCAGAAGGTTTGTATTCAGCAAAAGTCCACTCCTCATCTATGCTTTTCTCCTTAAATAGATTTAAAATTTCCTCTGTTGATTTGCTTTTTGTTTGTATTGTATTCACAATGTAATCCTTTGCAACATATTTCGTTGCTGTTTCTTTAACCTTTCGAGATATAATCATTCAAGTTCTCCTAACATTTTTTCATTAAGATTTATTATTAATCTCCATTTACATTAGTTTACAGTTTTAATTTTTTGATTTCAAGTTTCGAATCATGTGTGATCAATCAATAGTAATTGTTATCCCCTGTTCTTTTCATTCCTCCCATTCGAATGGACTGAACTCTGAAAGTTTAGCGATGACTTGTGGTTTTTTGAATCCCCCTAATTCGTCTCTTGATTTGATTATCTTTAGAGCGGTATTTTTACTTATATCTCTCATTGTTCCTGTAATTTCTTTCTGAATCTCTTTATCTCTTTAAAAATACTCTTGAGAGCAAAATCTCTGGTAAAAAATAGTTAGACATCTGCTGCTCTAATAATTACTCACAAATCAATCTAATATAAATAAACATAAGATAAATATGGTTATTGGTTATAAATAGAATAATTTAACTATTCAACAATTATCCAATTTACCAATTAAATTAGTCATTGGTGAATAGTTGTTAGTATTAAAACAAAACCAGAAATGCAAAAATACATTAGTTGTGAGAGAACAAAATAAGACTGTCCCCTTTATGTCCCCTTTATGTCCCCTTTGGCTCGTTTATTTCATAATATAATGTGTTCCCTTCCCCGTAGATCCAACCTTTTCCAGTATACGCTTATCTGTTAGAACTCCTAAGTCACGACTTGCAGTTTTTTTAATCACCCCATTTAATTCCTGATATTCCTTATTCGTAATTTTTCCTTTTTCTTTTACATATATCACTGCTTTTATCTGTCTATCGTTAAGTCCCATTTCCTTAAGTCTTTCTTCGGTATAATAATCTTTTCTCATATTAAATAAAATAGGGACACATCCTATTTATTTAAGTTAGCCCTCCGATTATACGGATAGAAAATAGGATCCCTATTTATTTTTTATTTTTTAAAATGTCTTTTCCGTTATCCTATCGCTTCCATAGTTTTGTTAATTCTTCTAAGAGCTGTACTCAAATCAAAGTTCTTACGCTCTTCAGGCGCTAAAACGTCAAATAACTCTGTTTCAATACGTGAATTCATATCCTTAATTTCTTCATCTGACCTGCCGAGGTTCTTCTTATATTTACCTAAATCTGTATCAGCGTCATCCTCTTGAAGTTTCTTTTTAAACAACGTTATTACTTCTTTATTGGTTAAATCAAACTTATTACGCAGAACAAAGTCAATATCATAGAAATCCCGAGGAGCTATAATATTTCTTATCGCACCTGCACGTAACTTTTCCGCTATAATTTCATTTAAAGATAAGCAGTTAATTTGACCACCATCAAAAAGTGGATCACCTGTAAATGGATGCAGAAAAACGTGCTGTACTGGACGTTTTTTTATCGTGTCAAACGGATTAAATCTAAGCCCAATCTCTAATTTAATTTTTGCTTCTACCTCACGTAATGCTGATTGGTACACAAAGTAAAATACATACTGCTTAGACTCATTACGTCCGGGATTACTAGCATCGTCTAATCTCATACCAAACTGTTCAATGAATTTTTCAATTTTATCTTTAACCGGTTGGATACATTTACGTCTTTGGCTGCGCGTAGCTTCATACTGTGGTAATATCATGCTAAAATCAATATCCTCACTCAAACGATAATACACATAGTACACCTTATTAAGACAAGTTCCTCCTTTAAAAACAAGGTTTTCGGAAAGCTCATATATTCGTGAGAGAATCAAGGTTAAATAATAATCTTTTTCAATTAGAGGTAACAGAAAACCCCTTTTCTTTGATACTCTTCCTAACGCTTTTATAAACTCATCTTTATTTTCGTGAATCATTGACTATAACTCTCCATTTTTTATTAAGGGTGCCTTTACGTGAACCGTTAAGAGAACTGATAGATGTTTTTTCTATGCTTTTTATGAGAGGCTT
>Ga0172364_10005180_pt1 | contig 10379 bp, 9 predicted proteins | sample LakKivSesite10cm_FD_114545 | JGI IMG/M metagenome (GOLD analysis project Ga0172364, IMG submission 114545) | Sediment microbial communities from Lake Kivu, Rwanda - Sediment site 10cm | ecosystem: Environmental > Aquatic > Freshwater > Lake > Sediment | place: Rwanda: Western Province, Lake Kivu... | reverse complement strand
CTGGATTTGGGACAGATGTTAATAAAGTCAACATTTCACGAAGAATATAACATACCAGTTCTCCATTATGCGGAACTTTTAAGCTTAGGCTTAGGAATTGAGTCTAAGGAACTTGTGCTTGATTTTCACAAAATAAGAGTTGATAACGTATTAAATAAAATCAGTTAACTTGTCTGTTCATAGCTTACATTGGCTTTGTTTTCGGGATGTTCACTTCGAAGACTGCGTTTTTGCTACATTTTGCTGCCATGTTTTCAATTTGCAAACGCTCAACAGGCACATCTAGCTTTTGGCACTTATCAGTACATATTTCTTGGCCATCTGTAGCTGTATGACATTCCGTCTTGCAAATCTCAAGGCCATCTTTAGCAGTGTGCAACGTGACTTTTTGGTCTTTACAGCGACATTGCATCAAAACCTTAATAGAATTATTGTCTTCGAAGATGTCAACTAGAGGCTCTTCTGCTTGTGGAAGATGAATCAAGTGTTCAGGTGAAGGATTTGGCTCTGCTTGTGTGTCTATTATGTTTTTTCTGTAGAGTAACTTTTCTATTGGCTCTACAACAATGTTGCTGTCTTCATTATCGACAAGTTTCTTAACTAAGACTTTGCAGAAAACGTCTATGTTTCGTAGTGCTTCTTCGAAATCGCTCATGAGGTTGACCTCTTGTCTGTAAATATAGTATTTACTTGGGTGCTCTTAAGCATTCTCATGTTATGTATAACGCAAAGTTACGCTAAACAATCTTACTTCCCACTAGTTGTCAACGGTAAGGTTCGTGTATGTTTCACTGTTCGAATAATGTTTTCAACTTCCTTGCTTGGTTTTTCTAAGGCTCTGTTTATGGCTATGTCTGCGATTGTTGCACCCATGTCTGCGATCTTGTTTAAACAGGAAATAATTGCTCTCAGATATGGAATTTCAGGAAGCTCATGCATAAGATTATCAGATTCCATTTCCAGCACATTTCTCATTTCCAACAATCCATTCGCAACTTTAATATCCCGTGTGAAAATGCAGTCCAAGGCCTTCTGGAATATGGTCTGCGCTAATTCGCTCAGATGATAAATCCGCTCAACCATGTCCTTAGTTAGTTTGCCTTTGCGAATATCAAGTGCAATGATTTTTTTGGCTATGTCTTCAGAAAAGTCTGCAATTAGCTCCAAATACTGCAGTATCAAACGGGTAGCTGGAATAAAAACAACGTCTGTTGCGCCTATTTGTTCCGCTATGTCAGGTTTTAGCTGTGCAGAAAGAAGCAGACGCACTGCTAGATAGTAAATCGTGTCAGCCTCGTCTTCACGTTTAATTGCTTCTTCTACCAAAGATTTATTGTTTTCAAGAAAAGCCTGCATTGTTTCACACAAAAGTGTTGATGCAATGATAGATAATCGTCTAATTAACATGTCAAGTTTGAATTTGGCAGAATCAACCGAACATTGCAAAAGGATGCTTTTCGGTGTCTCTTCTAGAATGCCTAAACCAATTAGCTTGCGAACGATCCTCCTAACTTCATCGACATGTTCTTTTCCTATTCTGCGGGAAGATGTTACTCGTATGACATCGCGCCCAAGTATGTAACTTCCAACAACTATTCTCTCAAGCATACCCTTCTCGTCGCATGCATCAGTGTTTATTATGTATTCTTCTGCTTCCTCTTTATGTGCAATCTGACTCGGCATAATTCTTAATGTGCCATCCTTTTCTGACGTGAGAAAAACAAGATCGCCAGGATTAATGTTGTTTTGTTTTACCCATTCGCTGGGAAGCGACACAGTTATGGTTGAGTATCCTACTTTCTGTACTTTCCTGCTTTCCAAACAACTCACCGTTTTTACTAGTATTTACATTATTTGTTCTATATCTATTACCCGTATTTTTCCGTTTCTGTTATATATCAATTAGAATTTTGGAGAAAAACATGCATGGGGAAAAATTGGTAGCATACCATAGAGGATTGAGATTTAGAAAGGGTTAATTATGCTTAATGCACTGTCCAATAAAGCGTGTGCAGCAGAGAAGATTAGTAAATGGAAAAGCCTATTAGAAGTTTAGCAAAAGCAATTTCTTGGAGAATAGTTGCATCTCTTACAACCATATCTTTGGTGTTTATCTTCACGGGAAACTTGGTTTTGAGTGGCACCATTGGGTTCTCAGAACTTTTACTGAAACCTCTTGTTTATTTTATACATGAGCGTGTTTGGAATCTATCAGATTTTGGTAGGCAACGAAAGTTGCGCAATGCACAGTGATCGAGTTTAAAGTAATGCCTTAGAAGATAATTTTACCATTGTTGTCGTCAAATAGGATAGTATATACTTCTATTCATTATATATGCATCAGGTATATATGTTAGGTTTGCGCTATATATCATTCAGATAAAAAGGAGGGTGATGGAAAATGTCTGAATGGAAAACCGTGAGTATAAGACAAGAACTCATCAAAGAAATCGAAGAGGCCATCAGAACGGGCCGCTATCGAAGTATATCAGAATTCGTGTCTGAAGCCATCCGCCTACGCTTGGAAGACCTTATGCGTGCTGAGGGAATCCCGGCAGAGAAGCGCAAAGAACTTTTGCAGACACCAGAATTGATGCTATACACGCCTAAACACACTTGGGCTCAAGTAACACCTGAAGGAAACATCCGCGTCGGCGTCTCAGACTATGCGCAAAATCACTTAAAAGGTATAGCTCACGTAATGACTGATCCAGTTGGAAAAGAAATCAACAAAATGGAGCCTTTCGGCGTTGCAGAAACATGGATGTTCATGTTCGACCTATACGCACCAGTAACTGGCAAAATAGTTAAGGTCAACGAAAAACTGAAGAATGAGCCTCACACAATCAACAAAGACCCATACAAAGAAGGATGGATCGTGGAGATCAAACCCAATAACTCGCTGGTCTTGGAACAGGAACTAAAGAACCTGCTAGGTGCTCGGGACTATAATAAGTGGGTAAGCAAATTAGAAGGCAGATTACGCGAATAATCCCCATTTTCCCATTTTTTAGACGTGTTTTGTTCTGTTTTTTATTGTGTCATATTTGCGTTATGTTTAACTTAGATTGGTTAATATATCCGGCAGGGAATCGATATTATTCTAAGCCAAGCCGGTTTAACAATGGCAAATATTAATCACACAAACGTAAAGAAATTTCCCCCATGTAGAACTGCATGTCCGGCACATGTTAACGTTCAAGGATACGTTTCTCTGCTTCAAAGAGGAAAATTCAAGGAAGCTGTGGAACTTATACGAAAAGACATGCCCTTTCCAGCGATATGTGGAAGAGTTTGCTTCAGTCCCTGCGAAGATGCTTGTGCAAGAACGAATGTTGATCAGGCAGTGGCTATACGTGCTTTGAAAAGGCTTGTTGCCGACATTGAACGTGAACAAGGCCGCGTTACACCAAAGTCTATCCCAAAGAAGCATAGTGAAAAAGTTGCAATCATAGGTGCAGGCCCAGCAGGCTTAACTGCTGCGTACGAGCTTGCAAAACTCGGTTATCCAGTAACAGTTTTCGAGCGCATGTCTGAAAACGGCGGCATGATGCGTTATTGCATACCTGACTTTCGCCTCGAAAAATTTGTAGTTGCAAACGAGATAGCGTACATCAAAGACTTAGGCGTAGAAATCAAAACAGGAGTCGAATTTGGAAAAGACATAACCCTCGAAAGCTTACGAAACGAAGGCTACAAAGCCATATTCATAGCTATTGGCGCTCAACAAGGCATGAAGTTAAATGTGTTAGGTGAAGATTTAGAAGGCTCAATAAACGCTGTTGACTTTTTAAGGGCTGTAGCGCTTGGAGAGCATATTAATGTTGGAGAAAAAGTAGCAGTTGTTGGTGGTGGAAACAGCGCCATAGATGCTGCAAGAACGGCAAAAAGACTTGGCGCAAAACAAGTCATGATTCTATACAGGCGTTCGCGTGAAGAAATGCCAGCGCTACCGCATGAAATTGCAGAAGCTGAAAGAGACGGAATCGAATTCTATTTTCTAGTCGCACCAAAACAGATCATAGGCGAAAACGGAAAAGTAAAAGCCATTGAATGTTTGCACATGCGACTCGGCGAACCAGACGCAAGCGGTAGAAGGCGTCCAATTCCAATAAGCTTCTCTGAACATCAATACAAGGTAGACACGGTAATTCCAGCCCTCGGACAAATAGCAGAAATGTCATGTTTACCAGAGGAGTTTTTGGATAAGGAAGCAAGAATGCCGTCAATGCAAGTTGACCCTGTAACATTAGAAACTAAGATGCCTGGCGTATTTGCAGGAGGCGACATAGCCACAGGACCAGCAAGCATAATTGAAGCTGTCGGAGCAGGAAAAAGAGCAGCTGTTTCAATCAATCTCTACTTGATTGGACGTGACTTGCGTGAAGGAAGGGAAGGAAACATTGAAGAGACAACGTGGGTTAAAAACTGGGGACATATCAGAAAGAAAGAACGTAGGTATGATTCTCCATTGGAGAAGCCACGGCTGAGTTTTGAAGAAGCAAAAGAGTATTTAAAAAATATAGAACAAAAGGCAATGTTTGAAGCTTTTCGTTGCTTAGGCTGTGGTCCATGTGCAGAGTGCCTCGGGAACTTGGAATTATGTGAAGCTGACAAGGCTGTTGTAGACGAAGGTCTTTGCACAGGCTGTAATGTTTGTGCAGTTGTTTGCCCGTTTGGGGCAATTAAAAAGAATGAAAAAGAGGTTGCACAAGTGAATGAAGACCTTTGCAAGGGCTGTGGAATATGTGCAGCAAGATGCCCTGAACAAGCCATAACAATGAAGAAACTGCCTAACGAGCAAATGATGAGCCTTGCCTTAGCAACTGCGAAGGAGTGATAAATTATGGGTTCTCGTGAGCATAAGATTGTCTGCTTCATGTGCAACTGGACTTTTTGCCAGAGTGAAACGCATGTTCCGTCCAACGTAAATGTCGTCCGTGTCATGTGCCTCGGAAGAATCGATCCAGTCATAGTCCTTGAGACATTTGAAAAGGGTGCAGACGCTGTTATGATGGTTGGTTGTAAGCCGCCTGACTGCCACTTTATTGAAGGAAACGTTCAAGCAGAACGTGCAGTCAAAATGTTAAAGAAGCTTGTAGCGCTTGCTGGCTTAGAGCCTGAACGTATAAAACTTCTTTTGGTTTCGCCTTTAGAGGATAAAAGCTTCAATCACTATACAAAGCAATTTTCTAGTGAAATAGCCAAGTTCGGTTCTTCTCCTTTCAAAATCGGGAAGCTAAAACCCGAGTTCATAGTGAACGTTTTAGCAGCTAAGAATGCTGCTTCCGATTTTCGGCTGAGAGTTTTGCTTGGAAGAGAAAAAGAGTTGACAGAAAGCGTGAATGTTTATGGTGAAAAAATGCCGAAAGAGGAATTTGACGTACTGCTGGATGAAATTGTCAAAGAAGAGTTCATTCGACACAAATTTCACCTCTTAACAAAAACTAAGCCGCTATCGGTCAAAGATTTAGCAAAAACAGTGGAAATGAAACCAGCAGACGTGCTTAGACAAATTGTGGACATGCGCAGAAGAAACATGATAGCATTAGACCATGTGGAAGGAACAACTCCATTTTACAAGGCACTGGAGGTTAAATAAATGATTGAGCAGAAGGTTGGAGCGGTCCTCGTAGTCGGAGGAGGAGTTGCTGGAATACAAGCATCTTTAGACTTGGCAGATTCTGGGTTTAAAGTATACTTGATTGATCAGGGAGCAAGCATCGGTGGAGTTATGGCTCAGCTTGACAAGACATTTCCAACAAACGACTGTTCAATGTGCATTCTTTCGCCTAAACTTGTAGCAACTGGACGACACCCGAACATTTCAATTTTGACTAACGCTGAAATAACTGGCTTAAACGGTGAAGCTGGAAACTTCGAAGTAAAAGTTCGAAAACGGAGCCGTTACATAATCGAAGACAAATGCAACGGATGCGGCTTATGCGCACAAAAATGTCCAATCGAAGCCGTAGACATATATAATGAAGGGTTAAGCCAAAGAAGTGCAATTTACGTGGACTATCCCCAAGCAGTGCCATTAAAGTACAAGATTGACCGTGAAAAATGCATCGGATGTGGAACGTGCTTTGAAATCTGCAAGGCAAAAGCAATAGACTATGACCAACAAGACAGCGAAGCCACATTAAATGTAGGTTCAATAATACTTGCACCTGGATTCGAAGCTTTCGATGCAAAACTGAAGAGCGAATATGGCTATGGGCACTATCTTAACGTCGTAACAAGCATAGAGTTTGAACGCATTCTGAGTGCTTCTGGACCCTACGGTGGACTCGTTTTAAGACTTTCAGACGGTGAAATTCCGAAGAAAATAGCCTTTATCCAATGCGTTGGTTCAAGGGATGCCCAGCTTAGAAATAATTATTGTTCTGCTGCATGCTGCATGTATGGCATGAAAGAAGCAGTAATTGCCAAAGAACATACGCCTGCAAAGCTGGAACCCACAATTTTTTACATGGACTTGCGGGCTTACGGAAAAGAGTTTGACGCTTATTATAATCGAGCTAAGGGCGAGTGGGGAATAAAATTTGTAAGGTCAAGGGTTGCAAGCGTATCCGAAGACCCGTTAACAGGCAATCTTTTCGTCCACTATGTTGAGAATGAGACGCCTAAAACTGAAGAATTCGGCATGGTTGTTCTGTCAATTGGAATGCAGCCACCAAAAAACGTGGAGAAACTAGCCGAAGTCTTTGGAATAGAACTGAACAAATACAAATTCTGTGAAACCAAACATTTTTCCCCGTTAGAAACTTCAAAACCAGGCATATTCGTATGCGGTGCCTTCAGCTCTCCAAAGGACATTCCAGAAAGCGTAGCACAAGCAAGCGGCGCAGCAGCAAAAGCGATGAACGCAATTGCAGCAGAGAGAGGAAAACTTGTAACTGTTAAAGAGTATCCGCATGAGAGAGATGTAAGCCAAGAAGAGCCCCGCATAGGTGTTTTCGTCTGTCACTGTGGAATAAACATAGGCGGAGTAGTAAACGTTCCAGAAGTCGTAGAGTATGCTAAAACCTTGCCCAACGTGGCTTATGCAGAAGCCAACCTTTACACATGCTCGCAAGACACGCAGAAACTAATTAAAGAGAAAATTCAAGAAAACAATCTTAACCGTGTTGTTGTTGCTTCCTGCACCCCGCGGACCCATGAGCCGCTGTTTAGAGAAACAGTCCAAGAGGCTGGGCTAAACCCCTACTTATTCGAGATGACAAACATTCGAGACCAATGCAGCTGGGTTCACATGCATGAGCCAGAAAAGGCAACAGAAAAAGCCAAAGACCTCATCCGCTCAGTAGTAGCAAAAGCCAAGCTTCTAAAACCATTGAAAAAGCCTGTGATAAACGTCACACCAGTAGGCTTAATCCTAGGTGGCGGCGTCTCTGGCATGACCGCTGCCCTAGAACTCGCAAATCAAGGGTTTGAGGTTCATCTTGTCGAAAAAGAAAAAGAGTTAGGCGGACATCTACGCACAATTCATTATTTGCTGGAGAATGAAGACCCAAAGCAAAAGCTAAATGCTTTAGTCAAAGCTGTTGTGGAAAATGACAAGATACATGTTTACTTGGAAGCTGAAGTCGTCGACGTCACTGGTTTTGTTGGCAACTTCAAATCAAAAATAAAGCAGCAAGATGATGAAAAAGAGATTGAGCACGGCATAGTAATAGTAGCAACGGGCGCAGTCGAATATAAGCCTACAGAATATCTTTACGGCAAAGACCCAAGAGTAATGACCCAACACGAGTTAGAAGAAAAAATCGCAAATGACAGTTTTGACGCAAAGAACGTTGTTATGATTCAGTGTGTCGGAGCAAGAAATGAAGAACGACCTAACTGTGCAAGAATATGCTGTGGACAAGCAATAAAAAACGCGCTGAAAATCAAAGAAACAAGTCCAGAAACAGAAGTCTACGTTCTATACAAGGATTTGCGAGCGTATGGCTTCAAAGAAGACTATTACCGTGAAGCTGCACAAAAAGGAGTTCTATTCATAAATTATGAAGATGAAAGAAAACCGCAAGTTGTAAACAAAGATGGAAAACTCAAAGTGACCTTCTGGGAACCAGTAATCAACGAAGAAGTGGAAATCGAACCAAACCTCATCGTTTTAAGCGCAGCCACAATTCCAAATCCCGACAACAAACATGTGGCAGAACTGCTGAAAGTGCCATTAACAAAGGATGGCTTCTTCCTTGAGGCTCACATGAAACTTAGACCCGTAGATTTTGCAACAGATGGCGTTTTCCTCTGCGGAATGGCACACTCGCCAAAATATATAGATGAAAGCATTGCTCAAGCCTGCGCTGCAGCCTCGCGGGCAACAACCATACTGTCAAAACCCACGCTTGAGATGGAAGGAATAGTGGCAAACGTTAACGAAGATTTATGTAGCGGATGTAGGATTTGTGAATATCTATGTCCATATAGTGCGATTGAAATGAATGAAAAAGACGGGAAACCCGTCGCACATGTAATTGAAGCCCTATGCAAGGGCTGCGGTGCTTGCGGCACAGCGTGTCCAACAAAAGCCATCACAATGGGACACTTCACTACCGAAGAGATACTTGCCCAAGTTAAAGCCACGTTAATGGAGGTAAAAACATGAGCGAAAAAACCGAATTTGAGCCGAAAATCATTGGTTTTCTTTGTAACTGGTGCTCTTATGCAGGCGCTGACCTAGCTGGAGTCAGCAGAATCCAATATCCCACAAACATTAGAATCATACGCGTCATGTGCAGCGGCAGAATTGACCCCACGTTTATCCTTGAAGCTTTAAAGGATGGCGCAGATGGAGTGCTTATTGCTGGCTGTCACCTGCCATCAGACTGCCATTATATTAGCGGAAACTTCAAAGCTTTAAGAAGAATAACTCTCTTAAAGAAAGTTCTACAAGATTTCGGAATAGAACCAGAGCGCGTACGATTAGAATGGGTTTCCGCAAGCGAGGGAGACAAATTCGCCACAGTCGTACGGGACATGGTGGAACAAATAAAAAAACTTGGACCAAACCCGTTAAAGAATGGAGGGAAAACGAATGAGTGAAACACAGGAACATGTTCCAAGTGTTATAAAAGCTGAGGAAATGGACCCAAAATTCAAGTATAAAATGAGTAAGATGCATGGCGCAGAAAAAATCATGCTTTGCTTCCAATGCGGAACATGCACTGCTGACTGCCCAATTGCGAGGTTCAGCGACTTCTACAGACCAAGAAAAATAGCGAGAATGGTGCAGTTAGGACTGAAGGATAGACTTCTCTCAGATGAAGCCCTTTGGCTGTGCTCGTCATGTTTCACATGTGTTGACCACTGCCCACAGGGAGTGGAAATTGCTGGAATCGTGCGTGTTTTACGAAACCTATCCGTAAAAGAAAAGGGCACTATGCCATTGGTCTACAGGGAACTCGCCTCTAACCTTTTGAAGGGAGGTTACGTATACGAAATTATAGAATCACGCCACAAGAAGAGGGTGGAGTTTGGGCTTCCACCATTGCCTAAGCCGAATCTGGAAGAAATTGCAAAAATCTTCAAGGTTACAGGTTCCTTGGATATGCTTGAAAATGTGAAAACTTTTGAGAAGGTGAAGAGCTGAAATGCCAGAAAAAAAGTATTTGATATTTCTCGGTTGCGTTATTCCCTATAGACTTGCAAGCTACGAGATTTCTGCAAGAAAAGTCCTCGAAAAACTTGGAATAGAATTGGTTGAGATGCCCACGTTTAACTGTTGTGGATATCCGATGGATGCAATAAATCATGACCTAATGATAACTTTGGCTGCACGAAATCTCTGTGTAGCTGAACAGCAAAACCTAAACATTCTAACCCTCTGCAATGGATGTTTCAGCATTTTAAACGAAACAAACAAAATGCTAAAAGAAGACAAAAAACTGAGGGAAGAGGTAAACAAGCGCTTAAAGGAAATGGGCATGGAGTTCAAGGGCACAATAGAGGTTAAACACCTTGTTCATGTGCTGGTTGAGGATGTAGGCTTTGAAAAAATGAAAGATGCTGTTAAGAAACCATTAAACGACCTATCTGTGGCTCAGCATTCGGGATGCCACCTAGTTCGCCCAGCAAAATATGTAGGTCACGGCGACGACCCAGAAAATCCCACACTACTTAAAAACTTGATTAGGCTGACTGGTGCTCAATGCTTGGATTACATGGATGAGACTGAATGTTGTGGAAATCCAATAATAGGTGTAAACGAAGAAGTACCGTTCCAAATGGCTAAAGAAAAACTCGACCACGTTAGAGCAGTGAAAGCTCAAGCGTTAATCACCGTTTGTCCCTTCTGCCACATGATGTTTGATTTGAACCAACCCAGAATAGAAAGGGCTTTTAATGAAAAGTTCGGTATACCAGTG
>Ga0172364_10005179_pt1 | contig 10380 bp, 14 predicted proteins | sample LakKivSesite10cm_FD_114545 | JGI IMG/M metagenome (GOLD analysis project Ga0172364, IMG submission 114545) | Sediment microbial communities from Lake Kivu, Rwanda - Sediment site 10cm | ecosystem: Environmental > Aquatic > Freshwater > Lake > Sediment | place: Rwanda: Western Province, Lake... | reverse complement strand
GCTAAAGCGGAGGCTGGTTTGACATGAGTTTCCGTGAAATAGCTGTAACTATAAGGGCGGTTAATCGGGCTAGTCACGAGTTTACGAGAGTTCAAACTGATGTTGAAGCCTTATCAGTGCGGATTAAAAGTCTAGGCGCTGCCATTGCTGGTTTTGGGGCAACTGGCACCGCTATTGGATATGTGGCTCATCAATTTGGCTTGTTGAATGATGAACAGGCTAGAGTTTTCAATTCAGCCATGTTGGTTGTTAGTGTTATGGGTATGTTTATGCGGACAAGTTGGGGCGTAGCCATAGCACAGAAGGCTTATGCTGTTGCTTGCTGGGTTGCAACCACTGCCCAAAACGCTTTAAACATCAGCTATTCAACTTTTCTGGCTTTAACAGGCGTCGGCGTCGCTGTGATTATCGCTGCGGCGGCTGCCATGTGGAGTTTCGCAAGTAGCATGAACTCTGCAACTGCCTCAGTTCAAGATTTCAACGATGCAACAGCGGAAATGCCTACTAATACTCGTAGTATTCATCGTGCAGGCGAGTCGGATTTCTATCGCCAAGGAGTTGAGGGCACGCCATGAGCATTGACATCCCGAATCTTGCCGTGGTCTTGGGTTCCGTAACGCCGCCTCAAGGCGACATAGTTGATGCTAGGGTCTACTTAGGCGCCACGAAAGAGGTTAGCAGTTGGGAATTGCTTCTGCAGAATTGGGACAAGAAATACAGTCCAGGCGGGACTTATCCGATTAACGTTGGCAGTGATGGCCACATTGATATTGGTCGTGGAGCGAATTGTCCGCAGATTATTACTACGAGGACTGAAAGCGTCAAGTATGAATCGAGTCCTCATGAGGATTATCTTCGGTTGAGCGGTCGGTGTTGGGGTGAGAAACTATTTCGCCGTGTTGTTACGAAGACGTATTCAAATCAGAAGGGTGAAACTATTGTTAAGGACTTGCTTGACAGTTTTGCGGGTTTGAGCCATATTAGAGACTCCACTGAACTTGTGGAAGACACGGATACTACGTACACGAGGTTGGAATACGAAAGTACGCCTGTCTGGGATATTCTCAAATATATCGCTGAAAGCGCGGATAAGGCTGGTGTGATAGGTTTTGATTTTCGTGTAGCCCCAGACGGCAGATTCGAGTTTTTCCCAAGGAACAGCAAAATTTCGTCAGTGAGTCTCGCCGAGAAAATCGAAGCCAGCGAGTACCGCAAAGACATTCACTGCGTAAGAAACAAAATCTCGGTTTACGGAGTTGCTGACAAAAGTGCTCCTTCAGACAAGGATGCGTGGACTGAAAGCCTAACACCCGATGATGGTGATTGGTATGCAGTCTCTGGAACAATAAGTTTTGATACAGCAACGAAGAAGAAGGGAACTGGAAGCATCAAAACCTACGCTGAAAACCTTTACTATGCATCTTGCAGACTTGTATTAGACAGCGGCAAAGAGATTAACACAAACCTCTATCCTGCCTTGAATTTTTGGATTAGACGTGAAAGTGATTTTAACGGTAACATAAACTTGGCCTTATACGACGTCGCAGACAAGAACGCTTCCCACATGTTTAACATAGGCGCAGAAGAATGGTTTCAAATATGCTTCAAAGTTGGGGTTCAAAACGCCGACGCTTGGGATGTTGAAAGCGGTTTTGACTGGACGCAAATAAAGGAGATTCGTTTTGACTGCTGGTTTACAGGCACTGGCACAGGCAGCTTCTGGGTTGATGACTTATTCTTCGGCGAATGCCGCTACAGTTCAACACAAGAGGATGCTGCAAGCCAAACAAACTATGGATTAAGGGAGCTTGTTGAAGTTGATGAGGAGCTCTACAGCGACAACGAATGCATGTTAAGGGCTAGGGCTTCACTCGCCAATTTAAAAGACCCTGCAGAATATCTCACGATAAAAAGCACCGTCATAGACTATGGCACTACTCCTCTCTTGCCAGGTGACAAGATTCATGTGACTTTGCCAAACGAGAATGTGGACGCTGATTTTCGCATTTTAAACGTTGAGTATCACGTTGATGCGAAGACACAGACGCTTGAAATAACTTTGGAGCTTGGACGTGAACAGCCTTTGTTGGCTGACTACCTGTGTGCTTTGCGCAGTAAAACAGACCATTTGAGTAGGCATAAAATTGCGAGGATGATTTAATGGCTGTTGCTTATGGAAGATACGAGGAATCATTCAAAGCCATCCACAGCGCCTTGTTTGATATTATGGCTCCATCCAGTGGCAAGAGAGTAACGAAGCTGGCTCTCACGTGGAACCCAAATGGAACGCTTGCTACATTGAAAGCCTTTGATGGAGAGCAGTTGCTGTTCACGTTAACATTCTCATGGAACGATGAAGGCACTTTGAAGGAGGTAAGCCGGGTTGATGCTTGACAAAGCCTTGGTGATACGTGACGACAAAAACAAATTCAAAGATTTAGGCGATGTTTTAGCCATAGCCCGTTCTGAAGGCAAAAAGCTTTTCAAAACTCATGAGAACGTTTTTGTTGTGCGGCTGTTTTTTGACGTTGAGGTTGGCTGGATAGCGGTTGTTCGCTGTTCATTAGCGGATGCTGGTTGTTCAAAAGCGCTGGTTGTAAGCAAGGGAAGAAAATGAAATGGAATGAAAATAAAAGAAAATGTTAGGTTTAAAACGGAGTGGAGAATAGACAAGTTCAAAGACTCTAAAGGCATCATCGCTAAGGCTCTAAATGGAGGCATCAGTGTCGAAGAAGCAGTTGTTCAAGCGGATGAAAATTTTTTTGGTTCTGAAATCTTTGAAGGAAATCTGGGACTAAACGAGGGATTGCAGGAGCTCATTGACATTATCTGCGGTTTAAGTTCGCCTACGAAGTGGGATGCCTCAAACGCTAGGCTCGGTGTTGGTGATGGCACTGCAGCCGAAAGTGCGACGCAGACAGGCTTGCAGGGAACAAATAAAACTTTTAAAGTGATGGATTCAGGCTATCCAAATCGCAGTAGCCAAACTGCTGAGTGGCGTGCAACTTTTGGTTCTGCTGAAGGCAACCATGCTTGGGAAGAGTTCACAGTTGTTAATGCTGCTGATGACACGGGTAAAAACTTGAATAGGAAAACTGCGTCAAAGGGCACGAAGGCTTCTGGGGAAACTTGGACGCTTAGCCTCAAAATAACATTCAGTTAGGCGGACTACATGAACATCCCCTATTGGCTTCTGCGTTTGCTTCCAGTGTGGGATTACATTTGTCCAAAATGTAAGCGAGAAGTGCCCAAAAACAGTTATGAATGTCCTTATTGCGGTGAAAATTATGGAATCCCATTGCGAGTTCCGCCTAAAGTTTTGAAAGACGCTAAAGCCTTAGAAGACTACGTTCATAAACACGTTTTTCCACGGATTTCAGCAGAACAGAGGGCTTATTTAACAAAGTTTTTTACGCAACTTTTCAGTGATGGTTTTGAAAGTGGCGATTATTCTGCGTGGACAGGTTATGGGCAAAGTGGTTCATCTACTGTTGGAGTGTCGGGAGATTGGGCGCATCATGGAACGAAAAGTAGCAAACACGTTTTTGCGCAGTTTAACGATGAGTCTTACGCGTATAAAACGATAACAAGTTCAAACATTGTTTTTATGCGAATATATCTTAAGGTTACTGCTTGGACGGGTTACAGTTCTAACCGTTACGTAGCGGTTATGGAAGGTAACGGGCAATATTTCTGTGATTTTGTGCTTGCGTTAAAGGATACCGATAGGAAATTGTATTTGATGTATAGAACTACGTCGCTTTTGAGTGCTGCAAGCACTATGGCGCTTGCTTTGAACACGGTTTATTGTTTGGAAATGGAATATGATAGGACAAATGGCGAGGTTAGAGTTTATCTTGATGGAAGCGAAGTTACAGATTTGACGTTTACAGGTTTGTCGTTGAGTGAGGCTCTTACGAGAGTCAGTGTTGGAAAAGACTCTTATGGTTATGGTGGAACAGAAACAAACTGCACTTATTACGTTGACTGTGTTGTTGTTGCTGACGCTTACATTGGACCAGAAGCAGTTGCGGTTTTGAAGGAGGTTGTGGATTCTTTGGGCTTAGACGATGGGGTTTTGCGTGGTAGGGCTTTAGCGGTTTCTGATGGTGTTGGGCTTGCTGATGTTTCGTTGAGGGATCGTGGTTTGCAAGTTAGCGACTCAGTGGCGTTTTTGGATGGTGTTTTGGCTGACAAATCCTTTTCTGTTTTTGATTCTGTAAGTCTTGGTGAATTGGTGGATGTTGTAACGGAGATAGTTAAGTGTGTGAGTGATAGCGTAAGCGTTTTGGACGGTGTGGGTTTGGGTAAGGCGTTGTTGGTTGGGGATGGGGTTGGTTTGGGTGATGGTGTTTTTGTTGGCAAGGTTCTTACTGTTTCGGATGGTGTGTTTTTGGTTGAGGTTGTGGATAAGAGTGTTCATGGGGTTGTTAAGACGAGGGTGTTTTTGGTTTTGGGTGATTTGGCTGTTCAGCTTACAGGTGGCTAAGGGTTTGGGTAAGAGTGTTAGGCGGGTGGTTGTTGAGGTTCGGGAGGATTTGCATAGGGAGCTGCGGAAGTATGCGTTGTTGAATGATTTGCGGATTTACGAGTTTGTGAATGCTTTGATTGAGGAGGCGTTGAAGGATGAGGAGCGGGTTAAAGCTTTGATTAGGAGGTTAAGGCTTTAATTTTGGGCTGTGCTAATGTATTGTTTTGGTGTGCTGGTTGAAGAAGGAGGATTGGGAGCGGTTTGGGCGGTTGACGCCTGAGGAGAGGGTGAATTTGGCTATTGGTATGAGTGACGTGTGTGTGCGTGTTTGTGCTGAGGGCATTAAGGCGCAGTATCCTGGCATAAGCGAGGAAGAGCTTATGGAAAAGCTGAGGGAACGGTTTGAGTGGAGCAAACGCTATCAAAAAAGCAAGCGATATAGGCAATTATACAAGTTCTCGAAGGAAAGCAAGGAAGTATAGGATTAAAAACAAAACGGTTATTTTTTCTGTTTTTTGGATCCGTTGTTTAGTTCGCGGAAAACTTGATCGTGTTTCCTAAGGACTTTGTTGAATACTTTCATTGGGTCTTTTTGTTTTGCCGTGTTTTAGCCACGCTTCGATTTCATCAATATTATAGTATAAGATGTTTTTAATAAAGGTGGTTAAGTCTTTTGGACCTTGAACCTTCATTGGTGTAGTTTTGGGTAGGCGTAGGTGATTTCGGGCTCTTAAGACAACAAGGTATAACTTTGGTAATTCAGGGCAAAAAAGGAAATCATATGCCTCGTATGGTAAGGTTGTCCAAAGTGGACGTGGACTGACACATAGCAATAAATCTGCAGACAGCATATTGAAGGAATAGTGTAAAGCGAAGTTATGAAAGACTTGCGCCCTTTCTGTTATGATAATGGTGACATGTGAAAAGCAAATGGCATTCGGAACATGTGCCCTCTGTGGACAACAAAAAGACTTGAGAAAAAGTCACATAATACCTAGATTTGTGTCTAAGTGGCTTAAATCAACCTCGGCCACTGGGTTTCTTAGAGGTGTTAAGAAACCTGAAGAGCGACGGCAGGATTTTCCTACTCTGCCTATGCTATGCGGAGAATGCGAACAAATCTTTTCCAAGTTGGAATCGTATTTCGCGAGCAAAATTTTCTATCCGTTCATGATTGAGGGTAAAAAAAATATCATTTATGACGATAACCTCATACGTTTCATTATTTCTCTAAGCTGGAGAACTCTAAAAACAAGCTATAAAGAACAAGTTAGTCACACACCTTGGATTAAAGAACATATTGACAAAGCAGAAAAGATTTGGCGCAAGTTTCTACTTAATAAATCATTAGACGCGGGACCATATGAACATCATATGTTCTTTCTGGATTATGTGGAAAAAGGGAAAGATTTACCAAGCAAATTTCAATGGTACACCTTGCGCGGAACAGATTCGACTTTAGCCAGTAATGAAAGTGACATCGTTTTCGCGTACACTCACTTCCCGTGGGTATTCTTTGTATCGACAATATTTCCTCTACAACTTCCAGGTTGGATTGGCACAAAGATAGAGAGAAATGGAAAAACTGCTTTGACATTCAAAATAGGCGATGGCAGATTCGGAGATTTTTTAATTAGCAGAGCTAAGATAGTTTCGTCTGCAACCCAAAAACATAATGCCATAAAAGATGATAAAATCCTAAAATCAATAGTCAAAAGCCCTGAAAGATTTCTCACGTCTGAATCATTCAACGTGATGCTAAAAGAATCTAGAAGAGAACGGCGAGAAAAGCTCAAAGATCTGCCTAAAGGTGTTGTCGGGCTCATAGATATTATTGATAGGTCACTTGATAGTCCCATTCTCAATTCATTGCAGCAAAAATGGCTAGCATATGCTCAGAACCTGATTGCAAACGAGTTATCCAATCTTCCAGACGACAAAGCAACTGAAATACATTCACTAATTGAAACCACAATACGGGCAGCATCTATTACAAAAATAGGCATGCATTGTGACTTTGAAACCGCAGGATTAATTTGCAGATTTATGGTATGCTTTTCAAAAACAAAAGATGGACAAAGGGAATTACTCGAAAAGTCCATTAATGAATTGATAAAAAAGAGAGCAACAAATGACAAAAGGTTCATAATAGTCTTCTCGTTTAATCCTTTGGACGAAGTATTGCCATATGAAACTGCGTATCATCTTGAATGATATTTTGGGGATCAATTATTTTTGGGTAGCAAAAGCCCACAATATTAGGTCAAGAATTTTCAGTCTTCCAATGTCCGCATTTATCCGTAATTTACAAATCTGCAAATTTGTGAATTTCTAAATTTCGTGACAGTTAATATTTGCTGTTGTGCCTCTCTCTTCTGATGATAGCACATGAAGGAAATTCTTAATCAGATTAAGAGCTTAGCGGCGGGGGATTTAGTGCAGGTAGAGTGGACAGATGCGAGCATTGGCAAGAGCTTAAGCAACGGCGTCAGCGGCATCGATGTCCCCGTGAAAAGCTGGAGCATATTCATCGGCTTGTTAGGCTCTAAAAAGAAACACGTTATCTTGGCGCAGAACTGCTTCCGCTACAGTGACGGCTTATATGACATTGACTACACGGCAGTGCCTATACCATGGACCGCAAAGGCCACCGTCATAGCCAAAGCTCACGTTAACGCGGAAGAAGCCAGAGTATTGCTGAACAGCTTCATGGTAAATCAGAAAATGAAAAGCGAAAAACCCGGTTTGGGACGCTGCTTGAGGCAGCAGAGGTTGCGGAACCATGGCTGACTGGATCAAACACTTGTTTACGCGAAAAACCACAAACAAAAATGCTTCCACGGGAGCGTCACCCAGCGAACGCTTGATTCTCGGCGTCAAATTCGCAATCGCCCTAACCTTCAGCCTAACCACGCTGGAAATAGCGCATTTGGCACTATTGCACTCATGGAACAGCGAAGTCTTCGCAGCAATAACATGCTTAGCAGGCACAATCATGGGCATTCTAATCGTGCAAAAAACAGAGTAAGGCGAACATATTTGGAACCTAATAGAAATTCGATGCAAAAACCTATAGAGGGTGGAGCACATAAGGCTCCAAAACACACTCTGCAAAAAAGAATATCCAACCTAACTGAAAAATTCGACGGCGATACCCAACGCATACGCGCTCAGCTTATACTTGAACTAAAAAGCCTCCAAGAGACAGCGGTCGAACAAGTTCAATCCACCACAGGCAGAAAAACACGCGAACAGCAGAATTGGGCAAGACTCACCGCCTACATCAGCCAAGTTATCAACAGCATAAGCAAAACCTACGACATCATCCAAATCAAAAACGAACTCAAACAGCTCCGCAAAATAATAGGAGAACTCGAAAAACAATGACTCTGGCAGAATTTGAACGGGAAACCCAACAACTAAGACAAATAGTCGCCCAAAAACAAAAACACATTTTTCCAAAGGACCCCGTTCAATTCTGCAAAGAAAATTTGGGATTCAACCCAACCAGCTACCAGATAGACTTGATTAACCAGTTCCAAACAAGTCAGTTCATAGCCGCAAGATGGGCAAGACAAACAGGGAAAAGTCACACCATAAGTGCACTACTCCTACACTATGCATTGACCAACCCAAACACACACATCGGTGTAGTCGGCCCAAGCTGGAGACAAACCAAACTCATAATCAAACACATCAACAACTTCCTCACCAAACTCCCAAAAACCGCTTACAAGAAAGCCCAAAAAACCAGCGTAACACTCACCAACAACAGCACCATAGAAGCCTACCCAAACAACCCAGAAACCATCCGCGGACCAAAACTCCACATCGTGTATGCTGATGAATTCAACTTCATTCCCAACGACGAAGAACTCTATGACGCCATGCTCTTCACACTGGGCACAACAGACGGCAAATTCATATGCACAAGCACACCATGGAGCACAAACAGCACCTTCTACAAAATCTTCCATGACTCAGCCTACAACGACTTCGCAAAAAGCCATACAACATGGCAACAAGCCCTAGAACCAAACGGACCACTAAAACAACAAATCCTCAACCGAATAAAACACCAACTCGAAGGAAACCCATGGCGATGGAAACGCGAAATGGAAGCAGAATGGGCAGAAGACGAAAACGCATGGCTAACACAAGCACTAATAACAACCTGCATAAACCACACACTCGAATACCCAAGCTTTGAAGCCACAGCAAAAGGCGAATTCTACTCAGGCCTAGACCTAGGCAAACACAAAGACTACAGCGTACTAGCCACAGTCAAAATAGAAGACAATTCCATAAAATTAATCCACATGCACCACTTCCCACTACGCACACCATACACAAACATAATAGGCTACGTAAAAACCCTCAGCGAACGCTGGCAAATCATAAACAAAATCTTCGTCGACAGCAGCGGCGTCGGCGACTACATCGTCGAAGACATGATAAACGCAGGAATAAACAAAACCCAAGGCATACGCTTCACACAAGAAACAAAAGAAAAAATGGCACAATGGCTCAAACAATGTATGATTGAAAAAAGACTACAGATCCCTTACGACAGCGACTTAATTACAGAATTAAACACTGAACGTTTTGAGCTTACAAAAGACGGAAAAGTTAAATTCTCGCACCCTGAAGGCACAAATGACGACCGCTTCTGGAGCCTAGCTCTAGCTTGTTATGCAACCCGAACAGAGCCAACACCAAAACTTTGGATTGTCTCCAAAATGAGTAAGGGCAAAACAAAACTGCACCAGCTACGAAAAAAGCTTCAAAAACACCAAACAACAGGCGTAACAAGATGACTAGAAGACGCGAATATTTTAGGATTAAGAAATTTGCAAGACGCTATGATAGGCAAACGGGCAAATTCACTTTCAACATAGCCTACGAAACAGCTACTGAGATAACTTCTCGCACAATAGCAGTGGCGGAAGCTTTTGGGTTAGGCATAGATCAGGCTCAGAAGTTTGTTTTGTATGATAATGTTGAGTTGAAGATAAGTCCAGAGGATATTGTTTACATTACTGGAGATAGCGGTTCGGGCAAAAGTGTTTTGCTTAAGGTTTTGAGGCAGGATTTGGGTGGGGATGCTGTGGATATGGCTGGTGTTGAGTTGAGCTTGGATAAGCCGATTATTGATGGGGTTGGAGGAGATTTTGGTGAAGCTTTGGAATTGTTGGGTAAGGCTGGTTTGAATGATGCTTTTCTTTTCCTTCGCACTTACGATCAGCTCAGTGATGGGCAGAAGTATCGTTTTAGGATGGCTAAGCTTATGGAAAGCGGTAAGCAGTGGTGGGTTGCGGATGAGTTTTGTAGTTTGTTGGATCGTGATACGGCTAGGATTGTGGCTTTTAATTTGCAGAAGGTTGCTAGGCAGTTGGGTAAAGCGGTTGTTGTGGCGACGACGCATGGTGATTTGTTTGTGGATTTGAAGCCGAGTGTTCATGTTCATAAGCGTTTTGGCAGGGAGATTAGTGTGGATTATTTTGTGAATGAACCTGCGAAAGAATGTAGCCTAACGAAGGAGATGCGTGTTGAGGAAGGCACTTTTGGGGATTATAAGAAGTTAAGCCTTTTTCATTATCGGTCGAGTCGTTGTCCACCTCCAAGGAAGATTTTTGTTTTGAGGCGTGGTGACGAGTTGTGTGGGGTTGTTGTTTATAGTTTTCCTTCGCCTTTTGCTTTTGGTAGGAGCAGGGTTTGGAAGGGTGGTTTTCATGAACTGCAGAGGGAGTTGAGTGTTATTAGTCGTGTGGTTGTGCATCCGAAGTATCGTACGATTGGTTTGGGTGTTAGGCTTGTGAGGGAGACTTTGGGTTTGGCTGGTACGCCTTGTGTTGAGAGTTTGGCTGTTATGGCGAAGTATAATCCGTTTTTTGAGAGGGCTGGAATGC
>Ga0172364_10005174_pt1 | contig 10384 bp, 8 predicted proteins | sample LakKivSesite10cm_FD_114545 | JGI IMG/M metagenome (GOLD analysis project Ga0172364, IMG submission 114545) | Sediment microbial communities from Lake Kivu, Rwanda - Sediment site 10cm | ecosystem: Environmental > Aquatic > Freshwater > Lake > Sediment | place: Rwanda: Western Province, Lake Kivu... | reverse complement strand
GGGAAAAAAGGTGGGGCTTTATGCTTGTGGCCCAACCGTTTATCTTTACGCCCATATTGGCAATTTAAGAACTTATCTTTTTGAAGATATCTTAAGAAGAATTTTACAATACAATGGTTATAAAGTAAAGCATGTTATGAACATTACTGACGTTGGCCACTTAACCTCAGACGCTGACACCGGAGAAGACAAAATGGAAAAGGGGGCTAAAAGAGAAAAAAAGAGCGTTTGGCAAATTGCTGAATTTTATACTAAAGCTTTTAAAAACGATTTAAAACGACTCAATATTAAGGAGCCAGACATTTGGCTCAAGGCAACAGATACCATTGAAGAACAAATAAATTTGATTAAAATTTTAGAAAAAAAAGGGTTTACCTATCAAATTACTGACGGAATTTATTTTGATTCTTCGAAATTAAAAAAATATGGCAGGTTATGGGGAAAGAAAGAAAGAAAAATAAAGGCCGGGGCAAGAATAGAAATGGTGCCAGGTAAAAAACATCCAACTGATTTTGCTTTATGGAAATTTACTCCTTCGGGAGTAAAGAGACAAATGGAATGGGACTCTCCTTGGGCCAGAGGCTTCCCTGGTTGGCATACCGAATGCGTGGTGATGTCCATCAAGGCCCTTGGAATTCCCTTTGATATTCATTGTGGAGGAATTGACCACATTTTAATTCATCACACTAATGAAATCGCTCAGGCAGACGCGGCTTTTGGAAAATTAATGGCAAAATACTGGCTTCATGGAGAATTTATGACAGTTGAAGGAGAAAAAATGGCAAAATCAAAGGGAAATATTTATCTTCTCAAGGATTTAATTACAAAGGGGTTTAATCCTCTTGCCTACCGATATATGTGTCTGGGTGCTCATTATCGCTCAAGACTTAATTTCACCTGGCAAGAATTAAGGGCAAGTCAAAATGCGCTTGATCGCCTCTATCAAAAAGTGTCAGAATTTAAACCCCAAAAAATAGCGCATTTTCCACGATCGCGAAAATCGCAATATCGAAACAAATTCTTAACCTTTATTAATGACGACTTAAATACACCTCGAGCCCTGGCCTTGATGTGGAATCTAATTAAAGATCAAAAAGTTCCTCATCCAGAAAAATATCAACTTTTATTGGATTTTGATAAGGTTTTTGGTTTGGGTTTGGAAAAGATTAAGAAAGTAAAAATTCCAGATAAAATAAAACAATTGGTTAAAAAAAGAGAGAAATACAGAAAAGGGGGCGACTGGAAAAGAGCAGATAAAATTAGAAAAGAAATAAAAAAATTGGGTTTTGAAGTAGAAGACACCAAGTCGGGCCCGAAAATAAAGCAACTTTAAACATTAAACTTTAAATTTTTTTGTTTTTGACATAGCTGATAAAAATCTAAAACTTTATCAGCTATTTTATCCCAGGAATATTTTTCTGCCTCTTTTTTGCCCCAATAACCCATTTTTTTTCTTAAATTTTCGTCTTTTATCAAAATTTCAATTTTTTGAGCTAAAGACCTATAATCTCTCGAGGGAACTAAAAAGGCTCCCTTTTTTCCTGTCAGAAGTTCTTTGTACCCTTGATTAGCAAAAGCCACCACTGGCTTTCCAGAAGCCATAGCTTCCAGCAAAACTATTCCAAAGCTTTCTCCATAAATAGAGGGTCCTACAAAAATATCAGCTGTCCTATAATAAACAGGGGTTTCTTGGAATTCTTTTCCTCCTTCAAAATAAACCTCTTTCAATTTATTTTCTTTAACCCAATCCTCGCATTCTTTTTTTAATCCTCCCTCCCCTACTATAATTAATCTTAGGTTAGAGAATTTTTTCTCTAAAATTTTATAAGCCCTTAATAAATAAATTAAACCTTTTCTTTCTTCTATTCTGCTCAAAAATAAAATATTGATTTTGTTATCTTGAAATTTTTCAATTTTGGGGCCCCGGGGGTTAAATTCTTTCAAATCTATGCCGTTGGGAATGACCACCTTGGGACCTTTAAAGTTTTTGAAATATTTTAAAACGTGGGGAGATACTCCAATAATACCATCTATATTTTCTTGAATTATTGAGAAAAAAGACTCAAAAAAAACTCTTAAGAACTTACTGGCTTCAAGATTAGCGTGAAAAGTCAAAATGTTTAAGGCTTTAGATTCTTCTAAAATTTGCCCAGCCAGGGGAAAACCAAAATTATGAAAATGTAAAACATCGAATTTTTCTTTAGCCAAAGTTTTTTCAACCGAAAGAGGAGTAAAGCTGATACAGAGGTCTCCTTGGGTTCCAGCAAAGATAACTGGAAAAGAAGTGCCCAAAAGAATAACGTCAGAACCGTAATACTCGCTTAATTTTCTTCTAGGACAGATGATTTTACATTTAATGCTTTTTCCTTGAAATTCTTTTTTTAAATTTAAAATATGCCTCTTAACTCCACCCTCAGAAAAAAAAGAATGAAAAGAAATAAGTCCAATTTTCATAAATTTTAACTAATATTATCAAAAAAAAGAGAGCTTGCCAATCCGTTTTCCTTGTGTTAAATTAATAAAGTATGGCTCAAGAATTACCCGACAAATTACCTCCTCAAAGCATTGAGGCAGAAAAATCGCTGCTGGGTTGTTTAATGATCGACAAAAACGCTATTTTCAAAACAGCTGATTTTTTAAGAGCAGAAGATTTTTACAAACCGGCTCATCAAGAAATTTATCAGGCCGCTCTGGATTTGTTTGAAAAAGGAGAACCAATTGATCTTTTATCTTTATCAAATCGTCTTAAAGAAAGAGGTGGTTTGGAAGAGGTTGGAGGGGCAGGATTCCTGACTGAATTGGTAAATTCTGTTCCTACTGCCCGCCATGTTTTTAATTATGCTAAAATCGTTCAACAAAAAAGAATACTTAGAGACCTTATTGAAGCTTCTCATGAAATTGGAGTTTTGGGTTACAATGAAACAGACGATATTGATTTAATTTTAGACCAAGCTGAAAAAAGAATTTTTAGTATTGCTCAAAGAAATTTAAGTCAAAATTTTCGTCCGGTTAAAGATTCTTTAGAAGAGGCTTTTGAAAGAATTGACAAACTTTCAAAACATGAAGGAGGTTTAAGGGGTATAGCCACTGGCTTTAATGACTTAGACAACATATTAGGGGGATTTCAAAAATCAGATATGATAATTTTAGCCTCCAGGCCAGGTTTGGGAAAAAGCAGCTTAGCTCTTAATGTTGCCGCCAACATTGCAACCTCAGAAAAAATCCCAGTAGGAATATTTTCTTTAGAGATGTCCAGAGACCAGGTGGTAGATAGATTAATCGCTACCCAGGCTAACGTTGATTTGTGGAGATTAAGAACCGGAAGACTTTCCTCAGAAGGAGAAAATGATGATTTTTCCAGAATTCGTCAGGCTTTAGACGTATTGGCCAAAGCACCAATTTATATTGATGACACCCCCTCTCTGAACGTTCTACAAATGAGAGCTATGGCTAGAAGACTACAGGCTCAAAAGGGATTGGGATTGGTCATTGTTGATTACTTACAATTAATGGAAGCGAGAAGCCCCTCGGATTCGGTGATCAGGCAAGTCACAGAAATTTCTAAGTCTCTTAAGGGATTGGCTAGAGAACTCAATGTTCCGGTTTTGGCTATTTCCCAATTATCAAGAGCAGTAGAACAAAGATCTCCCCACATACCCAGATTAGCCGACCTGAGAGAATCAGGCTCGCTTGAGCAGGACTCAGATGTGGTTTTGTTTATTTATCGAGAAGACAGATATGATAGAGACAGTCCCAAAAAAAATATAGCTGACATTATTGTTGCCAAACACAGAAATGGCCCGGTAGGAAAGATTGAGCTATATTTTGATGAAAGCAGAGTTACTTTCCGCAATTTAGAAAAACGCTTTGAAGAGTAAAATGTATCCCAAAAGTATTCAAAAACTTATTGATATATTTTCTAAGTTCCCAACAGTGGGGCCACGGACAGCGGCCCGTTTTGTTTTCTATTTAATGAAAAGGGATAAAGAAGAGGTAGATGAATTAATAAGGGCAATTCAAGATTTGAAAAAAAATGTGAAACTTTGCCAATTTTGTTTCAACCCCTTCGAATCAACGCCGCCGGGCTACGTTGGTGAGTTGTGTGAGATTTGTTCTGATAAAACCAGGGACAAAAGCTTGCTTTGTATAGTTGAAAAAGAAACTGATTTAATTTCTCTGGAAAAAACTAAAAAGTATCAGGGGCTTTATTTTATTTTGGGAGGGGCAATTTCAAAATTAAGAAAAAAAGATATAAAAAAACTAAGGATTGAAAGGTTAAAAGAAAGAATAAAACAGCATCCTGAGATTAAAGAAATTATTGTAGCTACCAATCCCACCACCGAGGGCGAAGCTACTGCTCTCTATTTAGAAAGAGTCTTGAAAACCTTGGTCGCAGCGCAAGGCAAAAAAATAACTCGTTTGGGACGAGGATTACCCATGGGAGGTGAACTAGAATACGCTGACGAAAAAACTTTAAAAGAAGCTCTAGAAAGCCGGAAATAAAAAAACAGCCAAGTGGCTGTTGGATTTAGAGTTCAAGGGTTTGTTTCCCGAGCTCTTCATTAACTAGAGCAATCAATTTTTGCCTTAAAAGATTTAACTCTTCTTCGATGGCGCTAAAAGGCGCTTTTGTTTTACCTCCCAGGGAAATCAAGATAGCTGTCCAGAGGCAAGAACCGAATCTTGCTAAAAAAACCCTTAACAGCTCTTCAAGAGGTGCCCTGACAGAAAAAGGAATATTTTTTAATTGTTCATCGTTAAGTTCAAGTATACTTGATAATACACCAAAATAAAAAACTTGAATATTTTTGATAAAAATATTCAAGCTCGAGATTTCATTTCCAGAGCAACAATTAAATTTCAATTTTTGTTATTTCTATTTGGGTAAAGGGTTGACGATGACCTTTTTTAACTTTCTGGCGCGTCTTTGATTTATACTTCAAAACAATAATTTTTTTAGCTTTATCCTGTTTTAATACTTTGCCAACCACTTTAACGCCCTTAACAAGAGGAGTGCCGATTTCTAATTTTTTGCCTTTTTTCACTAAAAAAACATCTTTGAAAGTAATTTCTTTCCCCTCTTTTACATTTACCTTTTCGATTTTTATTTTGTCTCCCGGTGAAACCAGGTACTGCTTACCCCCGGTACCAATTACAGCTAACATATTATTTTTCTTTTAATTTTTTAGTTTCTTCAGATGGCTTTATTTGTAGTTCATTGATAGAAGAACGAATTTGGGAAATTTTCTGTCTATACTCTGAATAAGCATTAGAAACCATGGTTGTGCCCCGATAAATTTTATTTTCTAAGATATTTTCCATTTCGTCTAAATTTCTGGAGATTGAAATTAAGTGACTCTGAAGGTTTTCTATATCAATAGAGATGGCATATTGAAGATGGAGTCGGTACATGTACAAGAGTAAGGGTAAAACCATAGAATAGGGCATCAAAATAACATCATTTTCACGAGCTCGCAAATGAGCTTCTTGACAAACGCTATAAACAGAATCAGGAATTGCCGCTACTGCCTGTGACCAAGTAATTCTTGGGTCAATGTATTGCCTCACTTCTTTAACTCTTTTGATAGTTTCTTTTTCTATTTCTTTAATAATTTCTTTTCTTTCTTTGGGAGAAGTTTCTTTTTCTAACTGCAAAAGCAACTCTCCTGCCGGCCACTTAGAATCAATGGGTAATTTTTTATTATTGGGCAAAATTAAAGCAAATTCAACGGTTTTTCCAGAAATAGTAAAATTAGTTTCTATCATTTCCGGGGGCAACTTTTTAAAGGTTTCTCTTAAAATTTCTTCTCCAGACACTCCTTTGGCCGAAGTGCCGGCTATTATTTCATCTACTCTTTTAATTCTTTCTAAAAATTCACTTTCTTTTTCTTCTCTAATTTTATCTGCCCTTTTTAATTCCTCTAATAAATCTCTGGTTTTTTCCACTCCATTTTTGAGATTTTCTTGAAGTTGAGCTCCCCAGAGTAATTTTTCTTTAATCTCTTCCAGGTCTTTGGCTTGTTGTAAATTAACTTGACTTTGTTGACCAAGCTTTTCGCTTATTTTGAAAACAAAATTAAGCAATATAATAATCGCTCCCAGTCCAATTAAAGTTATTAGAATTGAAAGAAAGTCCATAAAATTACAGGGTTTATATTAACAAATTTAATCTCTGGCGTCAATTTCTATTGAAGCAAAACCGTAAAAACAACAAAAAGAATATAAATTAACAATAAAAAGAGGGCTTCTCTTTTGGTAATTTTGCGGTCAGTTTTAGTAAAAAAGAAAAAAAACAATGCTGAAATGGTTAGAAACAATCTCGCCACCAAAAGTGGTGAAAAATCAATAATTTCAATTGGTGAAATTAAAGCAATTATTCCCAAAACCAAAGTGGCCGGCACAATAACCGCTCCCATTAAATTTCCCAAAATCATCCAGGTTTCACCCCTTTTGGCTGAAATAATGGCAAAATAAACTTCTGGCAGGGCACTTCCCAGACCAGTAACTAAGACTCCGATTAAAATTATTGAAACGTTAAAACTATGAGCAAAAAATTGAGCCGAACTAACGATGCTTTGGGCTGCCAGCAATAAAAGCATCAAACCAAAGATTATTTTCCCCAAATCTTGAATAAAAACTTTAAACCCTTTGACCGAAGGAGCTTCATGACCATCATAAACCCTGGTAAATCTTTCTCTTTTTGAAAAAAGCCAGAAAATGTAGAGAAAAAAGGTGCTTATTAATAAAATTCCGTCTCCCCTGGTAAGCTTTCCATCTAAAATTAAAATTAAGGGTAAAATAGCCGCTATCATTGTAAAAACCGAGGTCACCTGAACGGTTTTGCTTTCAGCTGGTAACTCTTTTTTGCCAATTAAAACCGCCAAAGAGATAGCTAGAGTTAAAGCTACTAAATTGTTTCCAGCAACGTCTCCAAAACAAAGCTCGGGAACCTGATGCAAAACAGAAGTTATTCCAACAAAAAGATTGGGAAGAGAGGCGGCAAAAGCCATGACAATAAAAGCCACCACAAATTCTCGCCAGCACAAAAATCTGGCAATTCTTGACAAAGATTGTACCAACCATTCACCGGCCACAAAAAGCACAAAACAAGAAATGAGGAAAACAAAGGTGTGAAAAATCATATTTCTGTTTCTTTTTTAACGATAAAATGATGTTTTGTAATTTCAATTAAAGCTAAGTTCAAGGTTCCTAATCCTAAAATTATTAACCAATCGTTAAAATTCATAGGTTGAGTCTTTAAAAGCGTTTGGAACAAAGGAAAATAAATGGCCGAAACCAACATTAAAACTCCGAATAACCAAGAAAAAACCAAAAGCTTATTTGATAGAAGATTAATGTGCCAGATGTTTTTTCTTAAACTTTTACAAGAAAAAACATAAAAAAGCGAATCAATGCTCAAGCCAGCCAATATCATGGTTCTGACATAAAAAATATCGCCATTTTTTTGCCAAAGCCAGAAGAACAATCCCAAAAGTAAAAAATCAGTCATTAATCCAATAATGAAAATTAAGGCCTTCATTTCTTTAGTTAAAAGAGGAAGTTTGTGACCGTAAGGTTTTTGTTGCATAATATCCTCTTCTTTGGGCTCAAAAGCCAAAGCAATATCTGGCAAACCGTCTTCAATCAAATTAACCCATAAAATCTGAACCGCACTAACTGGTAGAGGCAGTCCAAATAATAAACTTGTTCCAATTAAAACCACCTCAGTAAAACTATCAGAAAGCAAATAGGTAATTACTTTTCTAATATTATCTATTATCGCTCTTCCCTCTTCTACAGCCGCTACAATGATTGAAAAACTGTCATTGAGTAAAACTAAATCAGAAACCTCTTTGGCCACTTCGGTTCCGGACCCCAAGGCCACTCCAATGTCTGCTTTTTTAAGAGCAGGGGCATCATTTATCCCATCGCCGGTCATGGCTACCACCTCCCCTCTTTTTTGCCAGGCCTCAACTATTCTCATTTTATGTTTTGGTTCAGTTCGGGCATAAATTTTAATTTTAGGTAAAATTTTTTCAAACTCTTTATCAGAAAGTTTATCTAAATCTTTTCCCTCTAAAATATTTTCCCTTTTGATTTTGAAGTTTAATTCCTCGGCCACTGCTTTAGCGGTTAATTTGTGGTCACCGGTAACAATTATTGGTTTCATTCCGGCTTTCTGGCAAATTTTAATCGCTTCTTTTGCTTCTTTCCTAACCGGATCTTTTAAGGTGATAAAGCCAGTAAAACTCAAATCCTTAACCAATTCAATGAGGGGAGACCGGGTCTCCCTCAATTTTTTATAAGCGGAGGCAACTATCCTTAACCCTTTTTGAGCTAAAGCATCTAATTGTTTTTCCAAGCTCTCTTTCTCTTCCTTTTTTAATTTACAAAGTTCTAAAATTTTCTCTGGCGCTCCACAAACATATAAAATCTGTTCTCTATTTTCTTGATATATGGCAGCTGCAAATTTATTTATTGGATTAAAAGGAAGCTCGGCTAATTTTTGTTTTTCCCCCTCACCATATTCTTGGTCGGAGGTCTTATCAATTCTGGCTTTAATGCCGGCTTCCAAAAGCGCTTTGTCGGTTGGCCTTCCTCTGAAAATCCATTTTTCTTCGGGCTCTTGAGGATTTTCAATAAAGGCCTCAGAAGTCAAAACCGCAGCTTTCAGTGTTAACAATTTATCTCCTATTATCTTATCTACTTTCATTTTTCCTTCGGTTAGGGTGGCAGTTTTATCTGTTACAATGACTGAGGTGCTTCCCAGGGTTTCAGCTGAAGATAATTTTCTAACCAATCCTTTTTCTTTTAATATCCTTTGCATGGCCAGGGCTAAAATAACTGTCATTGATATCGGAAGGCCTTCAGGAATAGCTGCCACGGCTACGGCTACGGCAGTGGTGAACATTTCAACAAATTCTCCACCGCTTACCATTCCTTCCAAAAAAATTCCAAAACAGATTAGGGCAATAATAATTCCAATAATTTTTGAAAAATGAGCTAATTTTTTTTGATAAGGGGTTTGTTCTTCTTTTGTTTCTTGTAACAATTGAGCTACTTTTCCAATCTCGGTATTCAATCCTGTTTCAGTTATCATTACTTCTGCTTTTCCATCCTCAACAACTGTTCCCATATAAACCATATTGTCTCTGTCGGCCAGGGGTGTTTCTTGGGCTAAAACTTCAGCTATCTTTTTGGCTGCCAACCATTCTCCTGTAAGAGCCATTTCGTTTATTTTTAGATTTTGAGATTTAATAATCCTACCGTCAGCTGGCACTTTGTCGCCAGGATTTAAAATAACAATGTCTCCTGGAACAAGCTCTTCAAGGTCTATAATTTTTAAGTTTCCCTCTCTCAAAACCTCAGCCGTATGTTTAACTACTTTTTTGAGGGCTGTTAAGGTTTTTGAGGCTTTATTTTCTTGAAAAAATCCAACAATGGTATTTAAAAAAACAGCGCCAAAAATAACAATGGCGTCGGTGAAATCTTTTAAAAATAAAGTGATAATTCCGGCAATGACCAATATATAAATTAAAGGGCTTCTAAATTGCTCTAAGAAAATTCTTAAAGAAGAAAGAGGTTTTTCTTCTGGAAGTTTATTAAGACCAACTTCCCTCTGGCGAAGTTTTACCTCCTTTTCGTCCAAACCCTTTTTAAAATCGGTCTTTAATATCTTGCCTACTTCTTCAAAAGATAAATTGTGCCAAAAAATTCCTGCCATTCTATTATTATAATCAAAAAAGAGTTTTCTTTCCAGCTCTTTTTTTTGTGCCCCCGCCGCGAGTTGAACGCAGAACCGTCTCCTTAAAAGGGAGCTGCTCTACCGGGTTGAGCTACGGGGGCAAAATAAACTACGAGGTTATATAATAGACCCGGGGCTCCTGGACCCCTCCTTGTAGGAGGGTCTGCAGGAGAACTTGCGCAAGCGAGTTTAATTATATTCCTTCTTTTTTTAATTTTTCCAATAATTCTTTTTGCTTTCTGGTTAATTTCTTTGGAATTTTCACTTCAAGTTTAACATATAGATTTCCTCGGCCTGGCCTTCCAAAATGAGGAATTCCCTTTCCAGAAATTCGTAAAATCTTTCCTGATTGACTGCCAGGCGGAATCTTAAGAATTATTTTCTTTTTATCCAGGCTGGGAACTTCTACTTCGTCTCCCAGGGCTGCCTGCGAAAAAGAAGTGGCTAACTGGCAATATAAATCATCTCCTTTTCTTTTAAAAAGAGGATGAGGTTTTATTAAAATTCTAACATATAAATCCCCTGATTTGGCGCCTCTTTTTCCGGCATCTCCTTTGCCCTGGACTATTAAGAGCTGATTTAAATCTATGCCAGCCGGTATTTGAATTTCAATTTTTTCTTCACCTCTGATTCTTCCTT
>Ga0172364_10005173_pt1 | contig 10384 bp, 6 predicted proteins | sample LakKivSesite10cm_FD_114545 | JGI IMG/M metagenome (GOLD analysis project Ga0172364, IMG submission 114545) | Sediment microbial communities from Lake Kivu, Rwanda - Sediment site 10cm | ecosystem: Environmental > Aquatic > Freshwater > Lake > Sediment | place: Rwanda: Western Province, Lake Kivu... | reverse complement strand
TTTCTTCTGTGTCTTGCCATTTTGACCTCCTTAGCTCTTATTGTTCTTCTTGGTCAGATAATTATAGATGAGCTTCAAGCCGATGATGATGACCAAAACAGGCCAGAAATCTAAAAGGGTATCATAGTCGATGACGTCAAAATTGGCCAGAAGAAGGATGACTCCTAAGGCGAGCAGGATCAATCCCCAGAAAATGGAGCCGGTCTTCACCACCTCAGGCAGCTCTTCTTTCATTTCTTCCACTTCTTCTTTGCCAGCAGACCTAAGATTAATTCTGTTGGCAGTCTGAACAGCGTCGATGATAACGTAGAGAACGAAGGCGGGGAGCAGCAATCCGATAAAGGGCTGGATTTCTCCACGGTTTTGCAAGCTGATTAGCCCGGCAAAGATGAGGATGAACAAGAATCCTTTGTTCAGCTGCCCGTTGTAGATGGCGCCGATTCCAGGGAAAAGAGAAAGGAATCCAGCTAAGACTGGAGACTTCGCTGGTCTTTTGACTATGACTTTTTCTTCCATTTTTTATACCTCCATGTTCATGGAATATTTATTCTTTAGTTCCTCCAAAAATTTTCATGTTTTTGAGAGAAACAAGAATGTTGTCCTTGTATTCGCCAAGGCTGCTGGTGAAAGTCTCTGCCTTGGCGTAGAGCTTTTCCACTTTGTTCAGCCCAAGGTGAAGCTGGCGGTCGATCGATTTATCGATGGCTTTTCTGTTCGGGTTGAAAGCATAGAAGGAGATGAGGGTCAGGAAAATTGTCGCCGCAGCCAGAACAGGCTGAAGAGAAGGGCGGAGCAAGAAATCAAAACTCAGCCGGAATCTTTTCTTTTTGGCTGGAATCGAGTAGAGGCGGTTCAATAAGCTCTCACTCACCTCAAGCTGCGGAAAGTCAGACAGTGAGCGCTGTGCCTCACTGAGAGAGGAAAAAAGAATTAGGCACTCCTTGCAGGCTTCGAGATGCTCCTGAATAAGCCTTTTTTCTTCCGGGTTGAGTTCGCCCTCTAAATAAGGAGATAAGAGTTCTTGGATTTTTTCACACTTCATTTTCTATCTCCTTCTTTTCCTTAAGGATTTTAGCCAGCTGGAGCCTTCCCCTGTTGATACGGGATTTGACCGTTCCCAAAGGCAGGCTCATGATTTCAGCCACCTCTTCGTAGCTTTTTCCTTGGACATCCCTAAGGATGACCGTCATCCGGATTTCAGAAGGGAGACTGTTCAAGGCGCTCCAGATTGTCCTCTTGCTTTCCTCCTTCACCAGCCCAATTTCAGGGCCGTCGTCTGTCTCTGAGGCCAAAAAATGCTCATCAAACTCATCCCTTGTTTTCTTTTCCCACTTTGTTCTTCGGTAGTGGTCGATGAGGTGGTTTTTGCTCAGAGTGAAGAACCAGGCGCTGAAATCCTTCTTGAAGTCGTATTTGGAGAGAGAGTTGTAGAGCTTGAGGAAAATATCCTGTGTCAGGTCTTCAGCTTCCTCGAAGCTTCCTGCAAATTGATAAGCCATGTTGAATATCCTCTTGGAATAAGCGTTCACCAGCATGCGCCATGCTCCTTCGCTGCCATCCAGGCATTTCTTGACTATGTTATTGATCTGCACTCAATTCACCGTGGTAGACGAAATTTCCAGAGAAAAAGTTCCGTAAAAAGGGGACAGTCCCCTTTTTGCCGTTGGTTAGCGCTTTAAGGCTTCTACAAACTCTCTTATTTTTTCTTGAGCCCAGAAGCGGATTCTATCCCCGTAGAGATAGAAAATTGGGATGACAATCAGGATAAAGATGGTTGAGCTGATAAGCCCGCCTGCTGTGCACAGAGCCAACGCAGACCAGATCTGCCTTTTTCCGACTTCAAGCTTGATCAGGAGCATGGGCAGAATTCCAAAGACAGTGGTGCTGGTGGTCATCAGGATAGGCCTGACTCTTTCCCTTGTCCCTTTCAAAACGGCTTCCAGGAGCGCGACGCCCTGCTTTCTTTTGTGATTGATGTTGTCAACGAGAAGGATGGAATTGTTGACGACGATTCCCCCGAGCAGGATAACTCCCACGTAACCAGAGGAATCGAAGGGATAGCCGGCAATGATAAAAGCCAGGAAAACTCCGATCAATTCCAGAGGGACTGCCAGCATGACGATAAATGGCTGGATGAGCGATTCATAAAGAGAGGCCAGAATCATGAAAACGATAATCAAGGAAAAGATAATGGCAAATTTGATCTGGCCTTTTTCTTGTTCAGTCATCCATCTCCATTCCTCTCCAAGAGTCGCAGAGAAGCCGGGTGGCAATCTCAGGCTGGAGAAGAGGGCCTTCTTGTAATTGTCTGCAGCCTTGTAAGGGCCTCTGAATTCCCAGGCCACTGTCTGCTGGAATTGCTGGTTCTCGCGGTCGATTGAGCCGGCAATAAGCTTTTCCTCCAAAACAGAAATTTCTTTGAGCCTCAGATATTCGCCTGAAGGTGTCCTTAGCAGAGAATCAAGAAGAGTGTTGATGTCCATTGTCTCTGTTTTTGGAAACTTTATGGAGAGATTCGTTTCTTTTCCCTCGATTTTTGCTCTGAGGGGCATCCCGAAAGTCCCTCTGACAAGGGTCTGGAGATGAGAGTAGAGATAGCGGGGGTCGATTTTGTACTTCTTCAGGGCTTGCTTGTCAATTTTCAAGATGTACTCAAAGGAATCCTGGCCCCAATACCCGTAGCGGCTGGAGGAAATTCTCCAATCTTTGATTCTGGGATTTTTTTTGAGTGTCTGTGCGACCTCTGAGGTGATTTCACCCAATTTTTTTAGATTGTAGCCATAAAATTTTATGTTCGAATCGTAATATGTGCCGCTGCCAAGGCCGCTTGAATAATAGCCCTGCGGGTCAAAACCGTAAATACTGATATTTATTCCCGCAAATTGGGTGGCAAGCTGGATCAACTGCTCTTTTAGAAGATAAGGGCGGTAAGAGTATTCGATTTCAGGAGGAAAAGTTATGTATATATGCGCATTCTCCGGGTAAATAGTTGTCCTCATCTCTTTCTCATAATCCGCCTCCAGGACTTTCGCTTCGAATTTTTTGATCACCCCGTCTGTTGTTTCAATCGCCGACCCAGGAGGCATCCCAACATAGACGCTGAGGCTCTGCTCTGAGTACCAGTGAAAGAATTCACCGATCGTCACCTCTGACTTGAACCATCTATAAGTCCCGTAGAGGATGGCGATGACGATGCAGATGACTTCCAGAGGATGGCGAAGGATGAATCTCAGGAATTTCTCGAAAGAGCCTCGAAACCTCTCCTCTTTACGCTTTCTTGGTATCTTGATGAGCGCCGGGCTCATGGCAGGAATTAAAGAGAAAGAGACAAGAAGAGAGGCTGCCAGAGCCGAGGATATGACGATGGCCAGCGGAATATAGTACATTTTCAGACGGCCCTGAAAATAGGCAAAGGAGAAGAAGACACTGATTGTGGTCAGAGTTGATGCCAGAACGGCAACAAAAACTTCTCTTGGCGCCTGGAGAGCAGCTTGACGAGGGGAAAGACCTGTTTCCCGCAGGCGAAGGGTGTTCTCAAAAACGACGATGGCGTTATCGACGAACATGCCAAAGCCCAGGGCTAGAGCGCCCAGGGTCAGGATGTTCATCGAAATCTTGAAGATATAAATGAGATTAAAGGTGATGACCACCGAAAAGAGCACGGAGGAGAGAATCAAGAGTGAGGGCTTCAGGTTTCGCAGCACAATGAAAATCAAGATGAAAATAACGACAGTGATGATTATCCCCAGAAGGTAGAGGTTGTTCAGGTTTTTTTGGACCTCCTTGCTCTGGTCACCGCCAACTCTGAAAATCAAATCAGAAGGCAGCTCTTTCTTTATTTGTTCCAGTTTTGCCTTGACTTCACGGACAACCTTCAAGGTATTTGTTCCTGCCTCTTTATAGATGATAAATCCGACTGTCGGCTGGCCGTTTATTCTTGTTATTTCGTAAATGTCCGCATAGGAAAGGGTGAGCTGCGCAAGGTCTTTCAATTTTAAAGGATTATTTCCTGAATAGGAGATGATGGTCTCGCCGAGCTCCCTGGTTTTGTTCACCGTATCAGAGACCTTAAAGATATACTCCTGGCTTCCATCTCTCACTCTTCCTGCCGGATATGTCTGGAGTCTCTGATCCAAGGCGGAGAGAATTTGATAGGGATGGATGTTGTAAGCCTTTATCTTTTTCTCATCCATGATGATTTTTAGCTCAGAGTCTGAGCCGCCGATGATCTTGGCGCTCGACACTCCCTTGATAGCGCCTATCCCAAATTCGAGCTTATCCTTGACCATTTCCCTCAATCTCTGAAGGGTATAATTTCCAGAAATTGTATAGTCCAATAAAGGTTTGATGCTGAAGTCTTCAGGGATATAGGGCTGGACTTCAGGCCTGACGCCATAAGGCAAATTCGCTCTAATCTTGGCAATCTCTTCCCTGAGAGCGAGGATTGAGAATTCCATGTTGGTTTTAGGGTCAAACTCAAGAGTGATTGTCGAGGAGCTGATTTGTGATATTGAGGTAATTTTTCTCACTCCCTTGACATTGGCCGCAACCTCCTCAAGTGGGGCCGTGACCTGAGTCTGGATGACCTCAGGGGGAGCACCAGGCCAGCGCGCTCGAATGAAGACTTTGGGATAGCTCTCCTCGGGCACAAGCTCAAGCGGAGTGTTGAGGTAAGAATAGACTCCGAGGGCAAGCAGAGCAAGATAGACCATGGCTGTGGCCACAGGTCTATCGATAAAGAATTTCATTGTTTGTTCTTCGCCCGCCGTGCTTCAATCCATTCGTAGGTCACGGGAATAAGGATGAGTGTCAGAAAAGTGGCGAAAGTGAGCCCTCCGATGACAACAATTCCTAAGGGTTTCAACAGCTCTGCTCCTCTTTCCAAGCCAAGGGATAAAGGGATGAGACCAAAAATTGTGCTTAGAGATGCCATGAGAATCGGCCTTAACCTCACCCGGCAGGCATTAAAAACAGATTCTCGAAGGCTTTTCCCGCTTCTGCGGAGCTGGTTGGTGTAATCGATCTCGACAATGGCATCGTCGACAACAAGACCGACCAGAACAACCATGCCGATGATCGATATCACGTTCAGAGTCTGTCCGGTAACAAACAGAATGAAGAATGAGCCGGCTGCTCCCATAGGCAAGGTGAGCATGACCAGGAAAGGATGAAGCAAGGATTCAAATTGAGCAGCCATGATCATGTAGTTGAGAAGGATGGCCAGCACAAGCGCAAAGATCAAGCTCTTGAACGATTTTTTCATCTCTTCCAGTTCGCCGCTGAAGATGACTTGGTAGTTTGGCGGCAGGGAGATTTCCTTGATTTTTTCGTTGATTTTGGGCACAACCTGGCTGATCTTTGTCCCCCGCAGGTTTGCCGTGACTAAAACCTCCCTCTGCTGATTTTCCCTGCGGATCTCCTTCGGTCCCCTGGCGATTTCATAGCTGACGAGTTCCCGCAAAGGAATCAATCCCCCGCTGTGAGGGAATTCTCCATTCAAGATCGACTCGATGTTTTCTCTTGAGTTTTCTTCAAACCTCACCAGAACGTCGTATCTCTTCTCTAATTCTCTGAATTGAGTGGCCCTTTTGCCTCTCACCGCGCTGACTAAAAAATTAGCTACAGCCCAGGGTGAGATATTTGCATATTTTTCAAGGGCTTCTGGTTTGATCTTCAGCAAGAATTCGGGCTTGCCCTCTCCAATGTTTGTGTTGAGGTCGGCGATTCCAGTGACGCTCCTCAGCTTTCCAACCAGCTCCTCCGAAATTTCTCTAAGCCTGAGGAGGTCATCTCCCTTAATCTTGAGGCCGACTTCTGCTGTGGAGAAAGCCAGGAATTGAGCCAGAGTGGATTGCTCTCTGATGATCGAGTAGCTGAAGTCCGGATAGTTTGCCAGCCTGCGCCTTAAGCTTTCGAGTGTTCCTTCAATCTGGGAAGGCTTTTTCACCTCGATATAGATTTTGGCTGAGTTCAAGGAAACATCAGGATTCAGGCTCTCCATTCCGCTGACGATTCCTATCTGGGAAAAAGTCAGCTTGACGGATTCATTCTCTCCCAAGAATTGCTCCAAGGCGGTAGTGATTTCTGCAGTCTGTTCGAGCGAATAATCCACCGGAGTTTTCAGGAAAAGCTCAAAGGAGGAAGTTTCAAGCTTGGGCATCAGCTCGCGGCGGATTTGAGTGCCCAAGAAGAAAGTCACAGCGAAGAAAATGATGAAGATGGCAATGACTTTTCCCTTGTTGTCCAGGCTCCATTTGAGCCATTGCTCGTAGCGGGCGACAAATCTCTTATAAACAAAATTAAATCCTTTAAAAATCATATTCAGAAGGGGCTTGAAAGGCAGGCTCAGATAATGAAGGATTAGCGCGAGAAGCTGCATGATATAGCTCAAGATGAAATTGATGACGAAAAAAATGCCTTTGAAAATCATCGAGAAAAGCCACTTCAATCCTTTGAAAGGGTAGAGGAGATATCCCAGCTTTTTTTTCTGCTCGGACGTTTTGCCTTTGCCGGCTTTTTCTTTCTCGATAAATTCTTTTCTGACAGGCTGCAGCTCAAATTTCCGCGATTCCAGCATAGGAAGCAAGGTCAAAGAGACAAGCAGAGAAGAGAGAAGAGAAAAGGTCACTGTCAGGGCTGTGTCTTTGAATAAAGGCCCGGCCACTCCGTGGACATAGATCACAGGAAGAAAGACAACGATGGTCGTCAGGGCTGTGGCCGTCACCGCCATTCCCACTTCTTTTGTTCCGATGTAGGCCGCTTCAGATAGACTTTTTCCCTGGCTCCTGTGCCTGAAGATGTTCTCGGAGACGACGACAGCGCAGTCATCGAGCATCCCCACGCCAAGGGCCAGCCCGCCCAGAGACATGATGTTGAGGGTGATATTATTAAAATAGAGCAAGTTGAAAGTCCCGATGATGGAGATGGGGATGACGGTGTCGATGATCAGTGGTGTTTTCCATTCCTGAAGAAAAATCAGCAAAGTCAGGAAAGCCAAAATCGCCCCTTCAATGATTTCATCCAGGGTAGTGGCGATGGCTTTTTCGATATATCTTGACTGCTCAGAAACGGTCATGATATTGATTTGAGGATTTTCTTTTATTATCTGCTCAATGACGCTCTTTGCCTTTTTTGTGACCTTAACAGTATTTGACCCGGCTTCCTTCCTGACCAGGATTCCGATACTCTCTTTTCCATTCAGGCGGCTCATTCCTTCCCGCTCTTTGATCGAGTCCTGAATCCTGGCCACATCTTTGAGCCTGACGATTCCTCTCTCGGCTGTCGTCAGCAGGCTGATTTCCCCTATCTCGTTCACGACCTCGAATTCTCCGACGATCCTCAGGGCATACTTGAATTTGCCCTTTCTGATGGTTCCTCCCTGCAGGCTTTGGTTAAAGGAATTGATCTGGCTGGCAACTTGGTCAATGGTCAGGCCATAGAGGGCGAGAAGCTGAGGATTGATTTCGATATGAATCTCCCGTTCGACTCCGCCGGTTATCTCGGCTGAGCCAATCCCTTCTATCTGCTCTAAGCGAGGCTTGACCAGCTCTTCAGCAAACTCCTTAAGCTCGAGAAGGCCTCTCTCGCCGGAAATGGTCATGACCATGATTGGCTTGCTCTGCGGATCTAAGGGAATGATTGTCGGGTTCTCAGCGTCTTCTGGCAGGCTGTGGCGGGCGTTGTCAAGCTTCTCCCTTGTGTGGAGCATGGTAAAATCCATGTTGATTCCCCAGTTAAACTCAAGAGTCATGAAAGAGACGCCCTCCTTAGAGATGGATCCCACGCGGCGAATTCCTGGAATCCGGCTGACCTCGGCCTCCAGGGGTGCAGTGACCAGGGTCTCGATTTCTTCTGGGGCAACTCCAGGGCACTGGGTAATGACAGAAAGGCGGGGGTAGCTGATGTTGGGGAGAAGGTCGACACTCAGTTCTCGGAGAGAGACAAAGCCTAAGATGATGACGGCCAAATAAAACATCAGCAAAGCGACCGGCCGCTTAATCGAGAACTCTGCTATTTTCATTGACCTTGCTTAATATAAATTTTTGAAAATCAGCCAAGAAAAAAGAGACAAACCCGCCTTTAAAATTTTCATTTTCTTTTGGCGATATATATTTTACTACTTAACTTAAATTTTATGAATAACTTTTTTTAATCACTTTAGAAAAAGGGGACAGGCTACTTTTTTATTCTTAGTCATAAGCGAGAGAAGAGAATATTTCTGATTATTATAAAAAAGCAGCCTGTCCCCTAATAATCCTAATAATTCTTGACTTAGAAATTAAGATATGACAACATAGCCTCTAATTAAAATTCATTCTTTTTGTATTGTTCATCATCTTTTCTTCATGTCTGATATCAAAATCATTAATCTTAAAAAAGGGAGACGATAAATGGAAGGTATTGTCGGCTACGGCGCCTATGTTCCGCGAAACAGGATCAAGGTCGAAGAAATCGCCAAAGTCTGGGGAGCAGATGCGCCAAGCTTCAAAAAAGGTTTGTTGTTGGAGGAAAAGTCCGTTCCTTCTCCTGACCAGGATACAATCACTATGTCCGTGGAGGCATCCAAGAATGCCTTGAAGAGAGCTCAAATCAATCCGGCAGAGATTGGAGCAGTTTATGTCGGCTCTGAGTCCCATCCTTATGCGGTCAAGCCGAGCGGCACAGTTCTGGCAGAGGCGATCGGAGCAACTCCTGAGGTGCACACGGCTGATTTCGAATTCGCCTGCAAAGCCGGGACAGAAGGGATGTTTGTCGCTCTGGGCCTGGTCAAAGCTGGTGAAATAAAGTACGGCTTGGCTGTCGGGGCTGACACTTCACAGGGAGCTCCGGGAGACGCGTTAGAGTATACTGCGGCAGCCGGGGCTGCAGCCTTTATCTTCGGACGCGAAAAGTTGATTGCCAAGGCCTTGGTGACTTATTCCTACATGACCGATACACCGGATTTCTGGAGAAGGGAATATCAGTTTTATCCCCAGCACGGCGGGCGGTTCACCGGTGATCCTGCCTATTTCAAACATGTCACTGGAGCAGCCGAAGGGATAATGAAAAAGGCAGGGATGAAGCCCAAAGATTTCGACTATGTCATCTTCCATCAGCCAAACGGAAAATTTCCCTTCAGGGTTGGAAGCCTCCTCGGGTTTGAGAAGAAGCAGATTGAGCCGGGCTGGCTGGTCAACAAGCTCGGCAATACATATTCTGGCTCTTCGCCGATGGGCTTGACGGCAACCCTTGATATTTCCAAGCCCGGAGACAAGATTCTGATTGTCTCTTACGGATCGGGTGCCGGGAGCGATGCCTTCATCTTCGAGGTGATGGAAAGGATTGATGAAACAAGAGACCTCGCTCCAAAGACAAGGCAATTATTGGACCATAACAAGAATTATCTCGACTACGGCGTCTATGCCAAGTTCCGTCAAAAAATCAAGAAGGCACTTTAGGAGGAAGAAATGAGAGAGGTTGCAGTTATTGGCGTCGGAATGACAAAATGGGGGGAACTGTGGGAGAAATCTTTGAGGACAATCTTTGTTGAAACAGCTCTTCTTGCCCTTGATGACTCCGGCATCGACAAAATCGACTCGATGTATGTCGGCGCCATGTCCTCCGGCGTTTTTGTCGGCCAGGAGCATCTTGCTTCTCTTCTTGCCGATTATTTGGGCCAGACTCCTCTGCCTGCGGCAAGGGTCGAATCAGCCTGCGCTTCAGGCGGCCTTGCCCTGAGAATGGGATTCATCGAAGTTGCCTCGGGCATGAGCGATGTGGTTCTTGTCGGCGGTGTGGAGAAGATGACCGATCTCAACGGACATGAAGCCACCTATGCTTTGGGCACGGCTGCTGACCAGGAATATGAAGGCTATCATGGAATAACCTTTCCAGGCCTCTATGCCTTAATAGCCAGGGCTCACATGGAAAAATACGGAACGACAAGGGAACAGCTGGCCATGGTGGCTGTCAAGAACCACTTCAACGGCTCCAAGAATCCTTTAGCCCAATTTCCTTATGAGATTACTGTTGATTCAGTCCTTAATTCGGTGATGGTCGCTGACCCGCTTCGAATCCTGGATTGCTCGCCAATAACTGACGGCGCAGCTGCGGCTATTCTCTGTCCCGTCGAGATGGCAAAAAAGATGAAAAAGCCTGTGGTCAAAATCATCGGCAGCGGACATGCCACTGACACTATAGCTCTGAGCTCAAGGAAGGATGTCACCTGGCTTGAGGCCACTTACCAGGCTGCGAAGAAAGCTTACTCCATGGCCAATAAAGAGCCGAAGGATATCAATCTGATGGAAGTCCACGACTGCTTCACCATAGCTGAAATCTGTGTCACTGAGGCGCTGGGAGTTGTGGAAAAAGGAAAAGGAGGAGAGGCTGTGGAGCTGGGAAAGAC
>Ga0172364_10005172_pt1 | contig 10385 bp, 8 predicted proteins | sample LakKivSesite10cm_FD_114545 | JGI IMG/M metagenome (GOLD analysis project Ga0172364, IMG submission 114545) | Sediment microbial communities from Lake Kivu, Rwanda - Sediment site 10cm | ecosystem: Environmental > Aquatic > Freshwater > Lake > Sediment | place: Rwanda: Western Province, Lake Kivu... | reverse complement strand
TTCGAAAATATACTTATTACGGCATTATTCCTGACAACGGGGTCAGCAGTCAAATTAAAATATCAAATCTTCCGGCAGGACATTACTTGCTTAAATTGGAAAAAGATGGATTTCAGGCAACTAGTATAAGATTTGAACTATCAATCGGGGAAAACAAGGTTCTAAGCGGCATTAATTTAAGGCCAAAAAAAGGCGCCGAGCCGCCATCTATAAATCAAAAAAATGTTAGAAAGGTGGTAAATGAAGAATGGTACTGGGCAAATATCGGTGGAACAGAATATGTGTATCTGTCTGATTATCCTTGGTACGGTTGGCAAAAAAAAGGTGAATATATCACACAGGAGCCGACTTATTCTATCGCCACTAATTTTGAGCCACAAGTTCCGATCAGCTCGCAGACCTCCGGTGGATACAACACACCATGGGGTATGAACCCTGGCGATTATGCAGAATATATGCGTAGGTGCCAAAGCGCGACCTACGGCCAAGGTGTAGATGCCGAAGATGCCGGAATCGCCGCTGCCATCAGCGGACTAGGAGAATTCTTAAGAATCGATGACGGCGATAGAAATATCGGGACCTTTGCCGAAACGACCCTTATCCCCGGTCTAAGTACTTATTTTGCGGCTAGGGCAATTCGCAACTCGGGTGGATCTATAACGGTCACTACCGGCAATGCTGATTGTTACCCAACTCCATATCCCACCACTTACCAAAACTACCCTTACAATACAGGAAATTATCCAACTTCGTATCCCACTACTTACCGCAATTATCCCACCAGTACAGGAAATTATCCAACCTACCCCAATTATCCTTCCAACCGAATACCAAACGAATGTTACAGCTGTCTTCGCACCCCGGGAATAATTTATGATCCAAGTTATTGTCCTCAATACTGCTGGCAATATTTAAAGAATCTTAACATACTTCCTACCTTGGATTATTTTTAACAGCAGGGTTTTACATTATATCTTAATAGTGTAATATAAAAAATACTATGGATTTGTTAGATCAAATCTTAAGTCAGGCCAAAAAGCTTTTGTACTGCCCCATATGTAAAAATCATTATAATATGGGCGAGATAAAATTCAGGGGTTTTATCGATAATACTTATATTTTTCAGGCATACTGCAATAAAGGACACGAACCCCTAGTAATCACTTACCTTGCCTCTCTTCATCGCCTTGAAAAACCCATAGGGGCTTATTTTTTCCCTTTGTCTGGCAAGAAGATAACCTCAGACGATTATCAACGAGCAATAAAATACATCGATAATTTTGACGGCGATTTTATCAAGATCTTTTAACCGCCGTCTATCCTTGAATTATTTATATTCTAGGGTATAATTTTTTCTGTAATAATTATGAATAAACAAAAAACATATAATCTTTCTGCGAAAAAACGGGATATAACCGGAAAAGGGGTTAAAAAAATCAGAGCCAAAGGCATAATACCCGCTGTTTTGTATGGACATAAATTCAAACCGCAAATTATTGCGATATCAAAAATCGATTTTAGTAAAGCATTTAATGAAGCGGGCACTTCTTCATTGATTGATCTTACCATCGATGGCAAGGCACCGATCAAAGTGCTTTCTCATGAACCGCAAGATAATCCCGTAACGGGCGAACCAATGCATGTTGATTTTTATCGGGTCAAAATGGACGAAAAAATTAAAACTGAAATTCCGCTGAATTTTGTTGGGATCTCTCCTGCTGTTGAACAGCTTGAGGGTAGCTTAGTTACAAACAAGGACTCAATTGAGGTAGAATGTTTGCCTTCCGATCTTATATCTGAAATCCAAGTTGATATCTCTAAACTCAAAACTTTTGAAGATGTAATTAAAGTTTCTGATTTGAATCTGCCGGAAAACCTGGAAATTCTGCAAGATAAAGACGAGATAATCGCCTTGGTTGAGGAGCCAAGATCCGAAGAAGAACTTGCCGAATTAGAAGAAATTTCCACCGCCGAAGAAGAAAAGGAAGCACTTGAAAAAATGGAAGCTGAAGCTCAAGCTGAAGAACATGCTGAGGCTGAAGATAAAGAAGAGAAAACCGAACTATCCGAACAAGGCACGGATTATCAAAAACAACCGGAAACTCCCGAAAATAAATAACACACGTTTTCTTATTTATTCTTTTTCTATCGCTTTTGGCAAGCATGAAAATAAATCCACCAATACAGAGCAGGAATATGCCCGTTCCAATTGGCGACCTCCAACCCAGAAGCGCATACATACTTTCCATTTTTTACCTTTCTAAAATAAATTTAACATGCGCTGCTGCTATTAAGTTTGTGCAATTGCTTCATATATTGTACTTTTAATCTTTTGGATGACAAGGATATTTTTTTAAAAATGCCGTATGCTTCGATTTTTATCTTGGTTTTGTTATAATCATATTTCGGAATTAAAAAATTTATGAAATATTACGTCGATATCATCGGTTGTCAACAAAACGAACATGATGGGATTAGGATTAATTATTTATTAAAAAATTCGGGTTTTTTATTATCAAATCCTGACGATGCCGATTTAATTGTTATCGTCGCTTGCGCTGTCAGACAAACTGCTGTCGATCGCGTATTCGGCAGAATCAAGAATTGGAAAGGAAAAACAATTATTGTTACCGGTTGCGTTCTAAAATCCGATCAGAAAAAGCTAAAGGCGAAAGGAGTGGGGTTTTGGAATATAGAAAAACCCGAAGAACTTGCGCGGATTTTAAAGCTAGATCGCCGCAAAACAGCTAAATTACTTAATGATGGAAAATATTATTCATTTTCAATTCCGATTATGTTTGGCTGTAATAATTTTTGCACATATTGCGCTACTGCCTTGACCCGTGGACGCGAACGCTCGCGTAAATTAACTGAAATAATTTCAGATGCTACCCGCTTGATTAAAAATGGAGCCAAAGAGATTATCTTGCTTGGACAGACAGTTAACTCATATAAAGATCCCGAAACTGGTGCACAACTCAATGTTCTGCTTGAGAAAATAAACAACCTCGAAGGTGATTTTGAAATTTCTTTTCTTTCAAACCATCCTAAAGATATGAGCGACAAAATAATAGACGCAGTGGCCAAACTACCCAAAGTTAAAAAAGAAATTCACTTACCCTTACAATCAGGTTCAGACAAAATTCTTAAGGCGATGAACCGACCTTATTCAGCAAAACAATATCTAGAAGTTGTTGAAAATTGTAAATTGAAAATTAAAAATTTAAGATTAACCACAGATGTTATTGTCGGATTTCCAGGCGAGACTGAAAAAGATTTTCAAAAAACAGTAGGCATCTTTAAGAAAGTCAAATACCATCGGGCCTATATCAATAAATATTCACCACGCAAAGGTACAGCTGCTTTCGCTCTCGGCGATCCTATCCCGTGGAACGAAAAAAAGCGTCGTTGGCACATACTGAATAATACACTCGAAAGATAATCTATCCGTCTAGTAATTTCGAGATCTCGCTGACACTCATTGACTGAATTTTTCCACCTTTGCGGTTTAGACGAATTGGAAAACTCTCCGAATCCTTTTCCTTTTCGCCAATGACAATGCAATACGGAATCTTCTGCAATTCAGCGTCTTTGATCTTCCGTGAAACAGATTCATTTCTTTCGTCTATTTCAATTCTTATGCCCGGATTTTTTTCATTTAGTTTTTTGTAAACAGTTTTTACATACTCAATATGCTTTTGTGAAACCGGTATTAACCTAAACTGAACCGGTGCCAACCAAACCGGCAATGCTCCGCCGTAGTGCTCTATCAAGACACCGATGAATCGCTCTAGCGAACCAAGTAGCGCCCGATGAATCATGATAGGATGTTCTTTCTTGCCTTTTTCGTTTATGTATTCAAGATTAAATCTCTCCGGCAGATTGAAATCAACTTGAATGGTCGTACACTGCCAGGCCCGGCCAAGCACGTCTTTAATCTTAATATCTATTTTCGGCCCATAGAATATTCCCTCACCAGGATCTTCGATATATTCTAATTGTTTTGCTTTAAGAGCTTTTTTAAGTGATTTTGTTGCCAAATTCCAATTCGCTTCGCTACCAACTGCCTTCTCCGGTTTAGTCGAGAGAAATATTTCATAATCTTTGAATCCGAATTTATTTAATACTTTTACTGCAAATTCAACGGCTTTTTTAATCTCTTGCTCAATCTGATCCTTTCGGCAAAATATATGAGCATCATCCTGTGTAAAACCCCTTACTCGCAACAATCCGTGCAAAACACCACTTTTTTCATATCTATAAACCGTTCCGAATTCTGCATATCTGATCGGTAAATCTTTATAGGACCTTAGATTGCTCTTATAAGCATACACATGGAATGGACAATTCATCGGCTTAACTAAGTATTCTTGTTCATCCACTTTAAATGATGAATACATATTTTCATTGTAAAAAGATAGGTGTCCTGATCTTTCCCAAAGCTCTTTTTTGGCAATATGGGGAGTTTCAATCATCTCATAGCCCTCTTTAATGAGTTCGTCTATGAGATATGTTTTTATAATTCTTCGCAAAGTCGTGCCTTTTGGAAGCCAGACGGGTAAACCTCCTCCAATCTCATCGTTTAATAAGAATAAATCCAACTCTGTTCCTAATTTCCTATGATTTCTCTTTTCTGCTTCTTCGCGGTTCTCCAAGAATACTTTTAATTCTTTTTCCGTTTCAAATGCAAGGCCATAGATTCTTTGAAGCATCGCATTTTTCTCACTACCCTTCCAATAAGCACCGGCAATTTTATCCAATTTAAAACCAATATTAATTAACTCACTCGTGTTTTCAACATGGGGTCCTTCGCACAAATCTACAAACTCTCCGGTTTTATAAAGAGTGACTTTTTTTTCGCCTTCTTTTTCCAGCTCTTTGACCAGCTCCAATTTGTAGGTTTTGTCCGTGCCAGACAGCCTCTCGATTGCTCCACTAACCGGAATTTCGACTTTTTCAAACGGCATATCTTTATTTATGATCTCTCGCATCTTTTTTTCCAAAATCGGCAAGTCCTCGGGAATTAAAGTTCTTGGCAGTTCAAAATCGTAATAAAAGCCATTTTCTATTGCCGGTCCCACTGCTAATTTTGCCTCCGGAAACATATCAAGAACCGCCGCCGCTAAAATATGCGCTAACGAATGTTGAATAATTTTTATATCATCCATAATACCTCCAATAATATTTTAACAAAAAACCACGACAGATGTCGTGGCAAGGATCCCTCGGATTTGCTCAGGATGGTTCCACCTTGCTTTCCTTCGACTCTCCCTGCCTGCGGCGGAATCGCTAGGACGCTTGATTTTTCACACTTGACGCCTGTGTATGACGTGCGGTTTTACTCTTTTTGCCCCCCCACCAATTTTTGATATTCCACTCGAATTATTCATTCGTGTTTCATTCAGAAATTGATGAGGGGCAAAATTTCCTCCGCCAGCTCCACAGTGGTAACTGTTTCTTCGCTTTTACAAAATACTACACCCCCCAACTCCTTTTTTCAAGTTTTATTGCTCGCTAAATAAATTCTTAGTCAATTTTATTTTTTTATTCTTTAAAGTTTTTTTCACAACTTCTAAAACTTCGAGTGAAATTTGGTTTATTGACTTCTCACCATCAACGACAAAAACATTTTTATTATTTTTCGATAGCCAGTTGTACATGTTCCAGACCTTTTTTAGTTTTCTTTCTTCCTCAAAAAGTTCAAGCTCATTTCTGCTCGCCCTCATCCTTCTTAGACATTTTCCGGCTGTGACTTTAATAATAAAAGTTATATCCGGATACAAAAATTTTTCATTAAGTTTTAAAAGCCAGTCTTTGTCTAGCTCTAGCGAGCCAAAGGCAATTGTAGAAAAATAATATCTGTCAGATATAATAATCTTGCCTTGTTTTAAGGCGGGCACTATCTCTTTATCTAAATGATGGGCTCTGTCTGCCGCAAACAGCAACTGTAAACATTCCATACCTGCCTTCCAGTCATGAGTCAGCTGACCTCTGATTAAGCCCCCCACAATATTATTTGTTGGCTCTTTGGTACCAAACGCAGAATAACCTAGTGACTTCAAATTTTTAACCAATAAATCCATTTGAGTCGACGATCCGGAACCATCAAGCCCCTCAAATACGATGAAAGCGCCATCGAAGACATTCTTTTTCATTTGCTTTTATCCACCATTATATGTTTTGCAAAATATGGATGGACCTTATTGATTCGATCCCACATTTGCCATGCAACCCTTCTGTAGGAAATATGTCCCTGCGGTCTGGAACGAAGCTCTATAATATAGAGCGCTTCCCTCAAACTCATTTGGAATAAAAATCTGCGATTATAAGCCATAGGGACAATGTATTGCGCTGCTTCCAAACTCTTCTTCGATATCGCATCATACGCCTTTTTAGCTTTTATCATAGCCTTGTGGTATCTGTCGCCTATACCGGAATCATTCAACCTCTCCGGCTCGATATAACCAAAATCCGTATTTAATTCAGGAATAGTTTGAACAGTCATTCTATGCCTTTGCAAATCTCTAAACGCGCCATAATCACAAACTACTTCAAATGTGTAAGATGTATCTTCCAGCTCACGAAATGGCTTATCGTGCCTTTGCTTTCTTTCCCCGATAATATCATCGAATATTCTTTCTTTTTTTCTCATCGACATTTTTTTTACTTCTTTATATATGTCCAGGTAGTTTGAATTCGAAAATCTATATATTGAAGCCGCAATAACTTTCTCCAGTGCGTTTTTGTCGAAATGTAAAAGTTTCACGCCTGCCTTCGTCAGAGTTTTGACAACTTTTATTTTGCTTGTTAATTCTTTCATCAACTTTTTCTGATTTATAAGATACTTAATAGGAGTTGCATATTTAACCAAAATCGGGAGTTGTTTAATAACAACTGACTTTATCTCTTTGGCAAGTTCTTTTACTTCTATTAAATTACTGCTTAACATTTTCGCAATCGTGTATTCAATCGCCCTGCCGGACATCGTAAACCCCACATTTCCCATTGTCGAAGCCGGCAACAATAGCCGGCAACGGTCGATAACAGGAATTCTGATTCTGTTTTCATATGCACCCTCGCTTTCCCCCTTATTCTTTTTTATTTTTCTCCTCGCATCATCAAGCAAGATTCTTACCATTTCTTCATACACATCAAATAGTTCACTGATTGTCTCGCTATACAGCTTTAATTCATTCCCCCTTAATTCTTTGGGATATACAACGTGGTTGCGGTCTATAATTTGATAACGTGTTGACTTTTCTTGATATGCGCCCAGTCTCGTATCTTCAAGCGCTTTAATTGCAATTTGAGAAATATTTTCCAAAGCAATATGTACCATAGCCGTATCAGCTATCGACCCGTGCCCATAAGAAATATAAAACTTTTCCAAAAACTTCGACGACCTGTTTTTATCTATTCCATTTAGTATCTCATCAAACGGGAGCGGTGAACGGCTGGTTACCGCCATCGCCATTGCAATATCTTCTTCCTCCCTACCCGTCAAAACATATACGCGCCTTTTTATACTTTTCTTTGCCATTTATTTCCCGTTAATATTATTTTTTATTTAGTTATCCGTTATCCCCGGAACCGGAAATTTTTTGGTAAAACTTATCACTTCTTTTCTAATTCTGTTTAATTCTTTTTTATCACCGCCACTTTTTATTGTTCTAATTATAAATTCACCAACTTTTTTCATATCCCCTCCCTTCATTCCTCGGCTGGTGACTGCGGGAGTTCCCAGTCGGATACCGGATGGATCAAAGGGGCTTCTTTCGTCATAAGGGATTGTATTTTTGTTGACAGAAATATTCACATCTTCCAACCACTTCTCCGCCTGTTTGCCTGCTACACCGATTGTTGTCAAATCAACCAGTATTAGGTGATTATCGGTCCCGTCGGAAACAACCCTTAATCCGCCTTCTGAAAGTATCCTAGCCAGCACTTGAGCATTTTTGACAATTTGCTCACCATAGTTTTTAAAACTTGGTTTCAGAGCTTCTCCAAATGCTATTGCCTTAGCCAACGTTACGTGATCATGCGGACCGCCCTGCAATCCCGGAAATACTGCCCTATCGATATCTTTGGCATATTTTTCTCTGCAAAATATTATTGCCGAACGCGGTCCGCGAAGGGTTTTATGGGTTGTGGTCGTTATAATATCCGCATATCCAAATGGCGAATTGTGCACCCCCGCTACAATCAATCCAGCAATATGTGAAATGTCTGCCATTAGTATTGCTTTCGCAGTCTTAGCGATACTAGCAAATTTTTTAAAATCTATCTCGCGAGGATAGGCAGTTGCTCCGCAAATAATAATTTTGGGTTTTTCTTTTAGCGCAATTTTTTCTATTTCTTTATAGTCCAATCTTTCATCGCTTTTTCTAACTCCGTATTGAACAACTTTGTAGGCCCGGCCGGAAAAATTAACTTTGTGTCCGTGAGTTAAGTGCCCACCCTGACTTAACTTCATGCCCATTATTTTATCACCAAAATCCAAAAGGCCGAAAAATACCGCGATATTCGCGGGGGAGCCGGAATACGGCTGAACATTTACATGGTAAGTGGTCTTGAATAGTTTTTTTGCCCTTTCAATCGCCAACAGTTCTGCTTCATCAATAAATTGGTTTCCCCCGTAATATCTTTTCTTGGGATATCCTTCGGAGTATTTGTTAGTGAATATAGATCCTAGCGCTTCTAAAACATTTTTAGAAACGTAGTTTTCGGAGGGTATTAGTTCAAGCCCTTCAATCTGTCTTTTCCGCTCACTTTCAAATATTTTTTGGACCTTACCATCTGCTTTGAATTTCATTTTCTTCCCCGTTCAAGTTTATTTCCTCATCATAATTTTCTTCGCTTTCTAACTCCTCCTCCGGCAGATAATCTATTTCTTCCAGTACCTCACCGACCGGATAGTCAGAGCTCCCAAAACCTTTATCTTCTCTCTCTGACTGTGATAAATCATCAGCAATTTCAATATCTGCTCTTTTTACTTCTTGTATCAAAATTTGAGCAATTTTTTCGCCTTTGGCTATAATAACTGGTTCGCGAGATACATTTGCAAGAGTTACAAAAATCTCCCCCCGATATCCGCTGTCTATGACTCCACCCATTACCTTCAATCCCTTTTTTGACGATAAACCGCTCCTATCCCAAATAAGCCCGGCATTTCCTTCTGGGATTTCAAAGGCGAGTCCTGTCGCTATCTTGGCACGTGAACCAGATGGTATTTCAATTTCTTCAGTTGCCTTAAGATCAATTCCGGCATCACCAGCATGGACATAACTTGGTATGCCGATATCATCCGACAACTTCTTTACTTTCAGTTTTATATCTTTAGGTGGTGTTGTTTTCTCTTGTCCGTTTTGCGGTATGTTCCGCGATTCTTCCCGTCCCCCTTTATTTTCATATTTCTCTTCTTCTTCGCTTGCATAAACCAGTGCTATGCCGGTCCGCATAAATAATTTTTCGGCTTCGGCTCCATCGTGGTAACGCTTCAAGCAAACAACTTTCTTAATCCCGCTGTTTACTATCATTTTGGCACAGACAGGACACGGCGTCATATGGCAGTATAGGGTCGCGCCCTCAATCGATATTCCCCTTTTTGCCGCTTGGCAAATAGCATTTTGTTCTGCATGAATAGTCCTAACGCAATGTATTGAATAACTTCCATCGGCATTATATCTTTTTTGAAAAAGGTGCCCCACATCATCACAGTGGTCCTCTCCAACCGGTGAACCAACATAGCCCGCCGAAATTAATTGCTTGTCCTTAGCTATCACGCACCCCGATCTGCCCCGCGAGCAAGTTCCGCGCTTTGCAATCGCCCGCATTATTTCAAAAAAATATTCATCCCAGTTCGGTCTTTTATAATCCGTCACTCCATCCAGTTTTTTTTCTCCCCCGACATCAGGTTCTTTTTGAGAGGACACGATCTACCTCCTTGTATAACTCATTAAAATTACCGTCATTAACAACAATGTAATCGGCTCTTAGCATACATTCGTGCAGTTTCTGTACGTTTTTTCCCTTGCTTTGCATTTCCTTTTTTTCTTTTTCGATCAGCCCCCTAAGTGTTTTGGGATCGCCGGATCTGCTACGTCTTTTTAGCCTTTTAAACCTAATTTCAATCGGTGCATCTACCGCAATTAAAACAAAATTACCGCGCTTTTTTAAATAATTTATTTCAGCTGGTTGCCTGATGCTCGAGATTAATATTTTCTTCCCCTTTGCCCGTTTTAATACCCTTTTAGGCAAATAATCTGCCCCAAATTCATTGCGCAGTGTGTTTCCGAGTTCCCTTAAATTATCACGGGTCGTTATAATTTTTCTTTCTGATGCAATTTTTCGAATTTCATCAGACAATGAAAAATGCTCAAACCCCC
>Ga0172364_10005171_pt1 | contig 10387 bp, 9 predicted proteins | sample LakKivSesite10cm_FD_114545 | JGI IMG/M metagenome (GOLD analysis project Ga0172364, IMG submission 114545) | Sediment microbial communities from Lake Kivu, Rwanda - Sediment site 10cm | ecosystem: Environmental > Aquatic > Freshwater > Lake > Sediment | place: Rwanda: Western Province, Lake Kivu... | reverse complement strand
AGCGGGATTACCTCTATGGACAGTTTTTCCGCCTTTCCGAGAAATGCGTCAACCGTTCTTTCTGAATAGGCGGTACGGTTCCGCAGTTCCGGATATGTTTTCCACGGATAGGCATCCTCCCACTCCACAAGAACGCAGGTTATCCCGGCACCGGCCATTATTTCCAGGAGTTCGGGAAGTCTTGCGGAAGACGGCGGAAGTCCCTTCAGGTCAAGATGAATTCCGCGGACTGCAACGAGGGATTTTCCCCCGGAGAACAGACTCATAGCCATCCTTTGTCCACCCAGTACCTGTATTCCTCTTTCCACTCGTCTTTTCTTCTCTGCATTATCACCTTAAAGTGCTTTTTTCGTTCTTCTATTATCTTTAGCTGGGAAGGGAACTCCCTTTCCGCCTTTATCGCCGAGCAGAATCTCCTTCCGAGTTTGAACGCCTCGGAAAGATTTTCCTGGGTCACGGGAGCGCGCGCTGATACGCTGCCCACATACTGGCCGCCGCATGTGTTGGAATAGTATTTGAGGTAATCCATGACTTCCTTGTTCTGCCCGCTTCCCGAAGAGACCACGCCCGCAACGTACTTGTCCATGAGCCGCAGGCAGTGTATGAAATGGCTTGAGCGGTCAAAAAGCGTCTTCATGGGGCCCGGCACCTGGTTTATGTAGTTCGGGCTTGCCAGTATTATCCCGTCCGCCTCAAGCATCATCCTGAGAATTCTGGAAACGTCGTCCTTGATGGGGCAGCAGAGAATCTTCTTGTGGCAGATCTCGCAGTGCCGGCAGAATTCAATCTTCGTGTCGCAGAGGTGGACTATCTCTGCGGTACCCCCGTCTTCGCATCCCCTCACCACTTCCTTTGCAAGCAGGAACGTCTGGCTCTTGTTCTTGCGCGGACTTGCGGAAATAAGCAGAATTTTCATATTCCCCTCCCAGTAGGTTTCCTATTTTAACACCATGGAAATATCTCTTCAAACGGATTGAGATTACCCGCTCAGTATTTCTCCCACTTCATTCCTTTGACCCTCAGCATCTGAGAAGATATCCTGACAAATCCCTCCTTTTCGGTAATCCTGAATTCCACGCACTCGGCAAAAAGATTCCCGTATTCGTCAACCTGGAAATCCCCGACAAGCCCGGTGTTCTTCCCTCTCAGCGTATAGTTGAGCCGCTTGCCGTCATAACCTGCTGTTGCCCCGTATCCGGCGTGATAGAAGGTTCTGCCGTCGGCTACGGTCACCTCCGACGGGTCAAAATGCACCGAGGTTACGAATACCGGCTTATAGGCGGGGTCATTGATACTGCGCTCCTTCGCTTCCCTTATCGTCTCGGTGTGTGAGCATCCGCTCACCATCAGCAATATTCCGATAAACAGGATTTTTCTCACCTCTTCCTCCTTTTCGGTTCATCAAGTATATCAAAATCTTCCTCGGAACTCAACCGCCGGCTTATCGTTCTGATTCCTTACACTTGTCATCTCTGAAAGCGCGGCAATCTCTGAGATTGCCACGTCGCTCCGCTCCTCGCAATGACAACAGGGGGAGGGGCTCGCAATGACAACAACGGGAGAGTCTCGCAATGACAATAAGAGCGGATTACTGATGGGAATTTCAAATCCAGCGCCGCACCTTCTTCTTGTAATATATGTACTTGTTCCCGAATATGGATTCAAGCACGCTCTCTTCAGAAGGAATGAATATCTTCTGCATCAAAACCACGAAGATTACGGGAAAGACGAGAGAAATCAACGAGCGCGAAACGACGGAAGTGCCGGACAGGATTGCCGCCATCCCCAGGTACATCGGATGCCTGCTAAGGCGAAACGGTCCGTGGGTGACCAGGGAAGTTGGTTCCTGGTACGGCCTGACCGTGGTCATTTTCTTCTTGAAGAGATTATCCGCCCAGACGTTCATCACAAGGCCGAATAGAATGAGGATGATTCCCGCCCAGTTATACGGGGGAGGGATTACCCTCGCGGCCGGCATGGTGAAATGGACTCCAACAATCAAGATTAAAAGGATGAAGAAATAGCCTGTCGGCAGGACCCTGTGCTCCATAAATACATTATACCACCTGAAAACCTTTCAGCGGATATAGACCTTGTAACTGTACGGCAGGGTTATCTCTTTCCCGGCCTTCAGAGGAATCTCCCAGGATATCAGCGAACTTGAGTTGACGCCTGTTATCCCCTCCGCAACCTTTTTCACCTTTCCATCGCCTGCTTCAACGACCTCGCCTGTTATGGACTTCTTGACCTCCATGTTTATATCCTCTGCCTTGCAGTTTTTCAGGTAAATCTCTCCCCTGACCGTCACAAGATCGTAATTGTCGTATCTTATCTTGACATCCCTCTGCCTTGCCTCCTCGTACTCGTGGTAGTCGGTTTTCACGTCGGTTGCGACAGTTATCTTCAGGTTGGTTTCAACGCCCTTTGGCGTGTAGTTTATTGTATCCTGCGCCAGGGGTTTATCCCCGGTAACTATGAATGCCGGCGCCGTAGTCCATGGATAGACGGTAGAATTGAGGAGTTTAAGTGAATGCCATACCTGAGGCCCGGTTGTTCCCTCCCCCTGCCTCTGCTGTGAGTTTCCGTAACGGTCAACGTTGAGCGTGTCGGGAACGTCAAACTGGTAGATATGCCTGTAATCAACCTCCCCGGAAAAGATATAGTAGGAAGCCCTTTCGCCCTTTCTGAGAGTCACCCCCTTCTTCCGGTAGAGAAAAAGGTCTTCCTCTGATGCTCCGGGTGTCCCGGTGGTGACGGAGAAGTCAAAGATATCGCCGCCCACGGCAGACCTTTCTTCGGCAAAGGTGGCCCTCTGTTGCATGATATTTGAAGTGATACCGCCGCGCAGCCGCCTGGTTCCTCCTCCCTCAAGGCTGGCAAGAAACTGGCTCAGCGATTCGGCAAGGTTCATGGGAGAAAGGATATCCGCGTACACGAAATTGGGATACCCCACCACGAAATAGACATCCAGGTCTTCCACATCCTCCACGTCGTTTATCAGAAGCGCCTGCATGGCTATCTTCGCTTTCTTGCTGTCCCTGATATCCACAAGGTAACTGGGCGTCCAGCCGATGCCCTTCTGGAGGTAATAGTAATTGACCGTCTCTTCCCTGCCCGTTCCCGGCTTGCCTGTCCTGAACTTCAGCCTCCTGACCGTCTCCTTCGTTTTCCTGATAAACCTGTCGGCAGAGGGCTGCTGAAACCTTATCTCCCTGATCTGGCCTGTCCTGAGCGCCACCTCGCCTTCCGGCGTATTCATGATGATGAAGGAGACAGGTTTGTCATCCGCCAGGGGTCTTATCTTGCCCGAAAGGGTTCTGTCATCAAGCGTCACCGTTACTTCCCTGTCAGCGTTGGCTTTAAGGAGTTCCTCCAGACTGGTTGCCTGTATCGCCTCTTCCTTTTCCTTCTCCTCCTTCACGGCTATCAACTCCTCCAGCCCGTCAGCGCGCAGCCAGAGCGTGCCAAGCGCAGCGTCGGGTACGACCTCCGTTATTGCCCAGCCGTTTCTGTCAACCGCGGTCTTTCCCTCCCTGCTGAAAAATCCCAGCCCGTTCTTGAATACCGCCAGGGTCTTTGCCTTTGTCTTGAGGAGCGGGAGGGAACCCTCATCCGCCGCAGAAGAAACAGCCGGAGACAGAAGAACCAGCACCGCCATAAGTCCCGCAAATAACAACTCCTTCTCCACTCTTTTCATTTCTCCCCCTTTGGATTTTCCAGTTGACAGTTAGACACAGTAATTACAAAGAAGTTCCGTCTTCCTCATCTTATCACCCTGCAGAAATCCGGTCAACGGGTTATCGGGTATTACCGGGAAAGGAGTTACAGGCATAGATATGGTTTCAAACATCCGTTTGCAGAAAACTGGGCGGATTTATCCGCTGAAGTTTCAGACGTAAGCGGAGGGGGTGGGATTCGAACCCACGGTACGGCCTTTCGACCGTACAACGGATTAGCAATCCGCCGCACTAGACCAGTCTATGCGACCCCTCCGTTGAGTTTTTTATTATAACCTTAAAGGGGAAAGTAATCCAATTCCAGTTTTGTATTGCAATCGGTTCTATATCTCTTTTGACAGGGAAATTATGCGGTGCCAAAATTTTCTGCAGGAATTCAAAAAAGAAAAAGGGTGGACATATATTCCACCCTTCCTCTCAAATACAAATTCTCTCAAAATAATACTTTTGATGCGAATTTCTCAGAAGGCCTTTTTTACTTTTTACGTTTTTTCCTCTTCTTGCCTCCGCGCGCCATCTGCGCTTCGCAGAGATTTCCCGCTCCGTCAACATAATACATATATCCCTTCTGCCTCTTTACTGCGCCTCTAAGCAAAATCTTTCCCATCTTCTCCTCCTTTTTTTCTTCTTACAGAATCAATTTTATTATATCATATCACAGAAGTCAAATAAATTTCAAACAAAAAAATTTCAACCTCTCCCTCGCAGGAAATTTTATTTCCACATTCCTGATTAAAATTGAAAATCCGGGATGAATACGGACGGCATGCTCCAGCAGTCATTTCCATGCGGCTCTCCCGAAGGCTTCAAGGTCGTCATAGGAATTCCGCCACGTGGTATACATGGCGCCGATGACACCGGGGATACTCGCGCTGTCGTCCAGCCATGTGCGAATAGTCTGCGGAGGGCCGTCGTAGTAGCCTGCAAGAATCTGCGAATAACCTCGCCCGGCAAACCATGGCATATTCTGTTTCCGTTTGGTAACGCTTGGCTTTCCAGAGATGCCAGTTATGACCGGCCCCTCATCGCCGATGACCATTCCATTAACCGGATCCGCCAGTTGTTTTGTGGTACAAACAGGTCTTGTTACAGGAAGCATGCGTGATTGCAGGCTGCGGTCTGGCAAAACCGGCCTTCATTTGTCCATGTATTCGTTCAGTATCTGCCGGGATTTCTCCGGGCTGCCGTCCTGCGGCAGGAGGTTATTGTTGCTGCGCAGTCCCGGGTTGGCGCCATGCTTGAGCAGGAGTTCCAGGACATCATACGCGGAACTGTTTGCCGCATCAAAAAGCGGAGTTCTCCCGTAAGAATCCGGGCTGTTAGGGGCAGAGCCGGCGTCCAGCAGTTCCTGCACCACCTCCGTATTATTTTTGCCCGCAGCCCAGTGCAGGGCTATTCTGCCCCACCTGTCCTTGGCCGATATATCAGCGCCATTTTCCAGAAGTAATCTGACCATTTCAGGCCGGCTTTCAAGGGCTGCGAAATGAAGCGGCTGCAAATGGTCGTTATCGACCGCAGCTACTTTTGCGCCTTTCCCGATGAGCAGGACCGCCGCCTCGGCAGAACCTTTCTGTGCCGCAGCGTGCAGGGCGGTTCTGCCTCTGGCGTCCCTGATTTCCAAGCAGGATTTATCCTTTGATAATAACTGCCGGACTATTTCCGGGTTTCCGTTGCGGGCGGCGCGGTGCAGGGGGGTTTCGCCTGATTTGTCCCGCATCCTGACGGGAGCGCCGGCATCCAGAAGGAGTTTCACCGTCTGCGCATGCCCCCGGGATGCCGCCAGGTGGAGGGGCGTGCGTCCCCAGCAATCCCGCACAGCAGGCGAGGCTTTTGCTTTCAACAGGATGCGCACCATGTCATCATAACCGAGCTGGGCGGCGATATGAAGGGCTGTCAAACCGTGTACGTCCTGTTTATTGATGATGTTTTTTTGCTTGAGCAGCTTCTCCGCTGCACTCAGGTCGTTATCGGATGCCGCAATATACAGGCAGGTGCGTCCGCGCAGGACATCAGGTGTGCCGCTGAAATCATCACATGCAAGGCGTTGATATACATCGGCTGAGGTCATCCAGAGCACGGCTTCCGCGAGGAACCCGCTCGTGGGAAAAACCTTCAGTTCGAAACCGGGAAACCGGACTACAGCGTCGTCATAGCTCCATTGCTGGTCAACAATGTACTCGTCGGGCATTATGCTGTCCAGTTCCTCGGAAAAAAAAGTGGCTATGGACCATGCCATCCTGGTTCCTGCATGCCGGGCATCGTCAACTATTGAGGAGTTCTGAATCATGCAGAAGTCCACGTAGAATAGAAGGTCGTCTTTTGCAAATTTCAGAGTTTCCCTGATATGTGTCCAATCGGTGTTTACGGGAGGGAAATATACCGGGTCATATGCTACCCTGGCACGCTGAATTATCGAATGTCCGGACAGGAAGGAATATACCTTACCCTCTTTACGGCCTGCAATTCTTTGCGCCGCCTCCATACTGATTGCCCTGATGGAACCCGTCTCATGTTCAATCAGCGATTCTGTTTCCCGTCGGAGACGTTTGAGAAATGCATGTCCCGCCACTCCCGGTGCCATCGGTTCGGGCCTTTCCCTGTAGAAATCGTTGCCTTGGCCTCCCGGTCCATAAATGTAAACGTTGCGCTGGGCGTACTGAAGGCCTCCCGTGACATGGAACCCCTGGTACACAAGAGGCATCTTCCCCAGACGGGTGCATGCGGCTGTGAATTCGCCTGTCCACGTCCATAATACGGCAATATTGGCCGGTTTGTGCGTCGGGATGAAATATTCGCCGTTTTCATTGCGGAACAGGCCGCCTCCTTCGGCTGCATGGTTGGAAAAATCGGCATCAAACGGTATTTTCCTCTTCTTCATATCCCCCAGCAGGTCTGAGGCCCCGAAAACTATGACATAACTCCCGGAATTCTTGTGTGCACGGATTCTCTCTCCATCTTCTTCGGAGCCGCCGGGGCAGAGGAAGTAGAGGACTATACCGGGGTCAAAGGGAGGTTGTCGTCTCGCCGCCGATTGCATGCGCATCATTCCTCCGCAGCGGCCCAACGCTTCGCCCACGGCTCCGGGCTCTCCGTCGACTCCTATGGGCCAGCCCTTTTCCACATGTAGTCTCGCAGCATATTCAGCGCTCGGGAGCATCCTATCCACATCATCTTCCATGCTTGCCAGGCAGCCCCGTATCCATCCGGCATATCTGTCTGCTCCCGGAACAAACCTTGCGTTTTGTGCTACAGGTTTTTGCCTGACATGACAAGGCGCGCATCCTGTAAGAATGGCAGCAAGAACGGTTATTGAAAGAAACCGGAGATTTTTCGCGATAATTTTTTTCATAAAAAATTGGAGCGCCAGCGTTACCGGCGCTCACACTTATCTTAAATCATTACTTCCTTTTGTCAAGCAAAAAGGTGCCAGTTTCCTGCAAAGCCCCATCCCTTTGTGTGTTTTTCAAACGGGTGGTATCATACTATTGGGAATGGATAAATTAACGAATGTTCTGAGCGTGATTGTGGGCAGGGACGGCCTTCCCTGTCCGGCACTGTGCCTGGCAGTGAGGGACAAGTTGTGGTACCTGTTTCAGGACAGCTCCGGTTTGTGTTTCAGGAACATGGAGAGAGGCGTTACACATGATTATACCGTGGCAGCAATGAAGGAAAAGAAGTTCGGGATATACCGTGAGATGATTCTGAAATGGAACCGGATAAGCCTTATTCTAAAGGGTGCCAGTGATGACGAGGTAAAGAGGATTCTGCTTGAATCAAGGAAGTCGGCTGAAACCGCCAGCGCCGCAAAGTCGGATTTCCTTGCAAGTATGTCCCATGAACTGAGGACATCCCTCAATTCAATCATCGGGTTTTCCGAGATTCTACTTGACAATATGACGGGTACTCTTACCAATCAGCAGAGAGAGTATGTCACGGATATCATGGAAAGCGGGAAACACCTGCTGGAACTGATAAACGATATACTTGACGTATCAAAGATAGAAGCAGGAAAGATGGAGCTGGAACTGGAGGAATTTTCGCTGAAAGACCTTCTTTTGCGCGGTGTGAACATGTTCAAGGCAAAGGCGCTGAAGCACAATATAAAGGTGACCGTGGCCATATCCACAGAGATAGGGAATGTACTGGCGGACAGCACAAAGGTGAAGCAGGTTCTTTTCAACCTGCTGAGCAATGCCATGAAGTTCACGGCAGACGGCGGGCAGATGGGGATAACCGCAAAGAAAACAGATAAGGAGATACAGGTTACGGTCTGGGATACTGGGATAGGGATTGAGAAGGAGGACATTTCGAAATTATTCATGCCTTTCCAGCAGATTGGCAGGACGCCGGCTGAAGTACAGGAAGGGACTGGGCTCGGCCTTAACCTTAGCAGGCGGCTGGTTGAACTGCAGGGCGGAAGAATCTGGGTGGAAAGCGAGACAGGCAAGGGGTCAAAGTTCAGTTTCACCATACCTGCGAGGGAGTGAACAATGGCACGAATACTAATCGTTGAGGATAACGAGAAGAATCGGAAACTTTTCAAGTTTATTATCTCATCGCTGGGATACGAGGTGCTCACTGCGAATGATGGCAAGGAGGGGCTGAGAATTGCCGCGGAGTATCTCCCTGCCCTGATACTCATGGATATAAAGATGCCCGTGATGGACGGAAATGTTGCAATGAGGGCCCTGAGGGCAGATGAAAAGACCAGGAGAATACCGGTGATAGCCGTTACCGCTTATGCGATGAAGGGGGACAGGGAACGATTTCTTGCCGAAGGATTTGCCGATTATATCGCCAAGCCTGTTGAAAAGGGAAATTTTATAAAAGTATTGCAAAAGGTTCTGAAGGAGAAAAAGGATGGAGGAGACAAAAAAGCCGAGGATTCTGATAGTCAACGATAATGACTCGGAACTCCGCTTGATGAAAGCGCTGCTTCTTAAGAACGAGGGATATGTTTTTGAGACTGCAGGAAATGGTCCTGAGGCTATAGGAAAAGCCGGCAGTTTCATGCCCGATTTAATCCTTCTCGATATCCTGATGCCGGAGATGGACGGCTTTGAGGTCTGCCGTAAACTCAAGGAGAATCCGGAAACCCGGTATATCCCCGTGGTCTTTGTTACCGTGCTGGAGGATAAGGAAACACGGCTTCATGGACTGGAATGCGGGGCGGTTGATTTTATTACAAAGCCAATAGACAGGATAGAGTTTAAGATGCGTGTAAGAAACATTCTTAAAATAAAGGAGTTCGAGGATTTCCTGAAGCAGCATGCTGAAATCCTCCGGAAAGAAGTTGATAGACAGACCAGAAGATTGCAGGAGGCCGTTGAAAAACTTCAGAAGACTACGGAAGACGTCATTCAGATGATGGCAAAGATGTCGGAGATAAGGGACCCTTATACGTCGGGACACCAGCGCAAGGTCGCCGAACTGGCGGAAGCCATTGCGGTGGAACTGGGACTGGATAAGGATACCGCAAAAAGCATCCTTATGACGGGGATAATCCATGATGTCGGCAAGATAGCTATACCAATAGAACTGCTGACCAAGCCTGGGAAACTCACGGATATGGTATTTGAAATAATAAAAACCCACTGCAGGGAGGGTGCTGATCTTGTCAAGGGGTTTGATCTACCATGGCCTGTCGCGGATATACTGATTCAACACCATGAGCGGTTGAACGGAAGCGGTTATCCTGAGGGATTAAAGGGTGATGCAATCAGAATAGAAGCAAGGATACTGGCGGTTGCGGACGTCGTGGAAGCGATGAGTTCCCACCGGCCATACAGGCCGGCTCTCGGAGTTGAGAGAGCAATGAAGGAGATAAAAGAGAACAAGAATGTTCTCTATGACCCGGAAGTTGTGGATGCATGTGAGAAGGTTATAAGAAAAGGCACGATTAGACTGAATAGTTAACGGCAGAATTGTCGGTCTCTCACCTGGAATGCTTATTCCATATAGAAAAGAATAACGGCTGCCGTTGTTTTTCAGGAGAATATATGCGGAAGAATGGTTGTAAATGGGTGCGTGGAGTGTCTCTTCGCCGAATCGGTAACTTAGAGGTAGGATTTACCCTGCTTGAACTGCTGGTCGTGATCGCGATAGTGGCCATCCTTGCATCCCTGCTCCTGCCCGCTCTCTCAAAGAGCAGGGAGAAAGCGAAGCAGGCGGTCTGCGCCGCCAACCTGAAGCAGATAGGGCTTGCATTCCAGCTCTATCTCCAGGATTACGGCGAGATTTTTCCCTGCGCTGATGACCCTGTGAGCAGCGAACCCGTGTACTGGCTGTGGATGGGCAGGGGATGGAGGAGGTTTGCCGCTCCGTACATAGGTTCCAACATCTCCTCAAAGAGCATGGGCGTCCTGTTCTGTCCTTCCGACCGAACGGCGCCGCAGAAGTGGGAGTCAACGTCCTACGGCTACTCAATGAGTTTCTACCATTCCCCGGAGCAGATAAACCTTATGGACTCGGCAGGTCATACGTATGATGCGGGAAAGAGAGTCCCTTCAATTCCGCAGAAATTGGGAAGGGTGCTGCATCCGGGCAGGAAAGCGCTCATGGCGGAGTGGCTGGATAATCACACGGGAGGAAGCAGCGGATGGTGGGCATGGGAGGGCAGCAGGAACTATCTGTTTGTTGACGGGCATGTT
>Ga0172364_10005170_pt1 | contig 10387 bp, 17 predicted proteins | sample LakKivSesite10cm_FD_114545 | JGI IMG/M metagenome (GOLD analysis project Ga0172364, IMG submission 114545) | Sediment microbial communities from Lake Kivu, Rwanda - Sediment site 10cm | ecosystem: Environmental > Aquatic > Freshwater > Lake > Sediment | place: Rwanda: Western Province, Lake... | reverse complement strand
TTCTTCAAATGACGTTTTATATAGACTTGGATTAATAGCCTTCTTCAACGATACTACCTTATCATTTGATATCCACGATATTCCAGTTGCATCGCTTCCTCTATCCTGTTGTTCCACTAATACTTCCAATACTGCCAGTGGTGAGTGTTGCATCCCCACTACAGCACATATTCCACACATCTTTTTTAATTACTCCTATAACTTTTTAAGTCATTCATTATTTCTTCATACGTCCTAACTCTATTTTCTACTTCCATCTGAATTGTTACCCAATCAATCGAAATACCACATTTATAACATAAATTTGGTTCTATCCAAAACCTCTCACAATTATGATCATAGGAACCAATGATAGCTCCCATTTTAGAGCTATTAGATGTTTCTAAAGTATTCCCACATAAAATACACTTTCCATTAGAATTAAATTTCTTTGAAACCCTAAAATCTTTTAGATCCATCAATATCTTCAATATTTTTATTTTAGATATCTTGAGAAGACTCCTTGTAAATTCTTTTACTTCAAGAGTGTCCCTTATGGAGTAAAAAACTTCTTTAGGCATATATAGTAAATCTGCTTCACATAACCTTGGATAATATAAAGTTGCTTCAGAATCACATTGAATACAATTACCAGATTCAATTGGAATCTTGAGTTTTTTTAACTGTAATAATAGATCTCCGATCACTGTACAATAATCATACGCCATTTTCTCTGATTTGATCTTTGGTAATGATATCCCAAGGAATGAACATGTATTAAAGAACATTTTGGATAATTGAGATTCTGCCGCAGATATTCCAAATCCATGTTTCCTAATGAATTTTGAAGCAATAACTAATATTCTTAGATCATTACTAACTATACCAACAGATACACTGCCAGAGTTTTCAGTTATTTCAACTATTAGAATACCATCTTCAATACCTGCTTGATCTATCATTGGCAAACTACTAATCTCAGATATTACTCCAGTCAAAACATTATTTTTCCTAACTAGCGCAACTTTATTATTGCCAATCTCATCATTGGTGACATATTTAGTATTTATTGAATCATTAAATGACCTAACCAAAATTTCCTTAAACTTATTAGGATCCATGTTCATGGTACAATCCTTCTTATCATATAATAAATTGGTGCGAACTGCTGTCCTTGCACCAAAAGTTTTTCGTTAACAGTAGCAATATTATGTTTCACTAATATATTGACTATTTCTCTATCAATTCTATCTAAAGCAATTGGTTCTCTTGAGAGAGCATCCATAACTCTTCTTATTGCAATATTAGTTAATATCATTGGTTCATGAAGAACCGCGTTAATATAGTCTGCTTCATATAACTTAATGTTATTAAATCCCTTAGCCATTATCTTATTAACCAAATCTCTAAATTCATCCAGCGTCATATATTTCTCTGCCACTGGATAAAGACTTGGAGGATCCTTTGGCAAGTAATCAAAAATGCTTGCTCCACAATATGTGCCAATAGACATTGATGATAGAAAGTCTATGAATCTTGATCTATCTTTAAATTTCATTAACGACTGATATATACCATCCGAAAGCGTATGTCCATTCGCAACATACTCATAAAATTCCTCTACTCTAGACCTAAGTTTTGATGGCAGTTTTTCTAGTTCGGTCTTAAAATTATCTTTATTATCAATTAAGTATGCTTTCCATAGATCAGTTGATCTAATAAGACACTCACTATTCTTCAATCCATGATATGTAATTGATGTTGGAAGAAGTATCCTTGTCATAGAAGCTGAGCCATAGTTAATTACTTCATTCCAATTCTCTTTTGTATTAAGAATTGGATAACTTGGCACATCTTCTTTCAATATAACCCTAATTAATAATAAGATACCAAGTATCTGTTGTATTGGTCCAGATGAAGGAATACGCACTTCTAATGTTGCTCCGTCCATTCCGTATGCTAGTGCCATCCAATGATCCATTGATGTGCTCTCATAATCTGAAAATCTTGACCATTTTGAAAGAAGTAGCCTCACATCTCCAGCTACCAATGACCCCACAACTGGAGAATTAAGTGATAATAAAGCTATCAACGGTTGAGCATTGAATAATTTTCTTCTCATCTCAATCCATGACTTCTTTTTCATATCAATTATTGATGTATGAATATGACCGCTGGCAAAATCTTCAAAGAATGGTGTACATCCAATTGTTATCGGATGTACACCGCTAGATATAAGCTTCATTCCTTTACTAACTATTGATGCTACATTAACTCCAAGATCTCCGATATCTGTATATGGACTAGAGGAGAACTCTACTTTTGCATCATCAGAATGCCATCCTCCAGATATCTCTCCTAACTTTGCATAATCAATCCTAGGATCTGTTGCTTTAGCTATTCTAATGTTCTTATCGGCTAATTGTATCTCTATTTCCACACCCTGTTTATCTATCTCATACTTCATTTTAACATCTCCGAAAAAATAATTGAACAATCTTTATCTTTAAGAAGCCTGAGTCTCTTAACTGATTCTTCCACTGTAGACTTTCTATCCTTGGAAATGATAATGTATATTTCTCCATCAGAAGAAATCGTTACATCCTTCAGGTTACAGTACACTAACACTGGATTAATTTTGTTCATTCTTTAATTTCATCTCTTAATTATATATTGATTCAAATTGTTCTGGAGTTATATCAAAAATATTCGCTTGAATGGCTATTGGCATTCCAGTCTTTTTCCTGTAAACATTTGCATTAATAGATACTTGCTTATACACTGGAGTACCAGCAACCTCTTCTTCATTTATAGCATGAAGTTCTTTACATGCCTCTAAAACGGGTTTTTTGTACAATGCCTTAATATAATAACTGGTCATAGACATTCCATTGAAAAACGATTCAAAGAAATTTTTAATTAATTTAATCTCTTTAGTTGGCAATTCATCAAATATTTCTCCTAGACAATTTGAGAATGTTTCATTATTCATTATTAACTTTAATAACTCTCCAGCAGTAATACATTTAACTTTATTATTCATTTCGAGATTAACTGCTGCCGTTGCTCCATTTTGGATAATTGAATTTGTAAGAGATTGTGTTTTTTCCATTTCACATGTCTTGATTTGATTTTGTAAACATGCTTTAAGGAACACGCATGATCCTATTGATTGATAAATGGGAGCAACGCTTGGAAGTCTCACTTCAACAGAACCATAGTTGGGTTTATCAACCAAAAAATTATCAAAAATGAATCCGTGATAATCTTTTGATGTAAGCTCTGATCCCATAACTTCTAATCTTGAATCAAAGATTCTTTTTACTATATATGGAAAACTGAGCATACTTATTGGGGAGTTTTGTCCGAGTAAAGCTATAAATGGCTGGAACCTTCTAAGTCTATCCCTTATAGACGCACGAACTTCAGAAGAATTCTTACCCTTACTAGAATAACTAACATGAATATGTCCGCCAGCATATCCTGCAACTGGAGTTACACCTAATAGCATATACACCCATTTATTATCATTACATACCTCTAATACCGTTGCACTTATCTCTCTAAGAGAATCCATAAGATCTCCCAGATTAGAAAAGGGATGAGTAGCTATCTCAGTACAGCGTCCAGTGTCTCTATGTATTTTTCCAAAAACCTTTCTCCCATTAAGCTTTAAAGAAATACCATTAATGTAATTATCTACATTTACATCAAATATAGGATCTAATAAATGATCTATTCCCCTAACATAACCCTCAATTTCAATTCCTTGCGTAACTTCCTTTATGCCTTTCAAACAATCATACTCCATACAAAAAACTATTTTTAAATAAAGAATTATTCTCTGCCAATTTTAATTATGTCTCTATATACAGGAACCAATTTAGAAGCATGTTTATTTAATCTAAGCCTTGATAATTGAAGTAGATCAATTTCTTTACCTATTACATGAGCAATATATAATGTGTATAATTGTCTACCAAACATATTCAACCTTGGAGCAGTATTAACTTCAAGTACTATTGGTTTACCTTTATTTGAAATCAAAATATCTACTGCTCCAAAATCTAGTCCTAAAGATTTAACTGCTTTTAATGCAATCTTTGCACATGCTTCTGTAATAGTATAGTTATTCTCAAAATTATCTCTAAGTTCATAACCATTTTCAAAGCTACGAATATATCTTCTTGGCTTATTTGGAGTTGTATCCACCTTCTTCTGGACCCTTATTATTTCTCCTTTAAAAATATGAATTCTATATTCCTCTTCTCCTTCAATAAACTCCGTGTAGAAATCTCCTTCTCTAACATTGTTTATTCTTGTTACTTTAATTATATCTCTTCCTCTAGTATGATAATTTAGTCTTCTAAGAACTGGTAAACATTTAGTAGTAAGTTGCTGTTTAGTATAAAACTCTGGAATAGGAACTTTGTGTTCCTTCATAATTACCAGTGACATATACTTATTTGAGGCATTAACAATAGATTGTGAATTATTAAGCACAATCGTAAAATGATAATCTCTTAATGGATAAGCTGATACTCCATATCTTACTAGAACATCTCCGCCCTTAACATTCTTCAAAGTGTTCCTAAATTCTATACCAAGCAATTCGGATAGTCTATGTGAAGTCGTATCATTATAAATCTTGGATTTAGAAGCGCCTAAAATATAACTCATCTACAATTACCTTCTCCTAAAAATTGGTCTTCTTTCAGTGTGAACAAAATTAGGTACAGCATCGTCTAAAGTTGTTGGAACATCCACTTTTGTATCTAGTGTTCTTACAATAAGATGGTCCATATTCACATTGGCGACATTAGTCCTACGTGTACGTCTCCGTTTAGCTAGTCTCCCAGTTGACATCACTTTATGAAAGGGGTCTAATTGTTCATAGTGCTCTTCTCCGTCAGAAGAAATTATAATGTTTCCAGCAAAACCAATATTAAGTAATCTTTCAGCATTAATAAATATCTCATTACCACTAAGAGATATAACTTCTTCCCCTAAGAAACTTAGTTGTACTATCCTAGAATCTGTCCCATTGAATTTTATTTGCTTCCAATATGGAGGCTTGATAGAATGCATCTTTGAACTCATTGATTGACCACATATAGGACATTTACATAGTTTCTCCCGTAAAGTATTTTGTAGATCTTCAGAAACCTTATTTATTGTAGTATGACAAACATACCCACATTTTTTACATGTGTACTCAATTCTAAGTAAAGGCACCACTAAACCTCCAGTATAGTCTTAAGTTTCTCTTCAATATAGGATTGTTCAAGAGAAATATCAGTTACTTCCCTGATCAAATCTTCAACCCTCACAAACCTACTACATTCAATAGGCACTAAATCAATACTCTTCTCGTTCATCAAAAATACCTATCTCATAGAGATAAACTCTATTGAGGGTAAATTAATGAATTACACTGGTTTCGGAAGCAGCTTCTCTATTTGTTGGAGTATGTTATTTGGTACTGTTTTATTACAAACCATACAAACAACTCCATATTTTTCGCTGCTTTCATTGTCTTCAAATCTCCCAGTTGCCACATTATATATGTATGTTCCTATACTGTGATATTCTTCTGATATGTTCTTCAGAGGATTACCACAATGGGGACACTTGGGAAGAAGACTATCTACTTGAGTAGCCATCACAATATTCCTCCTTTTCAAGTAAACTATCTTCTATTCCAGCATTTAAGTATTTACAAAATGCTGGAAATTTATCTTTATCAAGATTGGCACAGGTTCTGCATTTAATATCTGTCTTTCTAAGGCTTTTCTTTTCCATAAAGAACAATCCTTCACATGTAGTGCATCTTAATAAGAACTTGCAGTTAAAAGAGTTGCCATTCTTCTCCTCATCATAAAATAATATTTGTGACGTTGGTTTACAACCGCAATTAGGACAATTCCCATCTATTGAAATTGGAACCTTAATATCACTTGGATACCATCCAAACAACTTGTACCGATCCATATCATCTAAATTACATCCGTGTTTTCTTAGATGTAATAACCTGTTACCTCTAGGAACATTCTCTTTACATATTAAACAATGAAATTTCATGATTACCACTCAAACATAATATATTTAATTAGAATGTAGAATTCATGGACCTTCGTAACAAGAGTCCATATCCACAACTTTATATTCAGAATTGTTTTTGACAAGTTTATCACCATTACATTTAAAGAATGGATTATCTATTTCCTTATTCATCTTAACAAAAATATATTCGGCTATTACGTCCTTCCAGAACCTTACTCCATCCTCTCCAATTATTGTAACTCCTTCATTAAAGCCATATGATAGTTCCATGCCAATAATCTGAGAGCATGTATTACTTAGAGAATCCCAAAAGTCAAAAGCGTCCCCTGGACATAAGAAGTCAACTTTGAAGGCATCCTTTCTAAGAGTTCTACTTATCTCAAAGTAAAGTCTTCTTTCTTGATTGAAGACCATTTGGTATTAATGTCCCTCCATTGGAAACAACAAAGAACGGTCTATCTTCCGAATCAAATTTAAAAATGCAATCGGCTATTACGTCCTTCCAGAACCTTACTCCATCATCATTAAATACTTGAATATATATACCGATATTATTAACTAAGTTTATTCCCCTGGAATCAGGAAAGTTTTGTTTTATTGCATCATATACTTTCTCCGCTTCTAATTGAGAAGAGAAAATGACGTTAAATTCAGTTTTAGATTGTGATACTATATGAAAATATAATCTCTTAATCATTATCCACATACTTCCTAAATAGATATACTTTAGCCAATGGTTCAACATTTACCCGATCAGTAAATGTTATTGTAATTCCACCTTGGGGAATCGGTCCTATTTCCTTGATTGCTTTAACCATTTCAGAAAGACCAAATCTTAATTTATCTCTAAACTCAAACGATTTAATGTTACTGACTGTCCCGTACTCATCTCTGAGCATGTTCAAAACATCGCTTATATCTTTTCCATGTGGAATTGATAGCAATATTCTTATTTTCATTTTTACACTATCTTATAATCAATCGGTTGCTTTGAGAAAATAATCATTAGAAAGAATATTTTATCATTATTCTGAATAGAAAGTTGCCTGGAATGCTTATTTGGACTTTCCCATTCCTCATAAATATCTATCTTTGAATCTGAGTGAAGTAGCTTCTCTACCTTCTCAGATAATAAAGATAGGAATGATTCAACACCCATTAATCTAATATAATCTCTACACGCTAATCCTTCAGTTTGCGAATCTGAAACTAAACATGAGTTACAAGAGAACATTCCACAGCCATAACACGGAAATATTTCTCCATTTTTAGAAGGTATCTTAACACTATCTTTAGTATCTAATTTCTCAGCTATCCAATCATTGCAGCAACATTCAGTTATAAATTTCTTTTCTTTAAGTAAAGAATCCTTGAGTTCACAACTAGGATTCTGTATACAGTTATTACATGATCTATTATTTTCAGTCATATAATAACAACTCCTCTATCATATTTACGAGTATACTCACCGTACTTTCTTATTACCCTACATTCTTCACAGAAGCATGATTTATCACAAAGTAACATAGTTTCTTGACAAATCATAGAATTATTTTCTTCTCTTCCTCTCCATTACTTCCTTTTAGAATTAAGGATGAATTTTTGGCTCACTGTACATATCCCACTCAACGTATTGATGACAGAATGACTCCCATCCTTTGCCATGACCTTCATTAAGAGCAAGCCAGTGGGTCAATGGATCTTGTTTAAACCAGTATCCGATTCCCTTCTTCACAAAATACTCAAACTGCGCTAAATTGCTCTTATATAATGGATAATGAGAATTGCCATCTCCAACAATTTCAACCAATAAGTTCTTTATTTTATCAAAGTTTTTCTTAGCTAATTCAAAATCATTCCTATTAATCGCTCTTACAACATCTATTCTTTTTACTTGTCTAAGTATAGACCTATATTCAGACTCTTCTCCGCTCTCCCTTTCCTCAGTAACAATATTATAGCCTATGGTTACCGCAAACCTAACTAAACCAAAAACTAGGCTCATTAATGGATAACTTTGCAACCAGAAATTAGATAGAGTTCTATACTCTAGACCGTATTTAGGCAATCTATATTCTCCAGCTCTACCATAAACTTTCCTTCTCTCTACCTGACCTGGATCTCTATCAAGCATCACACATGTATTGCCTACAATTAGATCCAATAGTCTTACAAATAGTTTTGATTTTGAATGTAAAACCGTAGTTAGGGAATCATATAAATAGTCACAGCCACCAATGTGAATATGTCCGCCAGCGGTCCTATATGAATAAGTTGCTGGATTAACTTTGATTTCACTTTCTTTACCAGTATAAACATTGTTACTTGGAGCACAACCAAACTTCTTTGAAGTTTCTGATAGTTGAGCCATTTCATCTTCTGACAACTTGATTACGCCACTGAAATTTATTCCAACTGACTGTTTCTTTATAACTTCTTCATTTAATTTAAAGAAACATTCTCTGATCTCATTGGCAAGATTAGCTCTACATGAATAAGGCTTTGGATTAAGCTCCGCCTGTACACCATCTATCACAAATCTAGATGTAACGCCTTCTATTCCTCTAGCTAAAGGTCTTTGATGCTTAACGGTAAAGCCTTTATCTGAAAGCACTTTAGATGCCTCTAAAACTTTCCCGTTAGACACAAAGAAGAATTCTGGATCACAGCCCATAAATGGATAATAACTTTTTAATATCTTCATTTTTTACTTAGACCTCAAAAAAATACTTTACTTTAATACTCTGATTGATGAAGATATACCATATCTTCTCTTTACTTCAGCTGGAGATAACCCTCTCAGTTCTGGAGACTTCCACTCTTTTCCTAGAGCATGGTAAATATCTTCTTCAGTCTCAGAAGCTATACATACTCCATCTTTAAAGAGACCGTATTGATTAAGTTTCATTCCTAGAGATTGAGCTAGCTTTCTTAAACCTATGTTATAGGAACTACTTCCAGTTAGGAATAGTAACATTGCTCCAAAACTTTGTTTGTTAGTAAAGTAAATATCAATCCCTATATTCCCCACTTTATATGATACAATATTATCTCCAGTTCTAATACTATCTAATTGAGACTGTTTAATATACCTCAAAATATTTGTTTTGGACTCAATGTCATATGGTATAACTACAAAATCTATATCATGTGGATTCTCTTTCTTCCTACGTAATCCACCAGCTATCTCTATCCTTGAGCACCATTGAGACAACATTTCCTTTTCTATTTCCACTAAGGTTAATATTGAGCTCATATATCCAGTCACCTTTCTAGACCGAGAAAATCGTTCATTGCTTCAACTGTTGTTTTTGTATTATTAAGACAACGAAGTGGAATATACATATAGAATAATCCTACGTCTTTAACAGAAAGCGTGGTTTGAAAATAGTTCTTTTCAATTGAAGCTAAAATGCCCATTATTTTAGCAAACTCTTCATTTGTCTTATTTGAAAAATCAACTATTACTCCTTGCTTCTTCCCTATCATTACCCTAGTAAATGACTTTGGTCTTCCAAGTATTTCATTAACTCTTTCTTTATCTGTAAATATTCCCCAGAAGAAGAACTTTCGCGTTATAAAACAGTGACCTAAATAATCTTTCAAGATTCCTATCTCCTCCTTGTGTAAGCTTCATGAAATCTTATTGAACGAATGAATTCTTCTCTACTTTTACTACCAGATTCACAGAATAGAATTTCTTTACATTTAGGACATCTTAATTGGTAAGTGGATACTGTATAATCAGATGCACCATTAACCTCTATTCTAGAGACATCTAGGTCAGAGTGTAGAACAGGATACCATTTCCCCTCTATTAATAATAATCCTATTTCTTCTACATAATCTATTGTTTCTTTACACTTTGGACAAATCATTTTCAAGCGTTGAGATTTCTTTTGCATATAATCAACTCCATTACTATTTCTTTTAATTTCACAATTAAGTTATATTAGTAAGTCTTCCACTAAGAATAGTTAACATCGTATAATTTTCTTTGAACACCACAAAAAATGTGCATTCCTCTTCCATATGTTAGGGAATATCAAATGTATTATTTGTTGCTTCCAGTTCCACAATACGTGAACTATTAAAGACATATACTATATCCAGCATTGATAATTTCTTGAAGAAAGATTCTGGTGTATACTTAACTACGTTCACCATTTTAGAAATATCAAGTACTCTCTCTACCTCTTGAAACACTATTTTTTCTCATAAACTCATTAATATCATTCATATTCTTCTTTTTAATGGCAAAGTCGCCAGTCCATGCAGTATATGAAAAGTATTCGGATTCTTTACCAACATATTTTCTATAAAAGAAACATTTTTCACAGGAAAT
>Ga0172364_10005169_pt1 | contig 10388 bp, 7 predicted proteins | sample LakKivSesite10cm_FD_114545 | JGI IMG/M metagenome (GOLD analysis project Ga0172364, IMG submission 114545) | Sediment microbial communities from Lake Kivu, Rwanda - Sediment site 10cm | ecosystem: Environmental > Aquatic > Freshwater > Lake > Sediment | place: Rwanda: Western Province, Lake Kivu... | reverse complement strand
CTGGCACACCTGCCTGATCTTGCCTTTGACCACAGGGAGATTATCAGGCTGGCACTTGAACTTCATGCCATTTGATCCGCCAGTTGGCAGATCTACTTGCTGGTTTGGGGTTCAACCCCAAACCAGGAATAAACTCGGAGTTTAATATCCTTGCTGGGGGTGTGTCATAACCCTTTGTAACTTCTTATTCTTCCTGCTACTCAGGTAGTAAGGTTACTCATACTCGTTATTCTCACCACTCCACTCTCTGTGCTCAGTTCCCATCGGATGGCTCCCAAGCCATCTGATGGGTTGCAAAAAACTTCTTTCCAGTGCAACTCTCCCCTGTGGGTTGTGACACACCCCCAGCAGCAAATCACGGTCCTGAGCTTTCTACGGAGCACATGCCATCTGATGCATATAATTCATTACTTTTATAACTTATTTATCTGGAACGAGACGAACAACAACAGTACCCTGTCAGTTTATATACCTGTGTCAGGCCAATACAGGATAATCTCGGGTCTTTAATGCACTGATCACCAACAGACGTTCATGAACAATCATATTCTGAATCATCTTAAGGAACTAGAAGCAGAATCCATTTATGTTATCCGCGAGGTTGCTGCACAATTTGAGAGGCCCGTGCTGCTTTTCTCAGGGGGAAAAGATTCAATAGTAATGTTTTACATGGCCCGTAAGGCCTTCTGGCCTGCACAGGTACCTTTCCCTCTGCTTCATATCGACACCGGCCATAACTTCCCCGAGACCCTTGAATTCAGGGACCAGCTTATGAAAAAGACCGGTGCCACCTGTATCGTGGGTTATGTGCAGGATACTATTGATAAAGGCAAAGTCGTGGAAGAAACAGGGGTAAATGCAAGCAGGAATGTTTTGCAGACAGTGACCCTGCTGGATATGATCGAACAGTATAAGTTCGATGCCGCACTGGGTGGAGGCAGGCGTGACGAAGAGAAAGCCCGGGCAAAGGAAAGGTTCTTTTCACACAGGGATGAGTTCGGCCAGTGGGATCCCAGGAACCAGCGGCCGGAATTATGGAATATTTTCAACGGGAAAAAAAGACAGGGTGAGCACTTCAGGGTTTTCCCCCTCAGTAATTGGACAGAAATAGATATCTGGCAGTATATCTATATGGAAGATGTGGAGATACCCAGCCTGTATTTCACCCATAAGAGGAAGGTCTTCTTCAGGGATGGTGTATGGCTGGCAGATGCTCCTTTCATGAAAAAGAAACCCGGTGAAAAGGTCATGGAAAAAGACATACGGTGCAGGACCATCGGTGATATCACCTGTACGGGTGTCACTCTGTCCACTGCCAACACACTTGAAGATATTATACGGGAGGTTGCGGCCACGAGGGTCACTGAACGGGGGGGCAGGTGGGACGATAAACGCTCTGAAGCGGCAATGGAAGACAGGAAGAAAGCAGGATACTTTTAATTTATACAGGTCCCCTGCGGAATCCTGCCCTGGTTTATAATCTTTATGGTATGAAGGAGCCAAAGGATTTTCAAAGAGCTTATCTGAATATGGAACTGCTGAGGTTCACTACGGCAGGGAGCGTGGACGATGGGAAAAGTACATTGATAGGCAGGCTCCTGTATGACAGCAAAGCCATATTAGAGGACCAGATGGAAGCCATTAAAAGAGCAAGCCTGCAGAAAGGTGAGGAAAGGATTAACCTGGCACTGCTGACAGATGGCCTCAGGGCAGAGCGTGAACAGGGTATCACCATTGATGTGGCATACCGGTATTTCACCACACCTAAAAGAAAATTCATTATTGCTGACACACCCGGACATATCCAGTATACCCGGAACATGGTGACAGGTGCTTCAACAGCCAACGTGGCCATTATACTTGTCGATGCCCGCAAAGGGGTCCTTGAACAGACTATCCGCCATGCTTTTATTGCCTCATTGCTGCGTATACCCCACCTGATCGTCTGTGTGAATAAGATGGATCTAGTACATTTCAATGAAGAGGTGTTCATTGCAATACAAAACCGGTTTCGTGATCTGTCAGTCAGGATCGATATCCAGGATATAAGGTTCATCCCCATCAGCGCGCTCAAAGGAGATAACGTGGTGGAACGGTCAAAGAATATGTCCTGGTATGACGGACCCACCCTTATGTTTTTGCTGGAGAACATCCATATCAGCAGTGATCTTAATTATATCGATGGCCGTTTCCCTGTGCAGTATGTCATCAGACCCCGGAGTGATAGGTACCATGATTACCGCGGATATGCCGGCAGGATAGCAAGCGGTATGTTTCAGCCAGGCGACCGGGTGACCATACTGCCTTCGGGCAACAGCTCGGTAATCAGATCAATAGATACCATGAATGGAAGCCTTGCGCATGCTTTCGCACCCCAGTCAGTTGTAATCACTCTTGAGGATGATCTCGATATCAGCCGTGGTGACCTTATCGTGGAAGGTAACAAAATGCCTGAATCAGGTCAGGATATAGAGATGATGGTTTGCTGGCTGAATGAGAAACCAATGGTTACCGGGGGGAAATACTGGGTAAGGCATACAACCACTGAAGCCAGATGCATTACAAAGGAAGTGCTGTACAAGATCAATATCAACACGCTGGAAAAAAATTTTGAAGATAAATCCATTGGTCTCAACGAGATTGCAAGGCTGAAAATACGTGCTACCAGACCGTTGTTCTATGACTCCTATCACAGGAACCGCATCACAGGCAGCCTCGTCCTGATTGATGAAGCCAGTAACAACACTGTCTGCGCTGGTATGATCATCTGAAAAAAGGTAGAAGTTAATTCCGAAAGGACGCCGTCTCAAAATAAAAAGAGACTGGTTTTTTTATTAATTGTCAACATCTTAAGTGTCTATATTGAGCGTGGGCGAACCGGAAAAGGTGCGAACCTCAGCCTGTTTGGTGGCGCGACTTTATGGCTTTGCGCACAGAGCGGACAAACAGGCTAAGGTTGTCTTTTCCGGCCTACTTTTCTTTGGTTCGTTTCTTTTGTAGGAGCAAAAGAAATGAACTTAAATTATTTGGAAAAAGAAAGCAGTCTACCAGCTGGCGGACTGCACCCAGTTTCTTATTCCCGGACAGGGATAAACATGGTCCTGCCGTGAAAGATAATGCTTTAATGATTCATAGCAGCAGTTATACTTTCAGAAAGCTAAACGCACATAACAGGCTTGTGGAGTAAGACTGAAGGTGAGTGATTTATCTTTAAAGCATTTCCGCATACTTTCATTTATTTTCCCCTGTGAATAAACCCAAAAAACATCTGCCAGCCACGCTGCTGCTCCAACTCCGATAAATACTTCGCCATCATGCGGGAAAGCCCAGTATTCTGTGGTTGCAGGGTGGAAAACGGGGTGCTGTTCAAATCCGGGTTCGTATGTTCTGTAAGCGGGTGTCTTTTCCCTGTTATCCAGAGCAACTATTCCCAGCCCGATCAAGCCTATTGTTGCAGCCGAACGTATGCAGGGCCTGATGATCATATTGTGGGGATCCGCAACCCTGTGATCTCCCAATCCGGGGAATAGGACCGACAGGAATGCATTGTAAGGGCTCTTGCCATGTTTCTGGAAATAGGTTGTCGCATCCTGTATTAAAACAGGACGTATCCGTTTCTGGATTAAATTTTTATCCTTATTGAAATCCCAGAAAATTTCCTTGTTTTTCCCTGAAGTTATTCCCGGACCTGTCTGACCTGTGACAGTAACCGGCATGAAGCTGTTAAAGTGTTCATCGATAAAAAGCATATCTATGGAACAATCCGGCATATTTTTCTTTAACTGAAGATCATAGCGTACCAGTATTTTACCATCGGCAAAATCAAGGGATACATGGCTGATATCACGACTTATGATTTGCGCTGTTGCCTGCAGGAAAGATAAATAAAGGATCAACAAACTGAGAATACTCTTCATTATTAAAATATATTATTCGAGTAATGGTAAAAGTTTAATAATATCCTTTTCTTTGGAAACATCAAGCTTATGTTCCCTGATCATTTTTTTCAGCGTGGGGATATCCGTCTCAAAAGCTAAAGCCAGTTTCCTTGTGCTGCCCGGTAACTCCCTTAATGCCTCCTTATTCTTCCCCAGGTATAACAATTTTGATTCATGCAGATAATAATCCTGGTTATCCCCGCCTCCGCCCATATAATTGGTTGTATAAGAATTATTCCTGATGTTCACCCCAAAACTTCTGAACAGTTGTATCTGACCCGGTGAGATCTGTTCACAGTAAACGAACCTGACAAACTCCTTCCCATTGTTTTTTTCAATTAAAGGAAGGTATGTAAAGATTTTATCGTTCAGTCGGACATTCCTGATGAGTGATGGATTTGTTATCAGTAAGGTATCTTTCCCATAGATCATTTCCATCTGTTGATTAAGAACATTAAACCTGAACAAGCCGATCAAACTGTCATTAGTAGACAGGGTTATTGTTCCAGGCATCCAGTCTTTGTTCAGATATGCACTTCCAACAACAGGAGTGATTTTATTATCAGCAGTATACCGTGTTGACCATGCCATATTCGTACCTGCAACATTGATTGTTTTTATCCCGGATGCAACCGGATTATTCATCAGCCTGATTACATCATTTTCCTTTGAAACATCCAGGCCATTATTCCTGATTGCAGATTTAAGTGTATGATAATCAATCCCTAAAGCGATAGCCAGTTTTTTAATATTCCTTGGTAATTCCCTTAAAACCTCTGTGTCTTTTCCTTTATATAAAAGTTTTGTTTCATGGTAATAGTAATCCCGGCTATCTCCTCCTCCGCCCATATAATTGGTTGCATAGGAATTATTTCTTATCCCCACCTTATAAACTCTGAACAATTGGATCGTTCCGGGGAGAACCTGTTCGCAATAAGTGAACCTTATAAATTCCTTCCCATTGATCCTTTCAATTACAGGAAGGTATCTGAATTTCTTATTACTGAATTTAATTTCCCTGATATTTCCCGGATTATAAATCACGTATGTATCCTTCATGAAAACCATCTCCATCTGTTGCTTCAGCATGTCAAATCTGAACATGCCTTCCAGGCTATCGTTGCTGGTTAAGGTGAGCGTGCCGTTTATCCAGTTCCGGTTCAGGTAAGGACTACCGATAACGGGTACGATATTATTATCAGGAAGATACCTGACAGTCCATGAAAAATCCAGACCTGATACCTGTGCAGATCTTACCTGGGAGATCACGTTCAAAGGGAAAAGAAATATTGCAGATACTATAATTAATAATCGTTGAAGCATCACAAGGGATTTATAAGCACATGTTCATTGAAAAAATCAAATTTTTAAACTTTTCCGGAACGTAAAAATAATTAATGTCTTATAAGGATAGCTTTTATTTTGCAAAAACTTTTAAAACAAAGGAGTACGTAAAGTACTTAAATTGTGCGTGGGCTAACCGGAAAAGGTGCGAACCTCAGCCTGTTTGGTGGCGCGACTAAATGGCTTTGCGCACAGAGCGGACAAACAGGCTGAGGTTGTCTTTTCCGGCCTACTTTTCTTTGGTTCGTTTCTTTTGTAGGAGCAAAAGAAATGAACACCTTTTTTAAAAAAAAGAAGGCTGTCTTTTGAGACAGCCTCCTCTTATATTTGTACCAGATGGTTTATTGAAATGCCCACAGCTTTACGGTCAGTCCTGCACGTGTAGGAACATTGGCGCCATTTGCGATCTTTTCATCAGTAGGATAAGGATAGCACTGTGGCTGAACACCGCTGGTCACATTATTTGCCGGAGGTGTTAAGGCCGGGTAGGCCATCTGATGACGGCGGTAGTCAGCCCATGCTTCTCCCTGCCCAAACATAGCCATGTATTTCGCATTCATGATTTTCGCCAGGGTGATGGTCGTCGCATCTTCTGCTGCATTGGTTGCCAACCAGGCAGCGTCAGTAACACCCCATTTATCGAGGGATGCAGCGATGGCATCATTGCAAGCTGTAGCTGCACTGGCTTTATCTCCCTTAATCCAGTAGCATTCCGCTTCGATGAACTTGGCTTCAGTATATGACATGAACAGAGCGGGTGAGCTCCAGTATCCCAGTGCAAAACCACCGATAAAGTTCACGCCCAGATAATCCGGGTCGAAGTCCTCTGAAACATAGGCTGCTTTTCTTGGATCACCGGTTGCATCCAGCTTGCTGATAAAAATAGGATCTGTCCAGGCATACCCGTACCTCTCATAGGAAAATTGGGACAACGGGTTATCCTCGTTATAGGCATTGTCGGGGAACGGGAACTGGAAATCATCAGCATTACTTGCGAATCCGGCAGCGAGGTATCCGAGTACGTCGTCAGCATTAAATTTGCCGGCTTTCCTGGAAAGCCTTAATTCATAACGGGCCTTTAATGAATTAGCCGCTTCTATCCAGAGGTCGAGATCACCACCATAAATAATGTCCTGAGCGGCAACTTTAATGTATTTTTCTTCAAAATCGGTACCGGTTGCAGAGAGATCATCGATTGCCGAAGTTAACAGGTTCTGTACAACTGTATACAGGCTTTCTTCGGTATCAAATTTGGGTTTCAGCTGTGCATTACCCTGGAAACCTTCTGAGAACGGAAGGTCACCCCACACTCCAACAGCAGTACCCAGTGCAATAGCCTGCATAACCTTGGCTATACCACGGATATGAGGACTTTCGAATCCTTCCTTGGAGGTCTTATCGATTATTTGTTTGCAATCCATCATAACGCCTGCGTACAAGGAGCCATAGAGGTTATTGCAATCATCAGATGTATACTGATATCTGTAAGTACCCCAGGCCTGACGGTCAAGCCCTTCGTAATACTGTAGCCAGTAACCTGTTGTACCGGAGTAATCCATACCCTGGTAGACATACGCCAGGTTTAGCTGGGTAGAGGATAAAATCAATGCTGAAAACACATCCTGTGGGCTGTCGGGATCAATGTTCAGTTCCGGATCGATCCACTTTTCACATGAAGTAGTGAGAAGGCTCACCACGATCACAGGCAAAGCTAAGTGTTTAAATATTTTGCTTTTCATTTTACCAATTTATTAAGTTTTTAACTATATACCGGAGAGCAACAGGTTTTTAGAAAGTCACTCTCAGACCAAAAGTGTACGATTTGGTCCCCGGGTTGTTGAAATAATCCATACCCTGAGCATTGGATGAACCAAGCAGGTTTGTTTCCGGATCGACACCCTGGTAATCTGTTTTCAACCAGAGGTTACGGCCGGTGAAGTATATACCCAGGGCATCAATCGGGGTATTCCCTAAGATCTTCTTGGGCAGGTCATAGGAAAGGATCACTTCCCTTAACCTGATATAACCGGCATCTTCAACATAGAATTCAGCCGGACCGGTAAAGCCGCTTCCGGGTCCCATCATCCAATCCTGCCAGTCTTCAACAACCTTAAGGTCATTGGTAACCGGTTTCGCGCCGGTTGCAAGATCATTTCCGGCTTTATCGGTGTACACAACCGTATTGGTCTTGGTATCAAGGTATCCATAAACACCTTCGAAAACCTTAAGGTCAGTTGCTTCACGCTGTGCACTTCCTGCAGAAGTTCCGAAATAATCCATGGCACCACGTGTCCCATCCCACATCATTCCGCCATGTTTTATTTCCAGCAATCCTGATAAGGTTATTCCTTTGAAAGAGAATGAATTGGTCAGACCGAGTCTCCATTTTTCAGAAACATCTCCTATATATTTCATCTCATCCCCTGTCACCGGATAACCTGCATAATAGCTGGTATTTGGATTTATCATCAGACGGCCCTGATCGTCGCGTATATAGGTCGTGGCATAAACGGAACGATATGTATGACCTGCCACTGCACGGATCTGTGATCCTACAAACCCTCCGAGGAACAGGTTATCAACGCCTGGTGCAAGTTCATCCACCATGGTTTTTGGATTTGACCAGTTGGTGGTGATGTTCCATTTAAAGTCGCTGGTTCTGACAACATCAAGTCCAAGTGTAAATTCCACACCTGTTGTTGACATCTTTGCAGCATTCATATACTGCGAACTGAATCCTGTTGATGATGTAATAGGAACGGACAGCAGAAGATCCTCATTCACGTTATGGAAGTATGCAACATCAAGATTGATCCGGTTATTGATAAATTTCAATTCACCGCCCACCTCAAATGTTTTCATTTTTTCCGGTTTGAGGGTGTTGTTGCCAAGCTGGTCAGTATAGCTATAGCCGCTCAGACCCGCATAGGGGAAATAGGTTCCTGTTGTCCAGCCGTCACCGAAGCTTCCGACATAATAATAATTATCGGTGGCATACAGGGCTGCATCCTGGGCGGTAATCGCATACGAGATCCTTAATTTACCATAAGGAAGGAAGGTATTACCCTGGAGCGGACCCAGTTCGGTGAAGACAAAACCAGCACTGACAGAGGGATAATAGAACGAATTATTATCCTTTGGCATGGTGGTTGAACTTTCATTACGTAATGTCCCTGTCAGGTAAACAAGACTTTTGTAATTCAAATCCAACTGACCGAAGTAAGCCCTGGTGCGTTTGTTATTGGATCCCGCATAACCAAGATTGGTAGTGGTATTGCTCAGGCTGGCCCAGTCAAGCAGTACAAGACCATCAGCATAGGCACGGCTGTACTCATAATAACTTGAATATAAGTTATTTCCCAGGGTCAGGCTCATATCAATGTCACCAAAAGTCTTATGAATGTTCGCCAGCAAGTCTGAATTGACATCCCTGCTGAACTCATTGGTTACATTATACCATCCGGCCGGGTAAGTCCTGGAGAATTTTGCCAGGTGGTCTGTTTCATACCTGTTGTACCAGTCTATACCGAGGCGATAGGTAAAATTCAACCAGTTAAACGGAGAATAGCTTGCGTGAAAATCGCCGAACATACGATGGACCGGGTCTTTAACAGCGTTTTTATTAACGGTCCAGTAGGGATTATCATACCCGCCACCTCCACGGTAATTGCGCTGTGTTCCGTCAGGAAATTCATACCCATAGGAATTATCAAAGGTTGGAGGGGTTCTTAACAATCCCAGCATGAGGCCTGATGTGTTTGAACCTTTCTGTGTCCTTCTGGCATCAGTATAACCGAAATTAATGTTGGAACCCATAGAGAATTTATCAGTGAACTTGTGCTCGGCAGAAACCTTCAGGTTAACCTTGGTCAGGGTATTGTTAGGTATGATCCCTTCTTCCTTCATATGTGCCAGGGATATATAGAAAGTTGATCTGTCGGTACCTCCTGAAATTCCGATATTATTGTTAAACGATATTCCTGTCTGGAAAAAATCATAGGGATTGTATGGTTTTACGGGAGCATTAGCATCGGCCAACGGGCTGTTCATTGATACCGGGTACCCATTCGGATCCCATTTTTCCTGGTATATTGCCTGTGTCACACCATTAAAGACAGCAGGGGAAGTCGGAATTGCTGCTTCCTGTTTGGAGTATCTTAAGGTATCCATTCGGGCGCCCCAGGAGGTGGATGTTCCTCTCAAAGGTGAACGATACTGACCCATTGTACCCTGTGAAAACTCGTTCTGCCTTTCGGGAAGCTTGGAGACCTGTTCAATGGTTATGGAGGAATTAAAATTCACCTGGGTCCTTCCAGCCTGTCCTTTTTTGGTGGTTATGACGATAGCACCATTGGAAGCCCTTAGTCCGTATAGTGCGGTAGCAGCGCCACCTTTCAGGACGGATACACTTTCTATATCGTCGGAATTAAGATCAATGGCACGGTCAGAATGGTCCACACCGTCCACACCGTCCACACCGCCGCTGGTTATAATGGGTACACCATCAACAACAAACAACGGCCGGTTGTTCCTTGTAATAGATGAAGATCCGCGGATCTCAATAAAGGTGGCAGCTCCAGCAGATCCTGATGAACTGGTAACACGCAGACCAGCAACCTTACCTGTCAGGGAGTTAATGATATTAGGCGTCTTGGATTTGTCAATCGCATCGCTGCTAACATCTTGAACAGTATAGCCGAGGGCTCTCTTTTCCCTGGTGATGCCTATGGCTGTAACCACCACCTGGCCCAGGTTGAGGACGTCCGGTTCCATGGCTACATTGAGAACAGTCTTGCCGGCGATGGCAACTTCCTGCGTTTTCATGCCAACATAGCTGAAAAGCAAGGCTGTTGCATCCTTTGAGACTGCCAATGTGTAGTTGCCGTCGAAATCAGTAGACGTACCGATTGTGGTCCCTTTCACCACAATCGCCACACCAGGTATTGGTGACCCGTCTTCAGCCAGGGTCACTTTACCTGTGATCTGCACAGTCTGCGCCTGCACCACTGTAAAGCATGCAAGCACAAAAAGTGCCAGCAAAGTCATAAATCTTTTCATAGATTAAAATTTTAGGTTTACAAAGTGGTTAAAAACAATTATTCATAG
>Ga0172364_10005166_pt1 | contig 10389 bp, 8 predicted proteins | sample LakKivSesite10cm_FD_114545 | JGI IMG/M metagenome (GOLD analysis project Ga0172364, IMG submission 114545) | Sediment microbial communities from Lake Kivu, Rwanda - Sediment site 10cm | ecosystem: Environmental > Aquatic > Freshwater > Lake > Sediment | place: Rwanda: Western Province, Lake Kivu... | reverse complement strand
GATGTGCCCTATGACGACTACCTGTACTACCTCGACCGAATCAAGGCCTTGGTTTCATAGGCCCTCAATGGTCATTCTCCTCGACCTCAGGAACCCCTTCGCCTCCTTGAGGGATGGCATCGCGTCCTTCGTGCCCATTCTGGACACTTTGATCGCAGCGACCGCGTTCGCGAACAGGGCCATGGCCCGGAGCGGCATGCCGCGAAGCTTGCTCACGACCAACGCGGCGCAAAACGCGTCCCCCGCCCCTGTATCGTCCGTCGCGTGGACTTTGAATGCCGGGACGTGAAGTGATTCCTGTCTGGTGGCTAGGGTACAACCACTCCCTCCCTCCTTGACCGCTACGATCTCAGGCCCCAGGTCGAGCAGGTCCTCGATGGCTGACTCCACGCCTCTCCTGCCTGTCATGAGCATTGCTTCCTGTACGTTCGGCGTCGTGATGGTTGAGAGGTGGATGAAGCGTCGCGTGATCTGGATGGCTCGCACAGGATCTCTCCACATGGATGAGCGGAAGTTGGGATCATAGAGAACCAGTCTCCCCTTCTCCCTCGCGGATCTTGTGGCCGCCATGGCACACTTCCTGCTCGGCAGCCGCCTGACGCAGGCTTCGCCGAGGACAAACGCCCTTGAGCTGCCGACGTAGTCGTCATCCACATCGGCTTCGTCGAGGGTGGCCTCGGGGGTGGAGTAGCCCGGGAACCTGTAGAAGTGGTATCTCTTCCGGCCCTTCCGGTCCACGGTGTAGAAGGATACCCCCGTTCTGTACCCTCCGACTGGCTTGACCCTCGACACGTCCACTCTCTCCGACCTTAGCTCGTCAAGCACGAATTGGCCGAACTCGTCCGTGCCCACCGCGCTCAGGAGTCCGACCTTCGCCTCCAGCCTTGAGGCGGCCACAGCTATGTTCGCCGCTGATCCACCTATGCTCAACTCAAAGCTAGGAACCTTTGACAGGCTCACTCTGACCCTTGTCGGGATCAGCTCAACAAAGGCTGATCCCATGACGACCAGATCCATACTCACACGAGCGAGGCACGTCGAGGGTTAAAGCAGTATTGCCAGACCTGAAGCCCGTCGGTGCCGCCGCGCTATCCCGCCATCGGATACCTACCATAGAGGAGGGAGGATTCCATCAGAGCGTTCATGTGATCGACAGGCGTGCCAGGGGCTATGTTGTAGCCGTCTCCCAAGGCGTATCCCCTTAGTGGACCGAGCAGCTCGATGTAGCTCTTGGAGGCTTTGACTACTTCGTGCCTTGGGCCGCTGAGGATCAACGAAGGGCTCGGCCCTCCGTGCAGCAGTACCTTTCCCCCCATGATCTTCGCCATCCCCCTGGGATCAGAGACCGAGCCGAAGCCGCTGAGGCTGTGTATCCTCTGTTCGTCCACGAGCAACCCCAAGAGGTGATCTATCTTGCCGCACAGGTGCATGTCTCGGAGCTTCGTCCCGAAGGAGTCGTAGATCCTGTCGTGGTACGGCAGCGCGAACTCTCTGTACTGGTCGGGGGAGAGGAACGCGGCGAAGTCATCGGCCACGCCCATTCCGCAGTCCTCAGGGAGATCCGCGTCCTCTCGGAGCCTCTGGTTGAGGCCTATGATTTTCTCCGTGACGATGTCCATCAGAGAGTGGACGAACCGCGGCCTTCGCCTTACATCTGATAGCAGCCTCTCTGCGCCCACTACCCAAGCGCAGTTTGTGAACGGACCATCCGTGCCCATTCCGATGTTCACCGTCAGGCTGGTCGCAGAGCCGTCCGTCAGCCTGACTCTGAGGCCCTCCGCGAGCTTCTTCATTGTTCTATAGAACGGCGCAATCTTCCCCGTGAGGCCTTGGCGATACATGTCGCGTCGCTGGAGCTTCTGCAGGTCAGATTCGTCCTTGACCGGTATTCTCCTAGCCCAGGGGAAACCTTCCACAAATCTCACTGGACACCCCAACCCGCTGGCCTCTCTGACGTTCTGGAAGTCCGGGCTCACTGCAATCGCATATCTGTCGTCCGTGACGTTGCGGAATATCCACCTCAGGGCCTTGACCTGCGCTTCAAACATGACCTCGGGCGAGGAGAAGTACTGCTCGAATCCAAGCCCAAGGATTGGCAACCAGTACCGAGTTCCTATTCCGAGCAGCACTGGTACCCTATCGGGCTCTTCGAACCTCCCCCTTGCATCCCATCTGGCCTTCCTGTCTTGGAGCTCCTGCTCAGTTAAGTCAAGGTTGAGGTATGCTGACGACAACGCGGCTAGTCAGGTCCGAGTCCAGATATAACGGTGAAGCCCTCAACGCTCGGGTAGAGGGGTGGGTATGCACGCTACGATGGCGGCGGAGGAGGAATCTCGGGAGCTGACGGAGCAGGCTTGGGCCTCCTCATCATATAGACTGCGGCCACTACGATGATAAGTAGTACAACGCCCCCGCCACCAAGAAGCACAAGGTTCATCGTCGTGGTCACGTTCAGCGTGACGGTGGTGTTCTGCAGGACTTGGGCGGTACGAGTAGTCCCATCTGTTGAGATGTCGTATGTGCCCACTGGCACCTGCTCGAACACGGCCTCGCCCGCTGAGTTCGTGGTGGACTCTACCTGTCCGCCTGGCAGGTCTGGGCCTTGGACTCTTACGTTAGCTCCCTGAACTCGTGAGCCGAGAAGATCTATGACAACCACAGTGACCCTGAGCTTGCGAGCTGAGGCCTTCACTTGGAACTTGAGGGCAGGATAGCCCCCTAGCCACGACCCTGTCGACTGGTCATAGACGATCAGCCTTGCTCCTATGACATCGTTGAAGTGTATGTGGATGTCCAAGTCATCCCCTGAGTTCAGAGGGTGCGATATCTCGAAGAAGTTGTATGAACTCGAGTTCGAGGCCGCACCCGTTCCATCCCTCCTGCCTCCATTCCTCTCGTCCTCGCTTGCAGACACAGTGCTGGCCAGACCCGAGGCGTAGTCGTGGAAATCGTCGGTCGAATAGAGCTGAAGCGCATCTTCACCCCTCTCGCTGAAATCACCGTCGTTGTCACTGTCGAACTCGAATCTCACGCAGTCAGAGCCTTCTCCGGGGTTGGGGTCTGCGATCTTAACAGCCAAGTAGAGGTTCGACGCGTCGTTCATGACATAGAGCTCGAGCGTCCTGTTCGCCACAACGGTGGAGAACTTGGCCGCGCTCTGCCACTCAGAGTCACCGATCACGCCATCAATCGTCGGCGCACTTTCTGTCCAAGCACCAAGCTCCGGCACCTCGTCAAGGGCCGCCACTGCTGCCCTGAGAGTCATCAAGATCAAGGTAGCTGAGAGTGCGGCGCGGAGCACACGCCTAACAGCCATGCTCGAACGCGTTCACCCGCTCTAATAAGGCTGAAGCGGGCTCTCATACCCCAGTCTCATGGAGGAAAAGCCTAGGAGTCCTACGGTGAGTCGGGCAGAGTAAGCGAGTCGACATGATTTTTTTGCTGAGCCCCTATGTCCCGAGCATTGTGGGGCATAGGGTGGACCAGGCGCGCATGTGTTCCAGTTCATGCCATTGCGGAGGTCCCTTGAGCGCAACTCCCAGAGAATAACGATTTAAGCTACGAAGAGGCCGAGAACCCGTGAACGGATACGCGAGGTTCATGGCGGCTCTCCGGAGGGAGGAACCGGACGCTGTCCCCGTCTGGGAGCTGCTCATCAACTCCCCCGTCATTGAGCGACTGCGCCCAGGGGCCTCGTACGCTGACTTTGCGGAGTGGATGGACCTCGACGGCGTCACTTGCGGGGAGGACTGGAAATCCGAGCCGGTCGACGACGGTGGTATCAAGGATGAGTGGGGCATAGTTTGGAGGGTAGCTGAACCTGGGGTGACCTATCCGTGCGGTGGGCCGATAGAGACGGAGGAGGACCTTGACTCAATCGAACCCCCAGATCCCGAGGCCCCTTGGAGGCTCAAAACCCTGGAGAGTCTAGTCAAGCGCTTCAAGGGGGAGAGGGCAATAGTGTTTCTCGGGCATGACTCGTTTGAGTTCTCCCACTACCTGGTTGGGGGAATGGTCAACCTCTTCAAGCTTTACGTGAAGAACCCGAGGTTCGCCAAGAGGATCAGCCAAATGGTATTGGAGTACAAGATCAGGGTGATGGAGAGAGCTGCGAGATCGGGAGCAGATGTCTTGCTCACGGGCGACGACTACGCTAACAAGACGGGGCCCCTCATGTCCCCTGCTCAGCTCAGGGAGTTCGTCCTTCCCTACATGGCCAAGGCCGTGGAAACGTCGCACAGGCTTGGTCTGCCCTTCATAAAGCACACAGATGGGAACATCTGGAGAATAGTCGACATGCTTGTTGATAGCGGGATAGACGGACTTGACCCCCTTGAGCCCGTCGCCCGGATGGACATAGGAGAGGTGAAGAGAGCCTATGGAGATCGAATCTGCGTTGTCGGGAACGTGGACTGCTCCCACCTTCTTCAGTTTGGGACGGTAGAGGACGTGACGGAGGCTGTCAAGGAGACGATAGCGAAGGGTTCTCCCGGCGGAGGCCACATTCTCGCGTCCAGCAACAGCATACACCCGGGCGTGAACCCGGACAACTATGTCGCGATGGTCAGGGCGGCCAGGAAGTACGGGAAATACCCCATAGACAGGGAGTTGATCAGGGAGTACGCGGGCAGGGACTACGCAGCTAATCTAAGGTGAGGGTTCTGGCGTCAGAAGCTAGGCCCCGCTGAAAACATATCAGCCTGAGGGGGCCCGCCGGTCCATGCCATATAGGATAGGAATGGTCGGGTCGGACAACTCTCACGCCATCACGTTCTCCCAGATCGCCAATGGGGTGGACCCGGCGAACCGCGTGTCCGGTTTTCAAGCAACCCATCTGTTCGGACTGGATGAGAAGAGGAACCTTGAGGTCGCTGAGAAGGGGAAAATCCCCAACATTGTCTCGGACCCTTCGAAGATGATAGGCGAGATCGACATAGCCTTCATTGAGTTCAGGCACGGAGGGCTCCACCTGAAGTATGCGAGGCCGTTCATCGAGGCTGGCGTGCCCGTGTTCGTCGACAAGCCGCTGGCCGCAGACACCGAAGACGCGCGAAAGCTCGTGCGCCTTGCAGCGTCCACAGGCATTCCCTTCACAAGCTTCTCAACTCTAAGGTTCACGAACGTCGTCCAAGAGACAAAGAACCTCCTCTCGGTCGAGGAGCCTGTCTTCCTATCTCTAGTTGGTCCAGGTGACTTGCGAAGCGAATATGGGGGTCTGATATTCTACGGGATCCACCTCACTGAGATCTTCAACGAGATCGTCGGTCATGGGGTGAAAGAGGTCTTCGCCATGAGGAAGGCCAAGGACGTGGCAATAACTCTCGTGCATGATAGAGTGGTGGGCACTCTCAAGATCTCTCCCAGTATGCCCTATCTCTTTGCAGTTGAATGCGTGACCAAGAAATCGCACCATACGGAGAATGTGGACACTGCAACGTGCTACAAGAATGGCATGATGAGGATAAAGGAGATGCTCGACACCAGGAAGTGGCCATTGTCAGGGGAAGACATGTTCGAGCCCGTGGCAGTCATCGAGGGAATTGTTAAGAGCATGGCGGGGAAGAAGCGGGTCAACGTGGGAAGGATGGCCAAGTGAAGTCCGGTCGCGGGAGGGCGTTGGCACGTAGCGCCTGATGACCCTAGCGCAATCGCTTGATCTCGACGGTTGGCTTCCCGTTCACAATCTCGGCCTTCAGAAGGGCACCGTTCGGGACTGGCTCCCAACGATCAGGTGTCAGTGCCTCAGAGGACACTATGACCTCAGCGTCGGTCGCGCGGTATTGGAGCTCAAAGACTGGGGTCTTGTTGCAGATGGATTGTCCGCAGTCACCCATGTACTTCTCGTAGGCGTACAACGCCCCTCCATCGCTCAGCATGATGTTCAGCCCCCTGTAGGGGACAGGCCTTGTGCTGCCCTTCCTCCTGAATATCTCCCAAATGCCGGGCTCCAATCGCTTGATAGCTTCCTCGATTTCGCCGCACTCCTCGATGAGACGGACGAGATAGGCGAACAGGACTTCGCTGTCATTGACGCCCTTCACAATCCCCTTATGTGGGCCCAGTTCCTCTGCCACCTGGTCCGGTATGAACAACGTGCCATTGTGGGCGAAGAGCAGGTCGGAGTCATGGAAGGGCTGCGAGTTGACCTCCGAAATCAGCACCCTTCTTGGTAAGTTCCTCGGATTGCTTGCCTTGCGCACATGAGCTATGAAGAGGCCAGATCTCATGTCGCGTGTAAGCTCTTCGAAGCGACTGTCTTCGTAGATCGCTCTCTCGCTCCTGTAGACCTTCAAAGAGCCTCTGCCATAGTGACCTATTCCCCAGCCATCACCCTGATTGCCCCTGACCGCCTGTTCGAAGAGCGAACAATCGACCTCCTTGAGGTATCTGTGAGCGGGGACAGGCTTCGCCGAGATGACCGCGAACATCCTGCACATCTTGGTCGCCTCCCGAGGGCCGAAGGGGGAGAAGAACGTTTCGGACCCGAGTGTCTTCTCGGACCCTGGGCAAGGAAACATCTGGACCTGGAGAAACCTCAAGTACTGACACGTTGCACAACCGCTGAACCGCCAATGGGGGACTGGCAACACGAGTTGTTTGTCGAGAAGGCAGACCTCTTCCTGAGGGTCATGGATGCCAGGTGGCCCAGAGCTGAGAAACTGGTGGAAGGGATGCTCGGTGTCCTCAGCGGTTACGGGATTCATTCGGGCGAGCTTCTGGACCTGTGCTGCGGCAACGGGCGGATATGCGTCCACATGGCTAAGAGGGGCTTCAGAGCGACTGGGATTGACATATCGGACCGCTTCTTGGAGGATGCCGGGGAGAAGGCGAGAGAGCACGGCGTGTCCCATCTGACCAGGTTCGTCCAAGGAGACGTTAGGGAGTTCAAACGAGTCTTGGGACACATATCACAGCCGTTTGACGTGGTAACGAGCGTCTGGACATCCGTGGGTTATTCAATAAGAGAAGGCGACGTCAGCATCTTCTCTCAGGCCAGAGAGCTGGCCAGGAAGGGAGCTGTCTTGGTCGTGGCCGACACTGCGCATTCTGCGCGCTGGCCAGTCGTTCGTACGTCATATTCCGATCTCGGCGACATGGTGATGTTGGAAGAAGCCAAGCAAGACCAGTTCAGGTTCACAGTCCAGACAACGTGGTCGTTCTACAGTAAGGACGGCCAAAACCTGAAGTTCGTTGACAAGGTAGGATTCGAGATACACGTGTACGGTCTGAGCGAGTTCTCCTCTCTCCTATCCGAAGCGGGATGGGAACCAGTGGTAGCCTATGGTGACTTGTCCACACTTCAGCCATTGACTCCCTTGACGGGATTGAACCTCGTGTCCGTTGCCAAGTAGAGGCTTGTGGGGATCTGAGCTCAAGAGGGGTACTCGGTAGGGCTGCTCACATGTGGATGGTCTTGAACCAGGCATGGCACTCGCTGTCTCTTGTCACAAGGAGGACACCCGTCTGCAGAGCAGCACCCATCACCTGAGCGGCATGAACGCTCATTCAGCATCGTCGGATTGCGAGTGCGTACAGTCCAAGTGATCGGCTGTTAGGGGAATCCTCTTCGTCATCTCTATCATACGGGGGGTGGATGTCTCTGGTTATCGTAGTTCTGATGATGTCGGGCGTTGTCGCCGAATGAGGGAACCTCACCCTAGACGCCCCTTTGATCTGAACTGCCTTTCATACAACTCCCTGACTTTCCCGATCGTGTCCACCTCTTCTGGGGTCTTCTCATCCCGAATGCGCGTGATCCTGGCAAATCTCAGGGCAAGGCCGGACTTGTACCTAGGGCTTTTCTGCACCTCTCCGAAGGCAACCTCGACCACTATCGATGGCCTGACATAGACCGCGTGCTCATCCTCAGACACCTTTAGCTCCTGCAACCTGCGGGTTATCCACTCGAACTCCTCGTCCGTCAGCCCCTTGAACGTCTTCCCCACGAGGGAGAACTCGCCAGATGATTCATCGAGCGCTGCCAGGTAGTAGTCGCTTAGCCATCCTGTCCTCCTTCCGTAGCCCCAGTCCGCTGCCACTATGGCCAAGTCTAGGGTCTCGGCTGGTTTTACCTTGAACCACATGTTGCCGCGAGAACCGGGCCGGTAAGGGCTGTCCAAAGCCTTTGCCATGAGTCCCTCATGACCAGCTGCCAGGGATTCCTCCATGAAACGCTGGGCCTCATCAACGGACGACGTCACGATCATGGGCGCAGCTCCGATTGCCCCCTTTGTCTTGGAGAGTTCTTCCCATCTCTTAGAATATGGCTCGTCAACCAGCAGCCTGCCGTCAACGTACAGGATGTCGAACAGATAGAGTCTGACCGGGACCTCCTCCCTAGCCCGCTCTACCCCCCTTTTCCTCCTGAACCGCCTCATCAGATCTTGGAAGGGCAGCGGTCTATCCTCGCCGTTGACTGCTATCACCTCACCGTCAAACACGCAGGCCTGCGCCGTCGCGCTCCCTCTCACAAGGCTCACGACATCCGGCAGGCTTTCAGTGACGTCGCTCAGCCTCCTACTGAATACCCTCACCCCCTGACCCTTCTTGTGCACCTGAACTCTGGCTCCGTCGAACTTGTACTCGAACGCCAAGGGCGCACCCCCCTCTTGAAGCGCCTCTTCCACGCTGTAGGCCATCTCGGCCAGCATGGGTTTCACGGGTCTGAAGAGCGTGAGGCTTACGGCTCTCAGACGACTAACCCCCTCCGTAAGCGCCAAGCGGGCAGTCTCGCCTAGGTCCCCTAGGAACATATGTGCCCTCCTGACGGCTTCAATCTCCACATCCACAGCCTCTGCTACTGCCTCGAGCATCAGTCCCTCTCCCACCCCGTGTTGCATCTCGCCGTACACGCTCTTCACCATCCACTTGCGCTCAAGATCATCGGCCCTGCTCATCAGGGACTCAAGGAGCTCCTCCCTTCTCTTCTTGGACCCCCTCCCGCTGGCCCCTGCTATCTTCTCGAGGTGAGCTCTCACGTCCAAGATCGTGAGCGACCTATCCGTCAGCCTCCTTTGGGCCGCCTGGGAGCTCGCTCTCGACAATGTTCGGTAGCCCACCTCTAGGGGTTGGGAAGCCTGCTCAGGGAAAATGGATCCGACCAGCAATAGCACTGCGGGAGGTATCTCACTGGGATGAAGAGTCCTTAGAAAGGAGAAGATCAAGGCCTTCTTCTCGTTCCTCCCAGATGCTTCCACTAGCCTCTCGCATAGCTCAGCCAAGGCCTTGAAAGGCGTTCGACTTGAGGCGCTCAAGCGAGAACGAGGGCCACTCCGAAATAAAACCGTTAACGGCCCTTCATTGAGGTCTCGGTCTCTCCCCCGCCTGACCACAAGATTCCCCAGCGATCGACCGCGGCACTTTCCAGTCCCCAAGTGAGGGGACATGCCAGACCACGAAGTCCTGAACAGGCGAGACTCTGGACCGCTTGATTCCTCTCCTCAACTTCGATGACATCTCGCGTGCAATGCGACGTATCTCCTCGCCAGCGTCAGGGTCTTGGTTCGAAAGGGCTGCCACGTAGGGTTCGTAGCCCCATTCCCTGCGTCCCTCCTCGCTTGGGATGTATCCCACGTCTCCATTCGCTGGCGTGACCACCATGGCCCTTTTGAACCCAAGCCCCGCTATCTCCCTTTTGATGGCCAGACCCACCCCGACGAACAACTCCCCCGGCACGCCTACCAGGACAGAGTCGCCGATCTGCAGAACCTGGACGTCAGCCCGAACCCTCCCACTCGCGGGTCTGACATCAGGCTCCCTCGATATCCAGTGCCGAAGCATGGCCCTGTTGTAGGAGGCGAACCTTCTCGCCCGCTCCAAGGACTCCGGAGGCGCACCAGATCTCTCTAGCTTCGCGATGTTCTGGGCAGCCACATCAGCCGTCTTCTTGGCCTTCTCCATCCTCGACAACCTTTCTCCCCGGACCAGTTCAATGGACCTCACCTTGGAACTCAGCCTAGCCGAACCAAAGTTCTCGACGGATTCCAAGACGCTCAGTGATTCATAAGCAAGCGCTCGGCCCATCCGTTTCACATCCTTGAAGGATCCGCCCCCTCCAGACACCCCCGTGTACCCTCGGCTGGTGAATGGGTCAATGTCACCACAAGCGCCGTTCAGGAATAGTGCGGTCACACTTGCCGCTTCCTCGATGGTTGCCATCGCATGGCCCGGATAGTCAGGTGAGATCCTCAGGTTGTCGGGACCGAGCACTGTGGGGTGACAACTGTAGTTCACGACTGCCGCTCTGGGGCGGCCCCCTGCATCGTCCACTCTGATCACTTGTACTGTGTTGTCCACTGGACCGTCAGGACGTCTTCTGTTCTTCGAGAACCCATCAAGTGTGCCGGATCCAGCCCCCAGCCTAGCCGTCCACATGGACCGTTGGGCCCT
>Ga0172364_10005163_pt1 | contig 10393 bp, 6 predicted proteins | sample LakKivSesite10cm_FD_114545 | JGI IMG/M metagenome (GOLD analysis project Ga0172364, IMG submission 114545) | Sediment microbial communities from Lake Kivu, Rwanda - Sediment site 10cm | ecosystem: Environmental > Aquatic > Freshwater > Lake > Sediment | place: Rwanda: Western Province, Lake Kivu... | reverse complement strand
GGATTTCTGATTGACTAATATGGGTTTAAAATTGCCATCCCCTATTTTTGACAGGCCACTTGACCCACAAACAACCAAGAAACTCCTTATTACCCCGTTCGCTTAAAAAACACGCTCAATAATATTCCCGAGACAATTAATGCAGCCCAATCGATCGTGATGACAGCAACCTCATATCGGTACTCCAGTTTATATCCGTAGAACAGAGAGAGAAAGATGAGTGATCCAATTGCCAGGACTGAACTGGTGATAAAAATAATACCTATAAAACGTTCAAGCCTCTCTCACCTATTAAATACAGCAGCGACAAACAGAAAGGCAACACCCATCATCAAGTACCCAATATCTTCTAAAGCAATGAAAACCCCATGTGGATTGTATTGCGAGAAAAGCGAGAGACCTTCGAGTTCGCCCAATAGGAGACTGGGTTGTACGACCGCAAGCTGAATACGTGAATAAAGGTGCCTGGCACTAAGTTATTAAGTTAATCATCTTGAAGGCCAGAAAATGATATTATAATTTACGTGGATTAGTTATAAAGGAATATGCAAAGAGCGTCATATCATCTAAAATGATTTATCTAAGCGGATTTATATTCCAAACTAATTTAAAACAGAAAAAAACGCACTAACAAGTCGCTGGAGCACGACTGGTGTCGCCCGGTAAAGTTACTTCATAGGCATTTGTCAGTTAGAATTGTTCAGGAGGGTTCCTGAGAAGTTGAGCAACTCTTGTGTTACCAGCAACTCAATCCCGACGTTAGGCCTTAAGAGGTGAGCTTATGATAAAAATCGATCTCAAAAAAGAGCTGAAGCACCTGTACCAGCCATCAGCAAAAGAGGTGGTTCAGGTTGATGTGCCACCCATGAATTACTTGATGGGAGATGGCGAAGGGGACCCTAACAACTCTCGGGTATTTTCCGATGCAGTTGAGGCATTGTTTGCGGTTTCGTATGCCGTCAAGTTCATGATCAAGAAGGGTTTTTTGGGGATTGACTACGGAGTCATGCCACTGGAAGGGTTATGGTGGGCAGAGGATATGTCCACATTCTCGATCGACGATAAGTCCAATTGGAAGTGGACGCTTATGATTATGCAGCCAGATTTCGTTACGAAAGAAATGATCGACAGCGCTATTTCGGAAGTGAGAAAAAAGAAAAACCTTGCTGCGATCTCGAGAGTACGTTTCGAGGCTCTGTCAGAGGGGAAATGTGCACAAATTCTTCATATAGGACCATTCTCAGAAGAAGGACCGACCATAGAAAAAGTGCATCAGTTTATTAAGTCCAAAGGTAAGCAAATTGGAAAGCATCACGAAATCTACTTAAGCGATATCAGGAAAGCCGATCCGGCAAAATGGAAAACCATCATCAGGCAGCCCATGCAATAATGGCAAAGATGGCGAATTCGGCACTCCACCCGGCGGCTTACATCCGCCGGTGAACTTGGTTGTTTGGCGGTTGGTTTGCGATCGAGCCATTGAAGTAGGGTATTTCAGGAAAATACTAAAGTGTACCCCCTTATCAAGACAAAATTTAATGAAATTTAAAAAGAAGTTGGAAGTTTGGAGTAAAAAATGAAAACGAAAGAGATCAGGAAACAATGTATTATAGATGACCATGGAGAGTATCAAATAACTTAGTGCCAGGCACCTAAACTGTACTCACCGACAAGCATGATCGTCAGCCGCATCTCCGTGTTTCCACTTCTGTCTTTTACCCATCAGTCTTTCCGTCATCCTAAGCCCTCGCCTTTCGAGGGCATGAGGATCTCATTCTTTATTCCATGCTTTTTTGGACTTCTCCCTTTGGATAAAGGTAGATAGTAGAGGAATTCGATTCTTTAAAGAACAGCCTACGGCGTAAGAATTAAAAAAAATTAATAACAACAAAAACCTACAGGATAGACCGCCATGCTGCTTTGCAGCACCATAGGAAAATGGAAATATCAAATTGTTGAGGTGTTGAGGTGTTGAGGCGTTGAGTTGGAAAAAAGCTGAGAATGGGAAAAAGTGAAGATGAAAGTGATTTATTAAGGTGTTTTCATTCCCACACTTCCACAGTTCCTCAATTCCACAGCTCTTTTCGATTCACAACTCACTGCATTTCCAGGATAGACCGCTACTTTTCCATTTCTAAAAGGTAAATTCAAATAACCTTGGCGGCTTATCCTTCAAATCTCCCTTCATCCCCCTTTGCTAAAGGGGGATTTATTTTGTTAGATTTTCACAAGGTGCTGCAATGCGACATGGTGGTCTCTCCTTACGGTTTTTATTCTTGCGTTGAGAGCTCAGATTCTAACTGCTTAAAACGATCAATCCATTCCTCCAACCGATTGAGTTGGATGAGAATCCCTTGATAGGCTTCATGAAACTCCTGATCAGTGAGACTTTTCCGCTTGAGGGCATCACTCAAGATGTTCCGTATTGATTGGATCATCTCCTCGACCCGTTCCTCGAAAGTATAACGAAAGGAGAGAAAACTTTTTTGGGTTCGTTCGGCAAAATCAGCGCGGATTCGCCCACAGTTTCTCTCGATCTCCTGGAATGCATTATCGGTCGCTTGCTGAATCACCTTTTTTCGAGCCAGAGCACGGGGAAGGAGAGCTGATATAGAAAGTGAAGTGGGCATGAGAACCGCCCCCTCCCGTCCAAATTTGTAATAGAAATTACTTTTAGTGGTGAGGGTTTCGGTTTCAAGCTGACCGGAAAGCTCCACATCAAAGATCCCAGCAGAGATCTCCCGGATCACGGCAAGGATACCGTTCATTTTTTGAACAAATCGTCCCAGAATCGCTTCAAACCAGGTAGAAATTTTCTGTTCCTCATTTCCCTTCCACTTTTCAAACTCAGCAGTGAGTACCTCATTGACCCGGGCTTCGATCTCCTGATGGAAGGATAAGATGGGAAGATTATCCAATGCGTTTGCCGTTTCCCCGATCGTTTGGTTGACAACCGGCTTCAATTTTTCCTGTAAGTGAGAAAGGTCCTCTTCAACCTCTTTGACCAGTCCCTTAATCTCTCCTTCCATGATAAACATGGCATCTTTCCGGTTATGATGGACCTGTTTGAGTTGTTCTTCAAAAGCCCCGATCCGGCTTTCCAGATCACGAGCGGGTAGTTCAGCAGCTTTTTTTTCTAAATCAATCAAGCCTTTCACTTCCTGGCAATATTCCAATCCTCTGCGGATGGCAGCCAAGAAACCAACTTGGACTTTTTTCCGGCGGAAAAATCGTTGAAGATCGACTTCCAACTCAGTAAGACCGCTGCGATTCAACTTGGTCAAATCGGAAGCGAGTTTGGCAGCCAAGGCATTTTTGGCTTCGACTGGATAAATCTTTACCCCGTCTTTCCCAAGATAGGATTCAATTACCGATCGACTGAAATGGAGTGATTCTTGCCGGTCGGCCTCGTCCAGATAATCGACTTTATTCAGTACAAAAAAGAGCGTTGAGACTGAGGAAGCAACATCAGTCAAATAACGTCCTTCGGCTTCACTGAGTGGAGGATCTACCGACAAAACAAACAAAGCAGCATCGGCACGAGGGAGAAAATCATAAGAGGTCTCGGTGTTGTGCAGAAATGTCGAACCAATCCCCGGGGTATCAACCAACACCACTCCTCCTTCTAAAAAAGAGGAAGGAAGGGTGATTTCTACAACTTTCACTCCCCGAGAGTTCATCGGGTTTCCCCTCTCGGTGATGTAGAAGGGAAGCTCATGAAAGAGGATATTCTGACTTGTTCCATTCAGGAAATTGACCGTCACTGAGCGATTCTTTCCATACCGAATAAGAGTGATGACCGAGGTGAGGGGCACCACCGCAGTGGGAAGGAGATTCTCCCCCAGCAGAGCATTGATGAGGGTAGTTTTTCCCCGCTTAAATTGACCGAGAACCACCAGATAAAAGAGGTTTTCCTCGAGTTTTTTCATTTCCTCGTCAACCCGCCCTGCGATTTCCTGATATCTTTTCTCACGGACGAAATCGGTTAGTTCACGGAAAGTTTGTTTTAATTCGGTTTCAAGAGAATACGCTTGGGTTATCATCATTAGATCACCTCGCTTACGGGTTGTTGCAGGGAGGCTCCATCCTTGACAACAATCACTGAACAATCGAGATATTTCATCAGATAGTCAACGGCATCAAAATAAATGATATTCCGGCCCTGATGGACGTGACGATTTCCAATCACGACCAGGTCGCAATGTTCATTTTGAGCATAATTAGAGACCGATACGGCCAGGTCTCCACAGGAAGTTGCGATGATGGATTCCACCCCGGATTGAGCAGCCAAATCCTGAAGATCACGGAGGGCTCGGAAATGGGGATGGCTTTCTACCGGCGATAGAGAGGACGAGTATTCCCGATTGACCAGAGCAAAAAAATGCAGCCGGGATTGATACTTCAGAGCAAGATCCAGTGCCACGTCAAAGGCTTTGCGGAAAAAGGGGGTATTTTGATAGACAAGCAGAATATTGTGTAACATGGTTAATCACCTACCATGAAAAGTTGATTTCGAGCTGGCAGGTCAAACAGCAGGAACCACTTTCCAGGCAGGAAGAATCGTGTGGGACACTCTTTCAGCCCTTTTCAGCAAACCCCTACCGCTTCCCTGACAGCTCAATCTGGTAGGAGCTATTAGCCACATCATCGGGCATTAGGCGAGCCCCATCGCCGGTTAGTATCGATCAGTAGATACCCCATGCGAAATTATACCTGAGGACCTACTAAACGGTCAAGCGAACAAATTGGATTGAACTTTATTATAACGAAAGAGTATTGCGTAAAAAAAACGGTTTTATTATTCAATTTTTAAAAGAGATATCAAAAAAACTGCAATAATTGAGCAGAGCGAACCAAAGTAAAAAGGCATAGCTGGTGAAAACTTGTCCCATAAATACCCAGCAATTCCACTTGCCGGAAGAGCAAATAATCCAATAGAGGCATTATATAATCCAAATGCTGTTCCACGGTGAGTTTCAGGAACCAAGTGAACAATGAGAGACTTGGCAATCCCTTCTGTCGTTGAATAATAAATCCCATAAATCACATACAAAACCCAGATATGCCATGGTGATCGAGCAAGAGCAAAACCAAGATAAGTAACGGCATAGAGCAACCATCCAAAACGGATAACATTTACTCTGCCAATTCTATCGGATAATATTCCACTTGGAACCGATAGGAGCGCATAGATGAGGTTAAAAATTGCAAATATTACAGGTATGGTTATTGGTTGAATACCGACATTTTGTGCTCTCAAGATTAAAAAGGCATCGCTGCTATTCCCAAGCGTAAAAATTAAAACTGTGACAAAGAAAACCAAAAATTTCCCTTTGAGAAGAGAAAAATCAAAACGAAAATTCGCGTTTATTTTATTCCCTGCGTTTTCTTTGACATAAAAATTGATTATAAAAATGGGAATAAAAGCCACCAAACCAGCAATGAAAAAAATAATTCGATAGAAAGAAAATTGTGGTAATCGTCTAAGCACGATTATTAAACCGGTTGTGATTAATGGACCAACAAAAGAACCCAAAGTATCAAGCATTCGTTGAAAACCAAATGCAAATCCGGTTTTATTCTTTTGCGATGACTTCGCGACCAGCGCGTCACGGGGTGCGTCTTTGACACCTTTTCCAATACCATCAATTGATCTCAACCCAAAGGTCATGATCGCACCATTGGTTATTGATAAAAGAAATCTGCCAATGGCAGACAATAAATATCCTAAAAATACCATTGACTTTCTCTTCCCCAGCTTGTCAGAAAGTATTCCAGAAATAATTTTAAAGAGGCTCACTATTGTTGTGACGCTTCCTTCAATAATACCGATAGTCCCTTTGGGTAATCCTAATATCTGGGAATAAAATAGGGGAAGAATGGGCACTATCATATCCTGACTGAGGCCGCCGAAAAAAGCGACAAAACCTAAAGCGATAATATTTTTTTCAAATGGTTTCGAACCGCTCTGTTCCTCTGAAAAATTTTTCTTTTCCATTTTACCCTCTACTTCCTTAGGAATCTATTTGCGGTCTTTTCGATCAAGCTCACCCAAAAAAAGACGGAGGAACCATATACTCCTTCTGTCATCCTGAACCTAAATAGCCTATGGTGTAAGATAGAAAATCAAAAAAATAAAGCGAAAACGGAAAGGATAGACCGTCGGTGTTTTCATTGTCATATGATGCTGCGACGAAGCATGGCGGTTTATCCTAAAAGAATTCTCAATTGGCTATTCCAAATATCTTCTTAAACAAATCCTCACCAAAGCTGGTTTGCAATGGTTCACCTTCAATCACCCGATAGGTGCGTTTTCCCTCACTTTTTCTTTCCGCCCGGAGAAATAGAGCATTTTCCATTTTCTTTTCGTAAAAACCATGAGCAAATTCATAAAGATGCGTGACGAACAAGACTTTTATGTGCTTTTCTACCAGTGCGCTCACTATTTGCCTTGCAATCTCCGTCCCTTCTCTTTCATTCGTTGCTGCAAATGATTCATTGAAGAGCACCATGGAATTGATCGTGATATGATCTAAAATATCGCTCATTCTACTGAGTTCCTCGTCGAGTTTGCCACTTTTCATGGTGACATCTTCTTTTCGCTTGTAATGGGTGAACAATTTCCCACAGATATTAGCGCAGAAATATTCAGCCGGGACGAACATTCCGCATTGCATCATGAGCTGAGCAATACCAATACTCCTCAAAAAAGTAGATTTTCCTCCCTGGTTGGCACCGGTGACGATGACAAGGTCTTTGTTATCGATATTCAAATCATTCCCGACAACCTTCCGTTTCATCGTTAAAGCTAAACAGATATCATATAATCCTTTAAAGGTGTGTTTTCTCTCGCTGGATGCCACTGGAAATGGAAAAGAAATAGGTTCACCTATTTGGGTAAGTAGATCATAAAGGTTCAAACACCCAATATAAAATGACAATTCGAGTCGAAGCATATTGAAAAAACTCAGAATATGCTCAGCTGACTGAGCAAGTGCATTCGCTACAAGATTGATCCCTCTATCTCGTAATTCCGACAACGCTCGGGCACCGCCTTCATCACGAGGATGAATTGAAAAAGAATACACTGGCGGTTTCTTGCTCAAAATTCTTTTCATCCAATTGCCTTTTTTGTCAGGGGGTTTTCGGAGGACATAGTTATCTCCAACATTCCCACTGATCAATTCAGCGCTGATCAAAACTCCATCCCGAAACTGCAATTCCTTTAAATGATTCTGGATGCTGGCAAAATACTCGTCATCTAATTCTTTTTTCAGCATGGCGAAAAAAGCTGTAAAACCCTCTGACTCAAATTCATTGGCGTGTTCATCAGCAATATGTTTCAATTTTTTAAGCATCTCCACAAAATACTGTAACAACTGCACCGAACCATATAGAATGGATGAGGGGTAATTAAAAAGAACGCTCCCGAGATGATGCTTTCTCCTATTTTCAATGGTTTCAACCGCAATATTGTATATGTCTCGTACTATAGAAGGATTTTTCAAACAATCTTTTAGAATATTCTGGCGGTAGAGAATGGTATCAAGGTCGTTTAAACTGGATAAAACAACTTTCCTTGCTACGTCAAATAAATCAGCGTTTTCCATTGCCATGGCTTTGTATAATGTATTTAATTCCAAGTCTTGAGTGAGATCTCTTTCATACGGTGGCAACTCCGGATTGGGGTTGAGATCTCGATCTTTGAACATGAGAAACGCTTTCATACTTTTATCCGCTCCCTTATATAATCCTGGGTAAGTCGGTATTTCTCGGCAATAGATAAGGCAAACGAAAGGCCATCAGCAGGTTTCCTCACTATTTTGAAAGTTCTTTGCGCCGGATTTTCTGGAACAACGGTACTCACAACACTAACGGTTTTTTCGTTATAAGAAGCCAGTTCAACAATAAACGTCACCCATACACACAGTAAATCGAGCTGCAAGATTTTTTCCATAACCTTACTGCTTAAAAAGATTGCGTCTTTCAAGGTTGTCGAGGTGAAAATCTCATTCAGAATTACAATGCTGTTCGATGATGCCTGATCTAAAATTGAGTGGATTCTCACCAAGTCATCCTGAAGTTTCCCATGTAAATTTTTAATATTTTCTTCCTTTTCAAAATGGGTCAATATCCTATCGAACAGGAAGAGCCGTGCTTCTCTCCCAGGAACCGGACAACCCAAGCTGGCGAGATAATGTAATTGTCCGAAAGTGCGGGCAAAGGTCGTTTTTCCACCCTGATTCGGACCGGACACGACAAATATCCGCTCCTTATCTTTCAGGTAAAAATCGTTGCACACTACTGACTGTTTTTCGATAATGAGTTTATAGGCAAGAGCTAAATCATAACCTTCAGAATTAAATACTTCCTTGCGGGTACTGGTTATTTCTGGATAACAGAATTTCAGCCCTACTTGTTTAAATATTGCAATAAACTCTAAATAGGCAATATAAAATTGGACCTCTCGATCAAACGTCGCTATCTTTTCATCAAGAAAATGAGCATTTTCCGAACAATAATGATCAAGATGTGAAAAGATTTCCGGAAATAATTGGGCAACCAGTTCTAAAATTTTGGCTTCGACATGATTCATCCCTGCATCGGTTCGGTACTGCAACCTATAATCCTTTACTGCTCCCTGCTTGAATTTTTCAAATGTTTTCTCTACTTCCGCACTGTAATCAATTTCCGATTGATATTGACGAACCCTAACCCGGCTTCCATCAATGTGTATGCAATATCGAACGGTGGACAAGTCTTTTTTGAGGGTATTGGTTTCCATCTGAAGAGAGATAAATCGGTCAGATCTAGTATATTCGGTCACATATTCACGAAAATTGATCAAACCACGTGACTTTAAATCGAAAGAAGATAATGCATCCCCAAGATTGGTTATCGCATCACAATAAATTTCAACTGCTTTCAAGAACCACCCCTGCTTATTGTACTTGTAGTAAAGTTTGTCTATTAATTTAAGGTATACTCGTATCGAGTGCATTTTTTGCGAAAATGCCTTTATACTCTCGAATAAGAGCTCATTTTCAAGATCACCCATTATTTCTTGGCGATACGTGATGGCATCAATATCGTGAAGGGGAATATGAAAAAACGGCTTTATATTGTACTCCTCCTGTCTGCTGGCGGTTATGGCTTTAACCACCTGGTCAAGATTTAGGTCAGGAAAAAAATCAGGTTGATCTTCCGTATCTTTGTTGATACCATCTTCCAGTCTTTTAAAAAGAATACTTTCAAAAACCATACGCATACATCTCCTAAACCATAACCAAGAGATCAGTCAGGCCGCTCCACTTGAGATTCTATTTCATGGGATCCCTGACCTTCTTTTTCCTGTTTTCAATAAAAAGAACGAGAAGAATTGAAAGCAGTGCTCACCGATTTGAAAAACCTCCTATCGAATTGGAACCAATAAAAAAGCTGACAGCACCTACGTTTTTCTCGTAGAAGCTATCAGCTTTTATCAGCGTTTCGGATTTCTCCAAGGGAGCTTCATCCCGCTAAACAAATATTATATCACCATTCATTGAGCCTGCAAGCGCTCCAAAAATCCCCCCGGTACCAACCAAGATCAGCTCTTTCATAAATCATTCCTCAGTGTAATCATGACGAATGAATCGATTTGGTGTGTGAATGGATGGGTGTCAGATGTTCCTTGATATGAGGGAACACTGACTTAAAATAAGTAGAAGTCATTAGCATAACGTGCAGTTTTAGACGGACTAGGGCGGACTTCATCGCCTTTCGGTGGAGATTATAACACACCAGCAGAGAAAAATGAATGGCGAAAAATGATCAATCCCATCATTTTATTTTTTTGAAAGAGGAGAGGTAGCGTATAATAAGAGTAACAATAAAAGACACCTTTTTACTTCCATCCCATTCTTTGTTTTTTTCATTCCCAAGAAACAAACGGTGAACGGGGATAAGATGAGGAAAAAAGATGGATATAGAAAGGACTATGATGAATAATGACACCAACCGGCTTGATACTGATATATTGGATGCAGAAACCAGGGAAAATATTGCCCGGGTACTCTGGATGGATGAATTCGAGGAAAAAAAGACTCCGGACGAAATCGTATCCCACTTACACAGTGTGAAGAATAGGAACCGGAGTTTTGGGGAAAGAATGCACTATCGTCTCCAGGAGCTTATCGATCACCCGGAGTCTTTTTTTCCAAGTTACCGGAAACGGTATCAGGCTCTACAGAAATATTGTGACTCCCTTTCCCCCCACCAAGCTTATGTGATGAGCCACTTTTTAGGCCTGGATAGTGCCCGGGGATATGCCGAGATTCCTGCAGTGGGAAATATCGAGTTCCCCCGGGACCATGCCCCTCAATTGGAATACCAGGTAGGCTGGCATTTCTTC
>Ga0172364_10005157_pt1 | contig 10397 bp, 12 predicted proteins | sample LakKivSesite10cm_FD_114545 | JGI IMG/M metagenome (GOLD analysis project Ga0172364, IMG submission 114545) | Sediment microbial communities from Lake Kivu, Rwanda - Sediment site 10cm | ecosystem: Environmental > Aquatic > Freshwater > Lake > Sediment | place: Rwanda: Western Province, Lake... | reverse complement strand
TGCTGGAGAGAGTCGGATAATATATATCATTGTTGCGTTTATTATAGTTATAATAGTTGTTTTTGCTGTTATTCTAAGTACTAGGCAATTAACGCCTGCGTATGTTCCTGATGATGTTTTAATAAATGATGGATGGGCTGAGGATCTAACGAGTAGAGATGAGGGTTCACATCTCCTTGGGCTTGAGAAATGGTGTAGTTTAACCTATGATGTAGAGGGTAGATATCCTGCGTATCTTACCGTTACAACCTATAAAACACTGTTGATGATGGATGAAAATGAGTTAATGGATAAAACTACAGAGACGATAAAAAAGGCGTTACAGCACGGGATAGCTATAGACAATAGCAGTGAATCTACTAAAGAACGAGTTTTGAAGAATGAACATAAGACAACATATATCATCTATAGTGGAAATGATACAACAAAGGATCCTCATGAGAAAATAAAAATTATCGGTGAGGCATGGAACTGTGGGACATCTGGGACTTCTATTATATGTATAGGTCTTGCTCAGATCACGGATTATGCCCATAACAATCCAAATGAGAATACTACACAATGGGAAAAAATTGTTAGAGATAGAAATGGAATGATTGATGATTTTGCTGGCGAAGATGGACTTATATACAATGTGATTTGCCACTAGTCAGCTAGTTCTGCTCTTTGCAGATCATGTCCTATGGGGCAGTCTATGCTTTCATATATGCTTATTATTTTGTAGTTTTTGTCTTTTTGTAGGGCTATGCTATTGCATAGTTCAAAATAGATGCATCCTATGTTTCTGCATTCTTTTTTCTCAATTTTTGTTGTATTTCCTTCGGACAAATTTTTTTCTACAGCGGCAAAGATAGGCATTTCTTGTACTTCTACTACTGCGGCGTTTCCATCGTGGACGGCGCAGCTATGTCGTTTATCTCTGATATTTATTATCTTGTAACGTCTACCGGTTTTCAGATTGAAGCATACGGTTTTTAGTTTACAGTTTCTGCATTCATTGTTTGGTCCTAGGTAGACGAATTCTTCGCCTTCTTTTGCTAGTTTTTCGCCTATTAATGTCACGAGCGGCATCTTATATAACACCTGTTGTTTTAGCTACTTTTTTAGCGGCGTCCATGGTTAGACCTGTTTCTCCTAATATAGTGTATCTTTCTGGTCGTATTTCTTGGGCGTGCATTAGTGCTTCTATTATCTTTTTCTTTGATATTCCTAGTTCGTCCGATGTAGTAGGTGCTCCAATCTTTTTTAAAGCGTCTCGTATTTTCTCCCAATCTCCCCCATGAAGATAGACCATCATTATGGCACCGATGCCACATTGTTCACCATGCATTGGTCTTTTTCCTTTGTTTCCTTTTAAAACGATTCCTGGTCCAAGATGATCCAACATGTGGGAGAACATGTGTTCCGCTCCAGATGCTGGGCGGGTGTTACCAGCGACGCTCATGGCTACACCAGAGACGATCATGGCTTTTACTGCAAGCCATATAGATTCTTCAGCTTTCGGCCTGATCTCATCAGCACGTTCTATAATGATTTGCGCTGCTGTTTTTGCCAGTACGGCGGCATGACTGCTAAATTCTTCGTTTTTTAATTTATGAGCGAGCTCCCAGTCCATTACTGCGGATATATTAGATATGACGTCTGCGCAGCCAGATGCGAGCATTCTATAGGGTGCTTTACTGATAACGGATGTGTCAGCGAGTATCGCAAGGGGGGATACCGCTGTTTTTGAGACGGTTCCTTTACTATGTTTTAAGGAGGCGCGTGGAGATGCTATTCCATCATGGGATGCACATGTTGGTACGCTGACAAAGGGTCTGTTGATATCAAATGCTGCGAGTTTTGTAACATCAATAACGCTTCCTCCTCCTACTCCTAGTAGGAGGTCTATATTGTTTTTACTTGCATATTTGATTACATCATTAACTTCACTAACAGTTGCTGATGAGATCATTTTTTGTTTTACATTATAGCCTGCTTTTGAAAGAAGCCCGGATATTTCGTCTCCAGATATCTTCTTTGTTCTTTTATCAGATACTACCAAAGCAGAGTCACTTCTGCATATTCGGTTGCAAAGGTCGACAACCTGTGCCGTAGCCTTATGACCTACAATAATCTCCCTGGGGAATACCATCGTTTTTGATTTTGTAAATCGTTCCATAGTTAGACTAGTAAACCAAGGGCTTAATATATTATTTTTTCCTTTCAGGGTAGTGATAAATGAAAATAACAGAGTTTTGCTATAGAAATAAGATCAACATATTCCTAGCTATACTCCTAGTAATGATATTAGTTATCTTATTTGGATGCATTTTGTTACCTAGCATATTTTATGATCACTGGATTTGGAAGTATTACTGGGGTCCAGTGGTGGCAGATGCATCAGGTGGGACAGCTTGGTATAATGGTGTGAAAGCAACTGAGGGATACACATGGGAATCTGAGATCACATATGGTGTTATACTTGTTGTAGCGCTTTATCTCATATATAAACTCTTGAAGAAATTTGATATAAAGGTTGATTGGAGGTTTGCTCTTGCACTTTTACCGTATATATTGTTTGGATCTGTTGGTAGGGTTTTAGAGGATACAGGTTATTTTAGTGAGCCTTTTGTCTATTGGTTTATTTCTCCTTTTATTTATTTTCAAATTGCTTCCTATGCGTTGTTTTTTTTATTTCTAGGTTATTATGTTGAACGTCGGTATAAGAAACCGAATTTAACGGTTAACACTATCTTGTTTATCGGTGGTTTAATCTTTTTATTGCCTTCTATATTTTTGGTTGGAGGTTGGATTTTAGGCTGGCAATGGAGTTCTTCTGAGGGTGTGCGTTTTGATGTGTTTTTGTTGGTTGTTGGTCTTATTTGTTTTATTGTTGGATTGGTTTATCTCATTGCTCGTCTGTATCGCCAAAATGAAAAAATAGCGGTTTATAAGAACCCGTTGAACCTATCTATGCTTTTTGGTCATTTGTTGGATGGAATAACGAGTTATATCAGCATTAAGGATCCTTTGGTTATGGGTTTATCTTATGGTGAGAAGCATCCTGCTTCTAACATGTTGTTGAATGCGTGGGGCCCTTTGTTTCCAATTGTTAAGTTTGTTTTGATTATACTAGTGATATATGTTTTTGATGTGTTGTACAAGGAGGAATTGAAGAATTATCTGACTCTGGTTAATCTTTTGAAGATAGGTATTCTTATCTTAGGTTTTTCACCAGGGTTACGTGATCTTTTAAGAGTAACAATGGGCGTATAGTTATGAGGCGACATCCAGATTGGTTAAAAGTTGATATTCCTGGTGGCGAGAGTTATGTTAGGGTTAAGTCCATGTTACGCAATGCTAAACTTCATACTATTTGTGAGGAGGCTAAGTGTCCAAATATAGCAGAATGTTTCGGTTCAGGAACAGCTGTTTTTTTGATACTTGGTGATACGTGTACTAGGAATTGTAAGTATTGTAATGTTAAGCATGGTGAGCCATTAGTTTTAGATCCAGATGAGCCTAGGAATGTTGCTGAAAGTGTTAAACAATTAGATTTAAAATATGCTGTTATCACCTCTGTTACAAGAGATGATCTTGTAGATGGTGGAGCTAGTGTTTTTGCTCAGACGGTTAAGGAGATTAAAAATTTAGATAATAATATCCGAGTCGAGGTTTTGATACCTGATTTCAAAGGCTCCAGAGAAACGTTAAAAACAGTTGTTGATGCTGGACCTGATGTTGTTAATCATAACATCGAGGTTGTTGAAATGTTGTTCCCTATGATTAGGCCTGAAGGCGATTATAAAACGAGTCTTTCTGTGTTGGAAAACGTAAAGGAGATTAAAAAAGATATGTTGACAAAATCAGGTTTCATGGTGGGTTTAGGCGAGAATAAGGATCAGATTGTTAAAACTATGCGTGATCTCAGAGGGGTTGATGTTGATTTTCTAACAATCGGTCAATACTTACAACCTACTAAGGAGCACGCTGAGATTAAAAAATATTATACACCTTATGAGTTTAATGATTTAAAGAGGCTTGCTACATGGCTAGGTTTCAGACATGTTGAGTCTGGTCCTCTGGTTCGTAGTTCTTATCACGCGGAAAAAACACTGATAGGAAATTAGATTGAAATGGGGTTTACATGAGAGCTAGATCAACCTATAAGGTACCAAATGGTAAACTGCTGAAAATCTTTTTACAGTATGATGAAAAAAATAATTCAATAGATGAGATAAATATAACGGGAGATTTTTTTGCTTATCCTGAAGAGGCGATTGAACTGATAGAAAATAAACTTAAAAATATGTTGTTAGAGCGTGAACATTTGCTGAGGAAGATACGTTCGATTATTAAAGAACATAACATTCAATTTATTGGTTTAAGTGCAGAGGGATTAACTGAAGGGATATTGATGTGTAAAACATGAAAGAACAATGGAGATTATTAAAAACAGGTTTTGATACTGCCTTTGCAAATATGGCGATAGATAGAGCCGTGCTCGTAGCAAATAGCGGAGGTAAGGTTCCTCCTACGGTACGTTTTTATGGCTGGATTCCTCCTGCTATTTCCATAGGTTATTTTCAAAGTTTGACTGAAGAAGTTGATTTAGATGCATGTAAAAAACTCAATGTTGATTATGTGAGGAGGATAACCGGTGGAGGCGCTGTATTCCATGATAAGGAGCTAACATATAGTATTGTGATCTCAGAATCTCATCCTGAGACCCCAAAAAACATCATGGAGAGTTATGGGCGGATTTGTGGAGCAATTATTAAAGGATTGAAACAACTTGGAATTGAGAGTAGTTATGCTCCAATCAATGATATTATTACAAATGGAAAAAAGATTTCAGGAAGTGCCCAGACGAGAAAATTAGGAACTGTTTTGCAACACGGCACTGTTCTTATGGATGTTGATGTTGATAAAATGTTTTCTTTGTTAAAGGTTCCAAATGAGAAGATAAAGGATAAACTCATAAAAGATGTAAAAGAGAGAGTAACATCGATAAGACACATTCTGGGAAAAGATGCAAGTTTTGAAGAAGTTGCTGAGGCGATGAAAGTCGGTTTTGAGAAAGAATTTAACGTCAAACTAGTGGAAGGAAAACTTAGTAACGAGGAAGTAACGCTTGCAAGAAAATTTGAAAAAGAATGTTTTGGTGCGAAGGATTGGAATCATAGACGATGAGGAATTATGAAAATTCATGTGAAGAAAGTAAACGCTTTCACTGAATCAGTAAAAGGTGGAAATCCTGCAGGCGTCGTCTTAGATTCGCCGGATTTAACTGATGAACAGATGAAATGTATATCAAAAGAATTGGCTGTGTCTGAGACTGCATTTGTTTTTCCAAGTGATGTGGCGGATTTCAAAGTTAGATTCTTTTCACCAAAGGTTGAAGTTAATCTCTGTGGACATGCAACAATCGCTACGTTTTTTACCATGGCATTGAAAGGTTTTTTTGAGGGCACATGTAAGGTTACTCAGGAAACCAAGGCGGGCATTCTTCCTGTGAACATTTTATTTTTTGATGATCAGATTGACATGGTTATGATGACCCAGAGCAGACCCATATATAAAAATATACATTTAGATATATCCAAATTGGCGGATTCACTAAACATAAACCCTGATGATATCGATGATTCTCTTCCTAGCCAGATTGTATCCACGGGTCTTTTTACACTTCCGGTATGTGTCAAATCATTTGATATTCTTAAGCATATGAAACCTGATTTTTTAAAAGTTAAAAACCTCTGCAACAAGATTGGCGCTGGTAGTTTTCATGTTTTTACTTTTGAAACGATCGAACCACGTTCTGTCTATCATGCCAGAGATTTTGCACCTGTTTATGGTGTTAATGAGGACCCTGTCACTGGGACTGCTAATGGTGCTGTCTGTAGCTATTTGGTAAAAAATGGGATTATACAAGAAAGGAACCTGATTTGCGAGCAAGGGGATATTATTGGAAAATCTGGAAGAGTGTTTGTGGAGGTGGGTAAGAGTTTGGTGAGGGTTGGAGGAAAAGCCAAGGTCGTTGAAGAAAAAGAAATCAAAGTATAAGATTGATTTATACCTCGTGTATTCCTAGTTGTTCTGCATATTCCTTAACCCGTAAGACTTCTTCCGTTGATACCGGTCTTGATATGTCCTTGTATTCGTATGCCTTGTATTCTGGTCTATATTGAGCCATTATGTTAACAGTTGCGTTCGGTAGCTTCTCGGCTATCCATTTTGTTATTGGTTTTGAACAGCACTCTATGTGGTTTGGCATGACTAGGTGTCGTATTATCATCTCCCCGTTTTCATGTGAGATTTTGTGGTTTCTTTTAATGATTTTTAAGTAGTTGTCAACATTGGATAGTCGTTTGGCGCATTTGTCGTTTCCGTATTTGAAATCGGTGAGATACACATCGATGATTCCGTTTAGTAGTTTCATGGTTTCTGTGGAGCAGTACATGTTCGAGTTCCATACTTGAGGTATGTTTTCTTTGCATTCTTTTAATGTTTGTAGTATGTATAGTAGGTTTGGTGTCGGGTCTCCTCCTACCCAGTTCACGTTTTTTGCGCCATGTTTTTTTCTCCTAGTTATCATGTCTGCCAGTGTCGGTGGCCTGATGTATACACCACAGTTGTATTGGCTGATGTTCCAGTTTTGGCAGAAGACACAGTGGAATGTGCAACCTGCGAAAAAAATAGTATATGATGGTACGAGTACACTTTCTTCTCCTAAATGTAAAAACTCGGATGATATCCCTGGTTGTTGTACCCCACAGTTTCCAGATTTTTTTCTTCGGTCAACCTTACATCTTCTTTCACAGAAACAGCATTGTTGAAAAATTCTAGATGCCAGTTCTATTTTCAGGTCAAGGATTGATTGTTTTGGTTTGCTTTTGCAGAGTTTCTTTTCTTTAATGGTGGCGTCATGTTTTTTCCATAGATTGTTGGTTGTTTCAGAGGCATCGAAAGAAACAGGGATGTATTTACACTGGATATATTGTGCTGTTCTATTTTCTTCTAAGATGTCGAAATATTTTGAAAGAAGAATTCTAGTATCTCCCATTGTTATTTGATATGTCTTAATGAATTTAAAACTATTTTTCTAAGTTAGACACAATATCTAATAGGGAATATAAAATCTTATAAATAGGATGTTGATACGAATCCTCAAGGGAGTATCTTATGAATGACGAATCTCAGGATATAAAAGAGCATATTGGGTCAGAAAACGTTGGAATAGATAAATATGAACCTCCGAATCAATACGGGGAACCGAAAGGTTATCAATCTATCAAACCAGAGTCAAAATCAAAGATGAAAATAATATTTGCAGTGATTGTTATAGCTGTTATAGTAATCGGTATTTTGTTGTTTGTTTTAATGGGAGGATTTCATGGAGGGCAAAATGAACAAGCGAAATTATATTCAATAAAAGATATCGCACAGATAAGTCAAAGATCACCTGATTATAATTATGGTTCTACAGAAACAATAACAGTGCGAAATGAATATGGTGCTACCCATGAATGGGGTGAAGAGGGTTTAATTAAATTTGATCTGTCATCAATATCTCCAGGTTCAACGATTTCATCGGCTAAATTAAAAATCTACTATTCTAAATGGAATGATAATAATCCATCTGGACGAAAGTTGAATCTGTATAGAATAACAAGTGATTGGGATGAAGATATGGTGACGTGGAATAATCAGCCATCTTATGCAACTCAACCAACTGCAGACTCGTCCGTTCCGTCAGCGACTGGTGTCTGGATGAGTTGGGATGTCACAGACGATGTTCAGGATTTCGTTAATGGACAAGCAACCAATTATGGATGGAAAATAACCGATGGAAACTATTGGGGTACGTATAATATTCCTATGGTTATATTCAAAGCGGAAAAAAATGATTCCCTTAGTCCATATATTGAAATTAGCTAAGATAATATCTTTTTAGAAATACTGGAGAAGCTTTGCAAACAAATTATTTAGGTATATAAAAATATTCACAAAAAGATATACAAAAATAGGTCTATTTTTAGAGTTGGACAAAATATGTCTTAAATTAATTTAGCGCCCTCTTGGTATGTATCTAAATTTACGTCCATGCCGTCTCTAGCCGCAATAATCTTAACACCTAGTTTCTCAGTAAGTTTCTCTGCAATTTCCCATGGTTTTGCTTTTACCATATTCATTCCGAAATGTGTAAGAACACCTAACTTGGGTTTATTTATAGATAAAATCCTCTCGGCATCCTTAAGCGATAGATGGTCTATTTCTGGTTTTTCTTCAAGTAGAACAACATTGATGATAAGTATGTCTCCTTTATAGTATGATTCAAGTCCATCGAAATATTTAGTGTCAGTTATAATCGAAATAGAATTGTTTTTCTCTTTGATGTTTAAACCATAGGTTTCAACACCGTGAACATGTTTTACTGGTGTGGAAAACGAGATGTTGCCGATGGCATAACTCTTTTTTTCTTTGAGTATCTCTATTTTTTCAACATGGTTCCTAACGTATTTTAGAATCACTGGATCACCTTCCAAAGCATCTTGTGGAGCGAAGACAGTGCCTCTTCTTTTGAAACCGCCATTTGTCATCGCCTCTATCATCACGTTGATATCGTTTGAATGATCAAGATGACGGTGTGTCAGTATTATACCATCTAGATCTAGTGGGTTGAGCTTTGGTTTACTTGACAGACATCGAACCAGTGAACCAGGGCCGGGGTCAATCAATATATTTGTATTATCGAGTGTTAGCCAGATCCCACCTGATGCCCTCAGCTGTTTCATGACAACGAATCGTGCACCAGCAGTTCCAAGGAATTTGATTTTATTCATATTTTTCACTGAGCAATGAAGAAAATTATTTACATGACATAGCTAATTATCAAATATGAATATTACTGAATATACTTATCGTCTTGTAAGACAAATTCCGTCTGGGCGAGTCTCAACTTACGGGGCGGTTGCAAAAGCTCTTGGAAATAAAGGCTATGCAAGGGCTGTCGGCAAATACATGAATAAAAATCCAGATGCAGATGCTATGCCCTGTTTTAAGATAGTTAAATCTGATGGAAGTCTTGGCGGATTTGGTCTTGGAATTAATGACAAAATAAGGAGATTAAAAAAAGATGGCATAGAAGTTAAAGACGGAAAAATCGTTAATTTTGAAAATGTATTTTTTGATGATTTCAAAACGGAGTATCCATTAAAGAAAAATAAATCATAACTCTTGTAATTCTCTACTTGAAATAATGGGTATTCCTTTGTTTTCAAACCAATTCCTATATAGAGTAACTTGAGATTTTTTAAGTTCTTTTTTATGGAGGTATACCCCTTTTATGTTGGGCGTTGCTTGTATTGTTTTTTCAAGGCTTTCATCATCTATGTTTCCTTCTTCTATCTGATAGGTTGGTATCATATGACCGAATGCAACTTTTTTTTCTAGGGCAACCTCGGTGAATCTTGGTGCGTAGTGTCCACCACCTATCCCTATAAGAACGGGAATGTCGTTAGGGAGATCCTCTTCATAATGATATCTTTCCAATAGTTCAAGTAGTGATTTTGCTACGATACTTGCTGGTTCTTTTTTCTCCCATTCGTTTTCTGTGCTTCCTACTTCTGCAAAAATAGTGGGCGTATCTAGGTAGGGTCCATGGTGTGTAACCTCAAAACATATCTTGTGGTATAGTTTTGCTTGTTCAGCATTTTTTTTTAGTAGCCTTAAAAGATGTGTTGTTAGACGAGGCGAGGATTTAACCAGTGTTTTTGTTTTTCCACCAAATGTCGTTGCATTTCCGTAGTTGCCAATAGGATGTGTGGTGAGGGTTGGTTCTCCTGTTTTGCTTCTGTGGCGGGATATAAAAATAACTTGTTTTGGTTTGATTCCTAGTTTTTCTTTTGCCTCTTTATCTATATTTTCATGTCGTATTGTTCTGTCTTGTATTGTAATAATGACAATATCCTTCATCTTAGCGTGTCGGTATACTGGCTGATTGTTGAAAGTATCTATTTCGTCCCATGATGATTGTGATAAAAGACTATTTTTTATGTTTGTACCTGCTGGATCCTCAGTTGAAGAGATGATTAGAACAGTCATAGTTTTTCGTTCCTTTTACAGATTAAAACAAGAGATATCTTTTTAAGGTTGCTATCAGGTTATCGCCGTTCTTTTTTTAATAGTTCCTTTATTTTTTGTATTCGTACTATAAAATGTATTCTATCCTCTATCGTGCATATTTTTGCTATGTATGTTATTTCGTTTGCTTCTTGTCGGCTCGACAGTAATCCTGCGACTATCATATTTTCAATGTATTTTTTTATAATTATGCTTATATAGAGTTTGTTGTACAACTGTTATCGGATATATTTTACAATTATTATCAAAAATATAAAAATTTATTTATA
>Ga0172364_10005156_pt1 | contig 10398 bp, 9 predicted proteins | sample LakKivSesite10cm_FD_114545 | JGI IMG/M metagenome (GOLD analysis project Ga0172364, IMG submission 114545) | Sediment microbial communities from Lake Kivu, Rwanda - Sediment site 10cm | ecosystem: Environmental > Aquatic > Freshwater > Lake > Sediment | place: Rwanda: Western Province, Lake Kivu... | reverse complement strand
TTCGGTCAAGGTTCCTGTCTTGTCCGTGCAGAGAACGTCCATGTTGCCAAAATCCTCTATCGAAACGAGACGCTTCACCACCACTCTACTGTCCGCCATCTTTCGGGCACCTTGTGAGAGAGTGATCGTCACTATGGCAGGCATGAGCTCAGGGACAAGTCCGATGGCAATTGCCAGCGAGAAGAGAAGCGAATCAACGACTGGATGTCCAACAAGCGCATTCAGCACGAAGATACCGGTCGCAAGAAACAAGGTGAGCGTGACCAGCATGTTGCCGTATTTCCTTACTCCTATCTGAAACTCTGTCTCTGGATGCGGACGTGCCAAAGTCTTCGAGATCGAGCCAAATTCGGTGTTCTTCCCAGTTCTGATCACGAGACCCTTGCCAGTTCCGTGCGCTACGACTGTGCCCATGAACAGACAATTCGTCAGTTGTTGAGGGGTGGCTCGCTCCAGCTTCAGTGGGGCAGTGGTCTTCTCGACTGGGAACGACTCACCGGTGAGTATGGACTCGTTCAGTTGCAGTTCTTTGGCTTCAAGGATCCTCATGTCTGCTGGTACTATGTCTCCAACGTACAGTGAGACTACATCACCCGGGACTACCAGCGCGGCATCCATGTCCAAGACCCTTCCGTCTCTGGTCACGACTGCCTTTACCGACACGTCGCGCCGGAGATCTTGGACGGTCTTCTCAGCCCTGTACTCGTTGAGGAAGCCCAACGTGACACTAAGGGCTATCATGATGGCTATCGCGACCGATTGACTCACATCAGCAAAGATGCCTGCGATGATGGCAGCAGCACCCAGGATGACGAAAATGGGGTTGTTGAACTGTCTGAGAAACACCCTAAGCCCGCTGAAGGCCTCTTGCGGTAACTCGTTTCGTCCATAGGCTTCGAGACGATGCTGGGCCTCGAGTTCAGACAGTCCATCCATGCCTGAGCCCAGCGCCTCGTATGCTTCGGATAGCTCCATTGACCAGTACTCCTTGTGCGCAGCGAGCTCCGGGTCAGGCAACTCAGACACCCTTGGAGCGAGGAGGTCGTGTCATAGGGGATATAGGCATTGTGCGCCCACACCGCACCCACGCTGCCAGACCGCGCCTATGCGGGCTCTTGGTGTATGTCTACCCTGGCTATATCGGGGTAAGCGTTTCTGATCGCCGCCTCAATCTTGTAGGCGACTTCGTGCGCCTCCTTCACGCCAATGCTGGGCTCGAATGATATGCGGGTTTCGACGTGCAATTTGTCGCCGATCTTGCGGATGCTTATCTCGTTTATCCCTTTGACCTCGGGGAACCTCGCCACGAGATCTTCGACGAACCATTTCAGCGCTGTGCCAGCTCCGGTCTGCTCTCTGTCGACCATGTCTGAGGCTGACTCCATGTGAATCACTATGTTGCCAATTCCGGGATTGGCTGCTCTGAGTTGCTCCTCGATCTTCTCTGAGATGTCATGCGCTTGCTTAAGGTTGAGATTGGCTCCAACCTCTAGGTGAAAATCGATCAGTATCTTGTCGCCATCCTTCTGCAGGTGTATGCTATGCACGTCCCTTGTGCCGGGTACCTTCTCGGCAACCTCCTTCACGAGCTTCCAGAGTTCCTCCTCGCCCGCGCCTAGCGCCTCAGTTCTAACTGTCACCCTTGCATTGGGCACGATCTCCTTCACTGCTCTCTCGACGCTTGAGATCACCCTGTGAATGTCCGCGGGACCCACCTCGCTGTCGAGAGAGACATCCATGTCCACTTCGGTCCTTTTCCCGCTCGGGCGTACTTGCACGTTGTCGCAGCTTTTAACGTGCTTCACATTCTCGACGTTCACCTTGATGACTCGCGCCGTCTCCCTGCGGGAACGCTGGACTATAGGCAGCGGCAACTCCTGAGCTTCAGCACCTCACTTCTCTCGATTCACACGGCTGGTGTCTGGCTATTAAGCGTTGGACAGCTGTGACATCCTAGCGCGTTTGAACCGCGGGCACTGGCGGACGACATGCCAGTACTCTGCGATCAGGCCATTCTTCCTGAAACATACGCAGCAGTCCGTTCATCCTTAGGACTCTCAAAGAGCGCGCCCATACTCTGTCTTTCGACGATCTCGCCTTCAAACAGGAATGCGGTCTCAGTAGCCAACCGCTTGGCTTGGTGCGGGTTGTGCGTCGCTATCAGGACGGTTGTGCCCTTGTTTGCGTTCGATTCAACGACCGATCTCTCTATGATGGATGCGTTCCTAGGATCGGAACTGGCTGTCGGCTCGTCCAACAGCAGCAACTCTGGCTCTGTTGCCAAAGCCCTCGCAACGGAAACCCTCTGCGCCTCGCCGCCGGAGAGAGTCCGCGCGCGCCTCCCTCTTAGATCCGTGAGTTCCATTCGGGTCAGCACGTCTTCGACCTTGGTTCGGATTCTCTCCTCGTCATTTCCTCTCGTACTCAATCCCACCGATACATTGTCCTCGACGCTCATGTCGAACAGGGCTGGGCGCTGGAAGACCACCGACATTCTCCTCCTGAGCTGCCTCAGCTTGCTGTCTCCGCACTCAGTGTTCACACCGTCGAAGATGATACTGCCCTCTGAGGGCCGAGTCAGAAGAGCAGCCAACTTGATGAGGGTCGTCTTGCCTGACCCGTTTGGCCCCATCAGTGCCAAGATCATCCCCTCTTCGAGCTTCAGACCAACATGCTTGACGACGGCCCTTGTCCCGTAGCTCTTCGACACGTTGACCATCTCTACGAGCGGCAAGATCCATGCACCTCAGGCACTTCGTGACTCCGCTGGACTCACGAGAATGGATGCCGTGTAGGATGAGGTCCCAGCGAACTTGCTTCTGAGAATAGTCAGCAAGATGTTCACCACAAAGGCTAGAGACAGAAGTATGATGCCCAGCGCGATGGCCTCGGCGAACTCCCCTTGGTTTGTCAGAAGCACGATTGCACCCGTCAGCACACGAGTGTAGCCCAGAAGGTTGCCTCCCACCATCATTATGGCACCAACCTCAGAGATGGCTGACCCGAAGCCCACGACGACAGATGTGAGCAAACCCACGCGGGCCTCGTTGAGCATAATCAACGTCTCATCCAACGGGCTAGCGCCCAACGACATCGCGGCCTCTCTTACATCAGGATCGATCGCGGACACGGATGAAATAGTAATGCTCATCGTGATAGGCATGACCATCACCAGTTGGGCCAGCATCATCGCCTGAGGTGTGTAGAGCAGCCTGAGGAAGCCGAGTGGACCCGAGTTCGAGAGCACCAGATACAGGACTAACCCGACAACCACTGGGGGAAGGCCAGTAAGCGTGTTGACGACCTGCACCACGGCTGACTTTCCTTTGAACTGCTTCAGTGAGGTGACCGTGCCGAGAGGTATGCCGATCAGTGCCCCGAGCAGGGTGGCCGTGCCGGACACAACGATCGAAAGGAATGTGATCTGTAGAACGGTAGGGTCGCCCGAAAGAATCAGCTGAACTGCCTTCGCTACTCCGCTTATGATCACGTCCCAGCCAGACAAGGCCCCTCTCACAGCTGTCTATCCGCCCAGGTTGGCTGAGACCCAGCTGGGTGGCTTCATGCCATTCGCCTCAAGTTGCGCCACCCAGTACTCGATCTCGGCTGTCTCCAAGGGGAGACCTATCGTCTCTGGCTTCCCGAAGACCGGCTTAAACAATTGTTGATCATTCACCTTGTAGTCAGCGATAAGGCTTTGCCCTTCATCTGAGATCATGAAAAGGAAGAAGTCATTCGCAAGTTGAGACTGTATGTTTGGATATCTCGTCTCGTTGAGGAGTATCAGACCGTAGGGATTGAGCAGGCCGTTGTCCCCCTGGTAGAGGATTTGCAGGTTCAGCGTGTCTCCCATTGTGCTCTGGAGTTTTATCCAGGTTCCTCTGTCGCTTATCGTGTAGGCCTGTTTCTCATTCGTGGTACGCAGCGTCGGAGCCATGCCGCTGCCTCCCTCAAAGTACCAGCTCTTGCCCTTTGGCGAGATCCCTGCTTGCGACCATGTTCTCAGCTCAAAGGCGTTGGTGCCTGACCCGTCTCCTCGAGACACGAAAGCCGCGTTTCCGCTGGCTCCAGCCGCCGCAATCTTCTGGAATGCGTCCACAGTGCTCGTGGCTTCTGCAATTCCAGCCGGGTCTGCGCTGGGCCCTACTATCACGAAATCGTTGTACATGATCGTGACTCGGTGCGTGCCGTTCCCAGACGCCACGAAAGCGTTCTCCCTAACCCTGTCGTGGACTAATAGCATGTCAGCGTCTCCTCTAGCGGCAACTGCCATCGCTTGCCCAGTTCCCAAGTACAGCCAGGTCATGTTTGCATGGAACTTCTGGTCGAAGTAGGGTTTGAGATAGTCCAAGAGGCCAGTGTCGACCGTGCTCGTCGTCGTGGCGATCACGAGTAATGCTCGCGGCCTTGCTGAGTACGCGACCACTACTGCTCCTACGACGAGGAAGCACATCGCTGCTGCAATCCAAAGCTTGGTGCGTAGGTCCATCGTTATACCCTCTGGGGTACATCGGCTTCTGCATCCTTTTAAGCTTATGTCTGCGAGCAGTCGTGCAGATGAAACCAAAACCCTTCTCGTCCGCGTTCGAGGTCTGGCTTGAGATAGACGGGAAGTACGTGTTGGGCGACAAGGAAGCTGAGATCCTTGAGGGAGTTCGGAGGCTGGGCTCGCTTGTGGCTACAGCCCGAGCGCTGGGGATATCATACGCACACGCCTGGGAATCAATGAACCGTCTGAGCGAGGCACTCGGCACGCCCATGATAGAGGCGAGGAAAGGAGGAGTGAGCGGGGGTGGAGCGAAGCTGACCGCGTCGGGAACGGCCGCGCTTGACTCGTACAGAAGACTAGAACAGAAGGCAGCGACCGCGCTCTCAATCACGGGGAAAAGAAGACGAGTGCACACCGTCTTCGGTCCAAAGCCTGCTATTCCGGAGCTCATGGTCATCGGCAGCGATTGCGCCGGGGTGCGGATCCTGCTGGATCTTATGTTGAGGAAACGCAAGTTCAGCTACGAATACGTGACTGTCGGCTCATCCGCCGGTCTTGCTGCCGTCATGCTGGGCGAGGCGGACATCGCAGGGGTGCATCTGCTCGACGAGGAGACACATGAATTCAACATCCCGTTCCTCAAGAGATACTGGCTCGATCGCAAGGCGGTGCTAATCAGGGGATATCAGCGGAGCCAAGGCCTCATAGTCGCCAAGGGCAACCCCAAGCACATCACGACCGTAGGCGATGTTGCTGACGGGAAGATCCGGTTCATCAACAGGACGCTCGGATCGGGAACGAGGACGCTATTTGATATGCTCTTGGGCGACGTGGCAAGACAAAGGAAAGAAACGTTCAGCGAAGCATCGGCCTCAGTCAGAGGATACAACACAGAAGTTAGAACGCATGAGGAGGTTGCGAGAACAGTAGCCGAAGGAAAAGCAGATGTGGGGTTCGGTATTCTTCCGGCAGCTAGTCAACAAGGCATAGGGTTCGTCGAGATCATGAAGGAGAAATTCGATTTCGTGATCGACCGGACCAAGCTTCATAGGCCGCTTGTGAAGCTGTTCCTGAAAGTCCTGTCGTCCAAGGAGTTCTCACGTGAGCTCAGACTGAAAGCCCCTGGACTAGCCACGACGCCTGACACTGGCAAGACGATCTATGAACCCAGACGATGATTCGCTGCTTCAGATCCTAGCCGTCAGCTTCTTCGCCAGTTCGGCCACTTGTCTCCCTCTTTTCCGGCAAAGCTTTGACTGTCTCGCGTTGGGCGCTCCCACGATCGCGATCCCATAGTGCTGACCGTCCGGGTTGCCCGAGATCACCATTCCATGAACCAACATCGCCTGGAGTATCGACAGAAGTGTGGTCTCCGCTCCGGATGCCACTCCTCCAGAAGAGGTGAAGGCGGCCCCGACCTTACCTTCCAGACCACCGTGGATGGCAACACTCTCGTCGAACAACTGCTTGAGCTCAGCTGCCATGTCTCCATAGTAGGTGGGTGATCCGAGGACTATGGCATCCGCCCATCTCAGGTCGCGGAGAGTCGTGGCTCTGACCGACCTGAGCCTCACCACTGCTCCCTTTACCTCTTTCACGCCGGACGCCATGGCTCGGGCGACCTTTCCAGTATTCCCGCTCCTCGAATAGTATGATACGAGTACGTTGACCATCTTGCACACTCATCTATCTCAAAGCGATATAACGCTGCGCCTCCGACTGAAACTGATGACACCGGCCGGGCGCAGGATCACTTCGTTCCTCGCAGTGGCGATCCTCTTGTCGGCCATGCCAGTGGGGCGAACTGACTTCAGCGGAGGTTCCATGATACTTGGGTTCAGCTGCAACCTATCCTACGATTACAGACAACTTGGATTCAATTGGAAGGTCGGCGGAGAGGCCGTCGATCTGATGAAGTTCATGAGCTTGAACGGTTCGTCGTGGGTAAGGTTCGGCATCACAACGAACGCAACAGGAAGCGCGAGCTTGGACATGGCAATTCAGACCATCCGCTGGGCTCATGATTCCGCGCTGATGGCTGACGTGTTTTTCTACCTCAGCGGTGCCGCCGCGGATCTCGGAAAACAACCTGCGCCCATCGGATGGGAAGGAAAATCAGTCGCAGAAAGAGCCTCCTTGGCAAGGGAGCATGTCAGATCATGTGTCACAACGCTCTTGGATGCGAACGCTTCTGATCATTTCTATGAAGTGGGCAACGAAGTGGACTACGGGATATGTGGTTCCTTTGTCTCCGACCAGAGTAAGTGGCCCGAAACGCAGGCAAACATGGAGTTCCTCAAGACAGCGGTGTGGTCGGACGAGGCGCCCATCCTGAAAGAGGCGATCGCGGGCCTGAGAGAGGCGGATCCGGATGCTACCGTGGCACTGCATCTATCGCACTGGTGGAACCTGACCTTCAGCAGCGAGTTCTTCGACTTCATGAAGTCCAATGGTGTGGATTTCGACATCGCTGGCATCTCTTACTACCCCAGCAGTGGCATCTATGATCTTGGGGAATTCCTTGGTCCAGCACACAGGGCAGATGCAGACTTGTCTGCTGCAATGTTCAAGGCGACGGTCACCGGTCTGATCGACAAGGGTTACAGAGTGATGGTCTGTGAGTTCGCCTATCCTTGCACCTCGGACATACCGGGTCCATTCAGCTACTTTGACAGACAGGTGACGGGCTACTCTCTCAGCCCGAATGGGCAAGCCGAGTTCGTGGAGAGCACCCTCCAATGGTTATGCGGGCAAAATGGTGTTGTGGGGGCATTCTATTTCGCTCCTCAGTTCTATCAGACCTACCTGACTAACGTCTGGGGGCCCTTCGCTTGGTTTGACGAAAACGGAGAGGCCAGACCGGCAGCTTTCTCGACTGGCAGGGTCGTCTCCCTTCAACCTAGACTCTTGGCTCAGAGGAACGCTAGGGTGGCCATCGTTGCAGCATGGGGCGCGATAGACAAAGCCCAGTCTGACCTGAGAACGGACGGACTACAGGCGGCCCGGGCTGAAGCTCAGCAGGCATGGTTGTCGTATCGGACTGGAGATTTTGGAACAGCGGCTCAGATGGCAACCGAAGCGGCTGACGTTGCATCTAGCGCTACCAACCCTACGGCTAGGGCGATATTCACCGTTTTGGTATCGGGGTTAGGTGTTGGCGCTCTTCTGGTCATTGTGATTCTTGTCCTCAAGATCATGCCTAAGCTCCGGAAGCATGAACCTCAGCCCCCTCTGGCCTGAGAAGGATTGACGTGAGTGAAGACGAATGGCAACCGTTATATTCGCCCGGATTGCCCGCGGTCTGCATGAACCCCGAAGTAGAACTGCTGAAACAACTCTCCGAGTCATTCGGACCGGCAGGATTCGAGCGAGAGGCCTCACTCAAGGTCAAGGATTATGTGTCTCATTTCTCTGACAGCATCGCAACTGACAAGCTCGGTAGCGTGATCTTCAGCAAGAAGGGAACCTCGGAAAGACCGAGGGTGATGCTCGCAGGGCACGTTGACGAGGTCGGATTCATCATCAACAGCATCGAGAAGGACACCGGCTTCCTTGGATTCGTGCCCCTTGGGGGTTGGTTCGATCAAGTGCTCCTTGCACAGAGGGTCATCGTGAGATCCGGGAAGGGAGACTTCTTCGGCGTGATCGCATCCAAGCCACCTCACCTCCTGAAGCCAGAGGAGCAGACCCAGGTCGTGAAGAAGGAAGACATGTTCATTGACGTCGGCGCTTCTGATCCCAGCGATGTTGAGAAGATGGGCATCAGGATGGGAGACCCGGTTGTTCCATTCTCGCCCTTTGCGATCGTGAACGATGGAAGAGTAGCTCTCGGCAAGGCCTTTGATGACAGGGTCGGTGCTGTCATAGCTGCTGAAACCGTGAGGAGGTTGGCTGAAGCTGGTTCGAAGCATCCGAACAACCTGTTCGGGGTGGCCACAGTACAAGAAGAGGTTGGTCTGAGAGGGGCGATGACATCAGCGTATGTGGTCGAACCAGATGCTGCTATAGTTCTTGAAGTGGACATAGCAGGAGACGTTCCTGGAATAAAGCCCAGAGAAGCACCGACGAGACTGGGCAAGGGACCTGCTATCTTGACCTACGACGCTACGATGATTCCGAACCAAGCTTTCAAGGAACTCGCTATCCAGGTCGCAGAATCAGAGAAGATACCGTATCAGCTTTCAGGTGTGGCCAAAGGAGGCACAGATGCAGGCAGAATACATCTTCACAAGACCGGATGCCCTTCAATCGTGATCTCTGTCCCAACTCGGCACATACATTCTCACGCTGGAATGTTGAGCCTGTCTGACCTATCCGATGCCATCGAGCTGACCATGAAGATCGTCGGGCGTCTCGACAAGAAGACGGTTGACTCATTCACGGCGCTCTAAGTGCCTTCAAGGGCGACCGCACATTAAGCTGGTCTCTTGGCGCACTCGTGCCTATTCTACTGATACTTCGGTTCCTGTCTGCGCCGACCTGTATATCGCGTCTATTATGCTCATTACTACTACCCCGTCCTCTGGTCTGCCTATTGGCTCCTTCCCTGTCTTGATGCACTGGACCAAGTCATCGATCTCGCGCATGTAGGGGTCTCCCTTCTTGGTCTTCAGCTTCGTCGTTTTCACCTTTCCTTTCTTCTCAGATATCAGTGCTGGCGGATGGAATGAGACGCCCGCCTTGTCCCCAAGCACGTTCACGTTCCAGAATTCTTGAAGGTATGTCGCCCAACTGACCTCCACAAGCATGGTTATCCCTCCAGACAGCTCTACTAGAGCCACCGCTAGATCCTCAACGTCGAAGACGCCTCCCGGTTCAGGCGTGCCCCAGCCACCCTTGCCTAGTCCTTTTGGCCCAAGCTTTGAGAACGTGACACCTCGAACTCTGAGCGGTCTAGGGAAACTCATCAGGTACATCGCGAAGTCGATTGCGTGCGGTCCCAAGTCCATGAGTGGTCCTCCGCCTGCCTGCGCTTTGGTCGTGAACCAACTGCCGTATCCAGGGATGCCCAGGACTCTGTAGAGAGTGGCCTTTGCGTAGTACAAGTCCCCGAGGTTCTCCGGAGTGGCTGCCGCCTTCGCTGCCGCTCCCTCTGCTGTGAACCTCTGGGTCATTCCCAAGGCTAAGACCTTGCCCGTCCGCTTCGCAGTGTCCACCATGGTCTGAGCCTCACGTGCGTTCATGGCCATCGGCTTCTCGCTCAGGACATTGACCCCTCTCTCCAACGCGTCTATCGCGATCTTCGCGTGGACGTAATTCGGTATGCCGTCAACGACCGCATCGAGTTTCTCCTTCTCCAGCATTTCCAAATGGTCCGTGTAGATCTTCGGCACTTTCAGCTTCCTCGCGAGTTTCTTGGCCCTGTCCTCTCTCACATCACATAACGCGACCAACTCGGTCTTCGTGCTGTGCTTGATATTGGTGGCATGAATTGTGCCGATCGAACCCGCCCCGATGACTCCGAATCTGAGCTTGTCCATCTTGGCTCCACAGCATGCTCCAATCAAGATAAATGGTTAACGGGCTGCGCAACAGGAGGAAGCTCTAATGGGTGACTGGCGAAGGCAGCTGAGATACGACCCGCTCCCGTTACTGATTCGCTCAAGGAACAAGGCGATCGCGTACTTCTCGAAGAGGGATCTTCTCAAGGAGCAGGTCGACCCATTGGAGACTCTCTGGGGCCTAGCTCCTGCACAGATCCTGTTGCGGAGACAACAGGAAAACGGCTCTTGGAGATTCCGCGGCGGTCGGCCTGGGGAACGATGGAATCAAGATTACGAACAACTGGAGACATTTCGTATTTTGGGCTTGCTCGTGGAAGAGTATGGCTTCACGAGAGCTCACCCAGCAATACGAAGGGCGGCCGAATTCATGTTCATGTCCCAAACGGATGAAGGGGACCTCAGGGG
>Ga0172364_10005155_pt1 | contig 10399 bp, 8 predicted proteins | sample LakKivSesite10cm_FD_114545 | JGI IMG/M metagenome (GOLD analysis project Ga0172364, IMG submission 114545) | Sediment microbial communities from Lake Kivu, Rwanda - Sediment site 10cm | ecosystem: Environmental > Aquatic > Freshwater > Lake > Sediment | place: Rwanda: Western Province, Lake Kivu... | reverse complement strand
TGCACATTGAACGGTTGGTCGGTTGGCCCTGCTCTATGATATTGAATGGTAATCGTGAGGCACGATCCCCCGATCAGGTCGAGGGCAAGCCCCCGATCAGGTCGAGGGCAAGCCCCCGATCAAGTTGGGGACAAGCTCTTGGGTCGTGGAAAAAATCATGATCAAACTCGTTTCATTGACTTCTGAAAAGTGCCGAGCCACTGGAATCATTTTCATCATTTCGTTTGGAGTGTAAGCGTTTGGGCTCCCCGCACAAACAGCGTTTGTCCAAGGGAGAAAACAGGATGAATTCGAACGAGATGGATGTCGTACAGGCCTTCATCACTGCTATTAACAAGAGGAATGTTTCTCAACTCTCCAGCTTGATGACGGAAGACCACACCTTTGTGGACTCGGGTGGCAGAGTCGAGTCAGGCCGCGAGAACATGACTGCGGGATGGAAGGCGTACTTCCGCATGTTTCCAGACTACAAAATCGAAATCCAGAGCATGCTCCAAGATAGAGGCCTCATCGCAGTTTTCGGATTTGCTTCTGGAACTTACAACGGCAAACGTGGGCTTGTCCCAGAGAATAAGATTGAAATGCCGGCCGCCTGGAAGGTCGTAGTGGAGAACGGCAAGATCAAGCTTTGGCAGGTATACGCGGATTGGACCGAAGGTTGTAAAATAATTGATGAGGACAAAGTGCAGGGCTAACAAGTCGTTGAGGGTGAACTGGCAAAGTCGCTACGCTCTTTCGCTAGTCATGCAACGTCAATGTTAATCATTTTCATGGTACGGCGAGTTTGAAATTTTATGGAAATATTTTCTGATTTAAAGTCATTGAAGGGAGGACGAATAAAATGAAAAAAATATCATTCCTGATGATCGTCCTATTGATGGTATTCCCATGTAAGGTTTTTGCTCAAGCGAATGTGGCGTTGATAGAGGCAGCAAAAAAAGATAGTATAACGCTCGTCAGACACTTGATTGGCTACGGAGGAGCCTATGTGAATGCGAAAGACGACAGTGGCAGAACGGCTCTGATGTGGGCATCCATTTATGGTCATATGGGAACAGCCGAACTCTTGATTCAATTCGGGGCAGATGTGAATGCGAAAGACAAGGAGAACGGCACAGCGCTGATGAACGCAGCTTGGAATGGCCATACAGATATGGCAACTCTTTTGGTTGATAGGGGAGCGGATGTGAATGCGAAGGACATTGAGGGCTGGACAGCTCTCATGGTGGCATCACGAGGAGGGTGGAATACAGGAATCGTTGAACTGCTGATTGACAAAGGAGCAGATGTGAATGCGAAAAGTAACAACGGTATGACGGCCTTGATGGCGGCGTCCTATTACGGTTATCCGAAAATCGTTCGATGGTTAATTGACAAAGGGGCAGATGTGAATGTTAAAAATAATCAAGGCAAAACGGCTTTGATGCTTGCCATAGAGAGAGAATATCCGGAAATTGTCAAGCTGTTAATTGAAAGCGGAACAGATATGAATGCGAAAGATAATAAGGGCGGCTGGACGGCTCTATTGTATGCCATAAAGAACAATAATATGGAAATAGTTAAACTATTGCTTGAAAACGGAGCGGACGTGAATGCGGATAACGGTGCTTGGACGCCTTTGATGCATGTTGCATTTAATGGTCAAACAGAAATTGCCCGGTTACTTATTGACAAAGGTTCAGATGTAAATGCTATTGGGTACGATGGCGGGACGGCTTTGATGCAGGCAGCCATTAAAGGTCACACAGAAATAGTCAAAATGCTGATTGAGAAAGGAGCGGACGTTAACACTCAAAGAAATGATGGAGGAACAGCTTTAATACAAGCATCAAAATATGGATACACAGAAATAGCAAGATTGTTACTTGACAAAGGAGCAGATGTGAAAGCGAAGGAACGATTCGGTCGCAGTTCCGGTTTCTTTCGCACTGCATTGAGTGAAGCACAAAAAAAAGGGTATACAGAAATAGTCAACTTATTAAGAGCACATGGTGCGAAAAAGTAAAAGTTCTTTTCTGGATAGTACTACAGAGTGAGAATGGGCAGTTTGCCTATGACCATACAAAAAAAGAAATGTTGTTAATTTATAAGCAGGAGGTTTCTCTATGGAACAAAGCAGCTTCAAGGTCTATGGCTATCGCTGGATCGTTCTGCTTGCCTTTATGCTTGTTGTTGCAGTCAACCAGCTCCTATGGATCACATTTGCTCCAATCACCAGCAGCGCCGCCAGCCATTTTGGAGTTTCGGATCTCAGCATCGGCTTGCTGTCCATGAGTTTTATGATCGTTTACATTATCATTTCGATCCCCGCCTCCTGGGTCATTGACACCTATGGTATCCGTGCTGCTGTGGGAAGCGGTGCTGTGCTGATGGGGATCTTTGGCACGATGCGGGGATTGGCAGCAGCAGATTATACGTGGGTGCTTATTTCCCAAATCGGGATAGCAATCGGGCAGCCGTTCATACTCAATGCCATCACCAAGGTGGCCGCCCGCTGGTTTCCCATTCAGGAGCGGGCGACGGCATCGGGTCTTGCCACACTGGCGATATACCTTGGCATCTTTTTGGGGCTGGCGCTGACCCCCTACCTTGCGATCCGATCCGGCATTGGCGGCATGCTTATGATTTACGGGATTCTGTCCGTGATCGTTACCATTGTCTTTTTTGGGGTCGTGCGGGAACGTCCTCCAACGCCCCCGTGTCCCCCAGATCAGGAAGAGAGATCCCTTGTTTTGGACGGCCTGAAGCAGGCCTTTCGCAAAAAAGATTTTATCTATCTGATGCTCATCTTTTTCATCGGGCTGGGCGTATTTAACGGCGTGACGACCTGGATCGAGAATATAGTAAAACCAAGAGGGTTCTCGATCACCCAGGCCGGAATCACAGGGGGATTGATGATTGCAGGCGGCATTATTGGAGCGCTGATCATTCCGTGGCTCTCCGACCGGCAGAGGAGAAGAACGCCTTTCATAGGCTTGGCCTTGGCCGGTGCGATTTGTGGGCTTGTGGGAATCACCTATGCCCCAAGCTACGGGCTTCTGCTCGTTTCGGCTTTTATTTTGGGCCTCTTCTTGTTGAGTGCAGGTCCTGTCGGATTCCAGTACGGCGCGGAAGTAACCTATCCAGCTCCGGAGGGCACGTCCAACGGTCTGTTGATACTGATGGGGCAGATTTCGGGAATCATTTTCATCTTTGGCATGGACTGCTTCAAATCGCCGGCTACGGGTTCGATGACCTCCTCTTTGGTTGTGCTCATCGGGCTCGTTGTTCTCGGCCTGCTTCTCTGCACAAGGCTAAAAGAGTCGGCCATGCTAACGGAAAACAGGAATTGTTGAAGCGCCTCTTCATCAGCAAATACGATTGGACGAGACTCTTGCGACATCCACGAGAGTTCGAAAGACGAGGCAGAGAAATTTTATAGTCTACAGCGTTTCTCAGGAGGCGATGTGTTGGAAACGCCATTTCGTCAGACAAAACGATCCGCCATTATTTTACTGCTCATTTTTCTTTTCCAATGCCATTGTGCTTTGGCTCAGGAGGATTTGTCCGATTCCCAGATTCAGGAGAGATTGCAGACCATCCAGCACATCCTGGAGCAGGGAAAATCGAATGCCAACCGATGGTGGTACGGCTGGTTGATTGGATACAGCGCGGCGACCCTTGCACAGGGAGCCATTGGTTTCACCAGCAACGCCAAAGAGACCAAGCAGGATGGGACTCTGGGAGCGGCAACGACATTCCTCGGCGCCATGGGACAGATCGTTGCCCCCATGGTTCCGAGCAGCGCTCCAGATCGGCTGGCGGATATTTCTGCGAGCACACCTGCCGAACGGAAGGAAAAATTGTTAAAAGCTGAAGAGTTGTTGAAAGAGTGTGCTCTAAGAGAAAGATCGGGAAGATCATGGAAGACGCATGCCATCACCGGTGCGGTCAATCTGAGCAGCGGAGTTATTGTATGGCTTGGCTTCAAAAGAAGCTTCTGGGAAGGCTTGGGGAGTTTTGCGCTCAACACGGTCATTACGGAAGTGCAAATATGGACGCAGCCCACCAGCGCAATGAGAGAGTATGACAATTATATTAAGAAATACAAATCCGGAAAGATGCTTGGAAACTCCAAGCCCGACAAGAGCGGATGGGTGACACTCTATCCCGGAGGACTTGAAATCCGCGTGATGTTTTCGCTCGGGTTATACTAATCCCGCAGAGGCTGAGCCTATTTGGGAAGAGAATAACAACGATAAGAGGAGGTGATATTTTATGATTCATGACAAATGGAGAGAATTGAAGAATACGACAACACTGATGATGGTCATTTTGGCTCTTTCGTTTTTCTTGCCGCGCATTGGTCTTTCTCAAGAGGAGAAAGATATTCGGGCCTACATTGAAAAATTGAAATCTCAAGAGGAATATGCGCGACTGGCCGCAGCACAAGCACTTGTAGAAATCGGTGCTCCTGCCGTTGTACTCTTGGTTCATGCCCTCAAAGTGGACGACTTCAATTCCCGATGGATGGCAACATGGGTTTTGGGTGAAATCAAGGATCCTCGGGCCGTCGAACCCTTGATAATTGCCTTGAAGGATGAAGATTATCGAGTGGGTGAAGGAGCCGCGGAAGCTCTTGGCAAGATCAAGGACCCCCGCGCTGTTGCACCTTTGATTGATGCTTTGAAGGATGGCAAATGGTCTGTTCCAGAAAAAGCGGCCGTCGCACTGGGCGAAATCGCGGACCCGAGAGCCGTCGAACCTTTAATGGCTGCTTTGAAAAAAGAAAACCCTTCGGTCCGAAAAGAAGCAGCAAGAGCACTTGGAAAGATAAAAGATCCTCGTGCCGTTGAGGCTTTAATTGCAGTGATGAGACACGACGAAGAAACAGCACCACGGGCATGTGCAGCAATGGCACTTGGAGAAATAAAAGATACTCGCGCTGTGAAACCTTTGATCGCTGCGTTGAAGGATAAAGATAGTGGAGGGGCTGCAGCGGCAGCTTTGGGTAAGATAAAGGACCTTCGTGCTGTCAAACCCTTGCTCGATGCTTTGAAAAAAAATGATTGGGGTGCCGCTGAGGCACTCGCGGAAATAAAAGACCCTGATTCCATCGATCCATTGATTTCTTTTTTAAGGGACAAAGATAGGAATACCAGAAGCGCTGCTGTATTGGCTCTCGGAATGATAAGGGACCCCCGTGCCGTCGAGCCTTTGATTGCTGCTTTGAAGGACGAAGATCATTTCGTTCGAATGGGTGCAGCAGAGGCGCTGGGAAAGATAAAGGATCCCCGTGCTGTCGAACCCTTGATTGCCGTCTTGAAGGATCCAAGCGAAAATATCCGCTCAAAAGCCGCAGAGGCCTTGGTACAGATAGGCACTCCTGCCGTTGGGCCTCTGGTTGCTGCTTTGACGACCGGCGGCTATTATCGAGATGAAATGATATGGGCGTTGGGTGAAATACGAGATCCGCTTGCCGTTGAACCGATCATTGTTCGATTTAAGAAAAATATCACCGATGTGGAGAGTCGAAAGGTAGTATCAGAAGCGCTCGTGAAGATAGGAACGCCTGCAACCGATCCTCTCATCGCCGCATTAAAGGACAGCAACCATTCTGTCCGTAAGAATGTGATTGACATATTGGATGAAATAAGAGATACGCGTGCTATTGGACCATTGGTCGATTGTTTGAAAGATGAAAACAAGGATGTCCAGAAAAAAGCAGAATCAGTATTATGTGAGATGGGTGCTCCCGTCATTGAGTTTCTGATTGCAACGGTGAGGGGAGAAGATGCAAATGCTCGAGAGTACGCAGCAGGAGTGTTGGTAAGGATAGGCGGTTCGATGTCAGACTGCCTGACCGCTGCCTTTCAGGACAAGAATTTAACTTCTGTAGCGTGGGAATACTCGGCCTATATCAGTCAAGGTGAACACGGCTCCGAGCCTCTTCTCATTGCCTCTTTGATAGAAGCGGGCAATAAGGAAATGGCTGAGGCTTTTTTGAATTGCGAAAATCCAATACTCGCCGAGGCCGCACGTGTCTGGGCGGATAGACACGGTTATATGATCAATCCTTATGGCGTGAAATTTTATTCTAGCTGGGGAAGCAAACGATAGATGATTTAATGAATTTGTGCTATTGACGAACCCCACAGAGGCTGAGCCTATTTGGGAAGAGAATAACAACGATAAGAGGAGGTGATATTTTATGATGCATAACCAATGGAGAGAATTGAAGAATACGACAAAGGTGATGATAATCATGGTGGCTCTTTCGTTCTTCTTGCCGCACATTGTTCATTCTCAGGAGAGAAAAGATGTTCGCAAATTGATCCAGGAGATGAAAGAGGAAGACTCGGATGTCCAGCGAGATGCCATCTGGGATCTGATCGAGATCGGTCCTCGTGCTGTTGCGCCGTTGATCTCCGCTCTAAAAAATGAAAATCCGATCATTCGAACCAAGGCGGCCTATGTTCTGGGTGAGATCAAGGATCCCAAAGCCGTTGCACCGTTGATTGATGCCCTGAAAGATGAAAATCCAGATGTGCGACTCAGTGTGACCGGGGCGTTGAGTGGAATGAATGATCCCCGATCTGTTGCGCCTTTGATCTCCGCCTTAAAGGATATAGATCCCGATGTCCGATGGGGAGCAGCGGATGCGTTGGGGAAAATCAAGGACCCCCGTGCCGTTGAACCGTTAATTTTCGCACTAAAGGATTCAGTCCAGGATGTTCGATGGGGAGCAGCATGGGCATTGGAAGAATTCAAAGATCCTCGTGCCGTTGAGCCGTTGGTTGCTGCTTTGAAGGATCCATACCGAAAAGTCCGGGAGCGTGCATCAAGGGCATTGGGTAAAATAGGCGTTCCTGCTGTTCTTCCTTTGTTTGATGCTTTGAAAGACACAGAGCCGGATGTCCGGGAGAGAGCAGCAGAGACACTGGGAGAGATAAGAGACCCCCGTGCCGTTGCACCTTTAATCCATGCTTTGAAAGATGAATCTTCGAGCGTTCGATGGGTCGTGGCAAAGTCATTGGGAAAAATAAAGGATGTCCGTGCCGTCGGGCCGTTGATTGCTGCATTAGAGGATAATGGTTGGAGCGTCCAAGAGAGCATCACAGAAGCGCTGATGAAATTCGATTCTCTGGCGCTTGAACCCTTGACTTCTGCCCTAAGAAATAAGGATCTGGTTTTTATCGCTCGCACCTATGCCTATTTTATTTTCAGAGGGGTACCTGATTCTGAACCTGTTCTCATTGATGCCCTAAATGAACATGGAGATAAAACAATGGCTCAGGATTTTTTAAACTGCGGAAATCAGAAGCTAAAAGAAGCCGCAGACGCCTGGGCAACGAGACACGGTTATGAGGTCTGGTCATTGGGTGGAGGAGGCAGCCCCAAGTGGAGAAGCAAACAATAGATAGTTGGCAATTCGGCAAGTCATTGTTTAAAACATCGAATCATAAGAATGGGAGTCAATCTATGGAGCAGCTAAAAATGAAACTCAATGAATCTGCTTTTTTGCGTTGGTTCGTTCTGGTTTTGCTGAGTGGTTTAACTTTTGGTACGTACTGGTTTCAGGATTGCCTTGGACCGTTGAAGGGGCTGTTTGAAAGTGAGCTGGGATTCACCAGCAGCCAATTCGGTCTGATCATCAGTTCGACAACGTGGGCGAATCTGGCGCTGATGATCATTGTGGGGGGTATGGCGCTGGATAGATGGGGTATCCGCAGAACCGGAATCGCATTCGGACTTTTGGCCACTTTGGGTGCCACGTTGGTGGCGCTTGCCGGCAGAGGGACTTTCGGTCATGAGGGAAAGTCCATGCTGATCGTCATGATCGTCGGTCGTATTCTGTTCGGAACCGGTCTCGAGACAGTCTGTGTGATGGTGCAACGGACGATTGTCAAATGGTTCAAAGGATTTGAATTGGCCTTAGCCATGGCTGTGAATATGGGATTTGGACGTTTGGGTTCAGCAGGTACAAATTTCTTCGGTTTAGATATTGCCCACGGAAGTGTGGCACCGGCTCTTTCTTTTGCAGCGTCATTGATTGGACTGGGATTCATCCTGTTCATCATCTATTTAATTTTTGATGTCAAATTTGATAAACAACTTCTGGCGGAAAGGGTTTCCCTTCAAGCGTCTGAAGATCAGTTCAAATTCAGCGATCTCCTAAAACTTCTGACCAACCGATCCTTTATTCTTATCGGGCTGCTCTGTGTTTTTTTCTACTCTGCTGTTTTTCCATTTATTCAGTATACCCCTGATCTTCTCGTAAATAAATTCGGATTCAGTTATAGCCTGCCGGATCTGCACGGTTTGAGTTTTTTTGAGAAACTCAAGGAACTCTTACACAACGGTGCCAAGGTCACCAGTTTCATTCCGCTGGGCACCATTCTGTTCACTCCGATTTTTGGAACCCTGGTAGACAAAAAAGGCAAAGCGGCTTCTTTGATGATATTGGGTTCGCTTCTTTTAATTTTCGCTCATGTTTCTCTGTCTGTTTTTAACAGTGTCACTCTCGGATACGTGGGTCTTTTTTCATTGGGGATTGCCTTTTCTTTGGTACCTGCAGCCATGTGGCCCTCTGTGGCAAAGATTGTGGCAGAAAAGCGTCTGGGTACGGCGTATGCCACGATGTTTACCATTCAGAATTACGGCCTTTCTGCGTTTTATTGGGGGATTGGCAGGGTTTTGGATCTGACCAATAAGGCCGTTGTTGATAAGATTCAATCTGCCCGGGAGGTTCTTCTCGCCTCAGGAATGAATCCTTCTGAAGTGCCAAGGAAGATTGAAGAGATGAAGACTCTGGGAGCGCTGCCCATGTACAATTATACGGTTCCTGTTTTAATGCTGGTCGGATTGGGTATTATTTCGATTTTCTTAGCCTATCAATTAAGGGCGGCTGACAAGAAACAAGGGTATGGCTTGGAGCTTCCATCCGGAGTCAAAGAGGCCTGAATTTACACGATATGAAATAACGAGGATCTCTCTTTCAAATAGAGAGCTTTCAAAGAAGACGATTTTTGATCACCCGTGATTTCATGTGGAGATTCAGTGCTGCCCCAAATAGGGAATATGCTTTTTTAAAAATAACAGAATCAGGATTGATTTTCTACTATTTCTGAAACGAGGTTATCATTCCACCACCCCTGGATTCCTGATTAAAAATTTCAGAGCTTGTCCCGAACTTGATTCGGGAAATGACACCCTTCCCCCTGTCATTCCCGCCTGCCGCCATGCCAAAGGCAGGTCGCCTCAGGCGATAGGCATGGCAGGCGGGAATCCACCTATGACCTTTTGAGACCAAACATATTCAGAAAATTGTGATTTCCTATTTTGAACAAGAATGGTGTAAATTATATAGGTGGTGGGGTGTCATTCCCGCCTGCCTGACGGCAGGCAGGAAATTTGTTATCAGGCATCCATGTAGGGGATAATCGGCAATAAGACCCCCACCCCTCGTTTGTCGCTTCATTGGGATTGCTTACCCGGCTGCTCAGGATAGGGAATACTGAAGCACTTTTTCCGCATGGAGGACTGCTGTGTTAAAGAGGGGGATGCCGCAGTCTTTCTCTTGGATCAAAAGAGGAAGTTCCGTACAGCCAAGAATGACTCCTTGAACGCCGCGCTGATGCAATCGCTGAACAATCGTGAGGCACTTCTGTTTTGATTCCTTCCGTATTTTCCCTTTGCCCAATTCATCGAAGACAATCTGGTTTACAATTTTCTGGCCTTGATCGTCGGGAACAAGTGTTTTGATACCCCATTCTCCAAGTCTTTCTTTGTAGAACGACTCCGCCATTGTGAAGCGTGTGCCCAGAAGGCCGATGGTTTTCATTTTTTTTGATTGGATGGCTTCTGCTGTGGCGTCAATGATGCTGAGAAGGGGGAGAGGGGATTCTTTTTGGATTTGATCAAAAACCTTGTGCATGGTGTTGGTGGCAATGATGGCAAAATGGGCACCACCATTTTTTAGACGCACGATCGCTTCGATCAATCCATTGGCTATTTTGTCCCATGCGTTCCGGTGCATCCAGTTCACGTATTTTTGAAAAGAGACGCTGAAAATGATAATTTCAGGAAATCCGTAATCGCCGAATCTGTCCTGATACGTCCGTGTAATCACTTCGTAATACATTGTCGTGGATTCAGGACTCATTCCCCCTACAATTCCAATCGTTTTGGACATAAGCATCCTCCAATTTTTTTCTAAGGTATAATGTACAAATTTGGAAAAAGAAATCCATTATTTTTTTAAAAAGTATGTGATAAACGTGTCCTCCATTCCAAGAGAAACTTCTGAAAAATGATTGATAACAGTCCCATTTCTTGTCACTCTGAACTTGATTCAGAGTCTCTTAGGCTGAGATCCCGAAACGAGTTCGGGATGACAATCCTTTTAAAATTATTTTTC
>Ga0172364_10005153_pt1 | contig 10400 bp, 6 predicted proteins | sample LakKivSesite10cm_FD_114545 | JGI IMG/M metagenome (GOLD analysis project Ga0172364, IMG submission 114545) | Sediment microbial communities from Lake Kivu, Rwanda - Sediment site 10cm | ecosystem: Environmental > Aquatic > Freshwater > Lake > Sediment | place: Rwanda: Western Province, Lake Kivu... | reverse complement strand
GGGCCTGCCGGCATGGGCCTGCGCGTTCACCTCTGCCTCAAGCCTCAAAGCACCGGCGTAGAACGGGTAGCCCGCGTTCCTTACATCGGATACGTCCTCGCAGAAGGGATCCTAGTCCACCAGAAGGGGAGTCCTGCGCCCGCGGGCCTTGACCGCGAAGTCCCCCAGAAGGTAGGCGTCCTCCATGCTCAGATCCGAATCGTACCGAACCCTGAGCACCACAACGTTTCTGCCCGCCACCACCCGGCCGCCGATTGGCATCCTTTCGAAGCTCGGATCAAGCCACCAGAGGTTCGGATCGAAGTCCACCTTGCTGCCGTTCACGTAGACGTCGAATCTGTGCGCATCCTCCAAAACCAAGTCCAGGGGCCTCGCCCCTTTGGTCTCAAACTCGTATTTCACCTCGAATTCGCTGCCTGGCTTCAATGAGCAGACCACGTCCTGAACCCGCCAGACCGGCATCAGCTTGCTCCATCTTCCGCCAGTGACCCTCCACCGCGCATAGTCCAAGACACACTGGTTGGGTGCCTCTCGTGTGATCCTCCATCTTGCGCGAACAGGACTGGTTGCCAGGGGCTTTCCGAGGACCGCCGGGACGCTGCCTTCGGGCGATGCTTCCAAGCCGATAGCGAAGGCCCGGCCCTCGCCGCCGGCAATATCGATCACCAGCTTCCTGGGGCAAGATAGTACACGGCCAGTCGACGCGACAAGCTCAAGGACTGGCATGTCAGTCTGAAAGTCGATCTGCAGCCGCATCGTCTGCCTGTAGTCCGTGTTCACGAGGAAGCAGACCTCGGCCTTTCCCATCCTCCTTCGGTGGACCAAGAGCCGATCCAGAGGAGCTCCCCAAAGCCAGTCGATGGTGGGGCCCTTGGAGAGCTTGGGCCTGATCAGGGAGGATATGGATGCCTTCTCGTTCTTCGCCAAGGGGAGGCCCGACGCGAAGCTGGCTAGCTCCGCCGATTGCTCACCCTCGATCATCGAAGGCCTCTCTGCGACGCAGACAATCATGCCCCCACAATCTGAGAAGCGCTTCAGAAACTCAAAGGTAGTCCTCTTCAGGCTCGCCATGGGAGGAATTACCACCACCTGGTATCTCGATTTCCCGACCTTCAGAAACCTTCCCCGGACGCTCCCGTACTTCTCGAGGATGAACTCCTCGCCATATTCGAAGTCGATCTGGCTTGTCAGAAGATGCTCCGTGAGGGCCGTGAAGCCATTGAAGATGCGGTCCACGGGGCTTGGGTCAGGGGGCTTGTACTCACACCAAGCGCTGCCGATGGAGCATAGAACCAGCACGTCGACGATCCTTCTGCCCTGGGAGAGGAGGTAGCTTAGCCTCGAGAAGTGGTCTTCCACAGCGGCGTTGTAGTTCCACCACGGTTGCGGCGGGGAGAACGTCGGAGGATAGTCCCTCTTCCGGACGCCCCTGAGCGAATACAGCGAGACGTGGTGGTTGAGGAAGTTTATTCCCAACGCGTACTGCCAGTTGCCGACCCAGCGCCTGTCGTGGAAGCTCAGGCTCTGGCCAGCCACCCCGTAGGTCTCCGAAAGCGTCCTTTCCTTTCCGAGCTGCGATGCAACTGACGCGACCTGCTTCTCGACCCACGGATTGTGGAGGCCTCGGCCCAGATGGTCGATGCCCGGGTAGTGCATGTACTCGTAGTGCTGCATGGCGCTGCCTATGCAGTGGATCTGGCCCAGGAACGAGTCCTCCCACTCGTAGTGGCCCGTGTACTTCAGGCCGTTTTCCTCGCACCAGTTGTAGATCTGCTTGGAGTAGGCATCCAGGAACAGCCGGGTCACCGTGGAGAAGAAATCGTACCGGACCTTCCTGAAACGCCCGACGTCAAGGAACAGGCTGGGAAGGTTGTCCAGGATCGAATATCCATGATCTCTCTTGAACTCCTTCGGAAGCGTCTCGGTCCACGGCAATGCTTTCAGATTACACAGCGTGTGATGGGTAGCGTACTGCGGCTCATCCGTGAACACGCCGGGAATCGTCTTCCCGAAGGCACCACCTACGTGGACCTTGTACAGCTCGTGCGTCGACTCCAAGAACGCCTTGACGGCGTCCGGCTCCATCAGGTCAGGGAGATACCCCTGCTGCATCACCCTGACCGCGAAGTGCCACCGCTCCGTCGTTCCGCCGAGGTCGACGCTTTCGGTTCGCAGCGTCCCGGCGGGGGGAAGGCCTTCCGTCGCCTTTGAGGAGAGAAGCACCTTCGATCTGAACCTGGGTCCCAGCTGTGAGACCTGACCGCCGCCCTGTCCGCTCGGCCAGCCGTTCTCATCATAGATCCAGAACCTGCCGTCCAGCTCCTGGTACCGCTTGACGCAGGCGCGAACGAGGTTGAACCAGCGGTTCCCAAGATACGGGGTGAGAAGGCCAACCCTGGCGTGGAAGAAGAGCCCGCCCCAGCCCTTGTTCAGGAAATCCTCCGCAATCTCTAGGAACCTGGCCTCCTGCAGATCGTCGTTCACGGAAAGGAAGGGCACGGGCCTGTAATCCATGGGTGGATTCTTGAAATTCTCGATCCTCATTGAAAGCCCTCGCCCTAGGCCTTCGGGAGGAGCTGATAAATGCAAACCGTCCGGGCGTCCCAACCAAACCTTGGGGGAACGCATAGGCAAAACGGATTCACGGGCGGCAAAGCCAGATCGTTTGCCATTCCGTGGCACCGGGCTAGGATTCTGCTTCTCCAGAACCACGACAATGGAGGATTCGGCAGACGAGATTGCCGCAGGAATGGCTCCCTGCCTGGAGGTGATAGCACAGGCTCTCCGGTCCTGTCCTGGCAGTTCTGCCCCGCCTAGTTCCGCCACACCCTTCCACCCGGCGGGCGAACAGATCACACAGTTGGACCCACAACGCCTTAGCAAACGTGACAACGATCAGCTGCACAACCGGATCTGACGAGATGCGAGCTAGAATCAAAGCAAGAGCGAGGCGTGAGCATACTCTGTATCGCCCATTCCGCTTCGTTTCGCCACGCAAGATTTATGTACTCACCTTGTGAAACTGTAAACAGGTGCTTCGATGGTGGAGGAGCTTGTGACTATCTCGGTCAGGGTCCGGAAAGACCAGGCAGAGCAGATCGAGGCCCTCGCCGCCGAGAGGGGGGTCGATAGATCGGCCGCCGTGAGGCAGTTGCTGGCCGAAGCGATACGCGAAGCGAAGCTCCAAAGGGCCCTAGAGCTGGTTAGGTCCAAGAAGGTTTCAGTCTGGAAGGCGGCCACGGTGGCAGGCGTCACCTACAGGGAGATGCTTGAGAAACTCAGGACGCACAATGTTCCCTTCCCACTCTCTCAAGAGGAGCTGAAGCGTGAATTCGACGAGATCCTCGGCCGTCAGTAACGCGGGCCCCCTCATACACCTGTCAAAGGCGGGCCTGCTTCACCTTCTCAGGCAACTCCATGCAAAGGTAGTCGTTCCCACTGAAGTGAAGGTCGAGGTTGTGGACCGTGGAAAAGCTATGGGCTTCGCAGATGCCCTCCAAGTCGAGAACGCCATAATTGAGGGTTGGCTGAGAGTAGAGGATGTGAAGATCCCGAGGGCCTTCATGGACACGGCCAGCGTCGCAGGTCTGGAGAAGGCGGAAGCAGCGGTGATATACCACGCCTATCGAATCGGCGCCGTAGCCCTGCTGGATGACGCGCCCGCTAGGGTTTTCGCCAAGAGCTTGGGCCTAGAGGTGCGTGGAAGCATGGGCGTGATACTAGAGGCCCTGAGAGGTAGACTGACGACCGCCGCAGAGGCTCTAGAGGGGCTCGAGAAGCTTTCGGAAGTAATGTACCTGAGCGTGGACGCCTACAGGTTTGCCAGAAGCGAGATAGACCTAGCAAGCGGCTCCTCTTAGGAGGAGTATGGGCAGGAGGACTGCGTGGCAAGATACGACCCACTTCAATTGAGCTTATGGGGGCTGGCCTGTGGCCTGCTGGGCAAGCCGTCAAGACGACCCTTTCCTTTATTAGCCAGCGTTCTTGCCCGGTAGGCCTATGCCTGTGAGATTCGCGAATCCGTTCACGGATATCAAAGGCCGCTGGTTCAAGGGGAACCTGCACAGCCACACGACCGAGTCCGACGGCAAGCTGACTAAGCAGGACGTCGTCGAGCTCTACCGATCGAACGGCTACCATTTCCTTTGTCTTACCGATCACGATAAGGTCTCGGACCCGGCAGGTCTTTCCAGCGAGGGCTTCCTTGTGTTCACCGGGGTTGAGACCTCCCCTCAGCAGTCCAGACATCATATCGTCGGTATCGGCCTCCACGACCTTGGGCCCTTCCCGAAGCAGGAAACCGCCCAGGCAACGGTGGACAAACTCAGATCGATGGGGGGACTGGTTTTCATCGCACACCCCTACTGGTCGGCCTTGACCGACTCCAACGTGCGCGATCTGAAGGACGTTATTGGGATAGAGCTCTATAACACGGGATGCGAGGTCGAGATAGCCAGGGGTTTCTCGACCGTCCACTGGGACAATCTCCTTGCCTCGGGCATGCCTCTGACAGGGTTCGCTGTGGACGATGCCCACAGGTACACCGATGACGCACCGGGCGGATGGGTATGCGTGAGGGCGCCACGGCTCTCCGAGAAGTCCATTCTGGACTCCATAGCGAAAGGGTACTTCTATGCATCGACTGGACCCGAAATCAGGGACATCCGAATTGAGGAGGACCTGATCCGCGTCGATACCAGCCCCGTGGAGACAATCACCTTTCACAGCCGCGGGCCCAGGGGCAACAGTGTGCACCGCATCGGCGAGGGAATGCTCCACCACGCGGCCCACCGATTCAAGCCGGAGCACTTCTACGTCAGGATAGAGTGCGTCGATGGCGGGGGACGAAAGGCCTGGTCCAACCCGATCTACACCGACCAGTTCGATTCCCTGGCCGCTCGCGCGTGAGTCTGCAATGACTCAGGATTAGCGCGGGAATGCGGAGTGATCGGTCCGCCACCAAGTGCCTATCCGGAACCATGCTCATCGGGCGAGCTGGCCGCACCAGGACTAGCCGAGGGAGACTGTCCGGATGGCTGGCCGCCCTTCACCCGCTTGTCGATGATCAACAGCCCCGCCATTCCAAAGACCATGATCGCAATGGCTGCCGCGATGGCGTTTTCCCCGAAGAGCACTCCGAGGGAGAGGGCGATCATGGTCGTCACCATGCAGAAGTCTCTCTGAGCGTCTGCCATGTCGAGCATCCTCAGGAGAAGATAGACCAACCCTCCACCTGCAACGATGACGACCAAGGCAACTGCAATCATGGCTCCAGAATGCAGCCCGGTCTCATTGATAACTCTCACCGGTCACGGCAAGTTGACGAGAATGGCCAGTGTGACGAGTCCTCAACGGTGATGCCGCCAGAGAGCGGACGGGGGGCCTCCTGATTGGCTTAGCCACGGTCCAGTGTGATTTGGCCAACGTAGTAGAACCGGTCTTGTACAGGGCGTAGCTTGCTGGCGTGTATGACATGGCTTCTAGCCTCAAGGATGAGGCCCTTCAGTCTCAGAGGGTACCTCGGGTCTTCCGCCGTGCTCCGTGCCCAGGGATGGAAACCGATTCTGTCCACTTGCATTTCGCGCGGGCCGTGGGGTAGGCCCACCCCAACATAGCGCCAACCGTCGAAGTCAATGTAGCTGTCTGCCCTGACGGAAACCAACCGCGCTCCGCCCGCGTCCTCCAGGCAGAACAGAACCCGTCCCCAGGAGCTGTTTCCCCGTATCCAGCCTCCTATGGTGCTTGCCGATTCAGGTATGATGGCCTCCGGCCCGGCCCAAAGCAGTTGGGAGTAGCCGATCTCCAGAGGATGATGCTGTGAGTGCTTGGGCAGGCCAACACGGAGAACCGGTCCCCGGCCTTCGGACTGATGCGCTGAGGCCAGATCCAAGTCCACCCTGCGATAGGGAACTGAGAGGGTGAGGGCCTCGAGTTCCTCCACCGGCCGCGCATCCACCTTCCACCTGCTGAGGTCCTCAAAGCCCGCCAAGATCCTGCATCCAGGGGAATCAACCTCGTGTTCAGGATCACCCAGCGCTACATCCGCCACGTGGTCGATGCCTTCAAGATAAGCCGGCGAGCTTGTGATATCAAACTGGATAAGGCCACTTCGAGTTCTGGGCCTGTGCCGGTTTCCGAACATATCCGTGATAACCGGCCTCTTGGCCCCCACGCACCTCAGCATCGCCCGACGACTGCCCCGGATCGTCCAGAGGACATGGACCGGGCCGCCCCTTTTCCTGTCGAACCTAAGCGCAAACACGCTCCCGGAGCTCGTCGGCAGCATGCGATCATAGCTTGCCTGATCAAGGATCCTGGTCATCGTGGAATAGGCGCAGAAGCTCTCCCGTGGGTTCAGCTCAGGGGGCCTGTGAAGCAGGCCGATCGGACCGTAGTGGCTGTAGAAGTACTCATCGCCCGGGTCGTAGGGCGAGGTGCACATGCCGAAGAAGACCACGCCGCTTGCTAGCGCAAGCAGATGGGTGCGGACGTAGCAGTCCGCCTGCTGCCGTTCTGTGAGCCACCCAGGTGCAACCGGGGCGTAGATCGCCTCGGTCAGGTAGAGCGGGAACTCGTCGTAGCCGTAGATCCTCTGAAGGGCCTTCAGCACGTAGATGCCAGAGAAGGGCGCGTAGAGGGGTCCCGGCTGGCGTTCGGGCATGGACATGAACAGATCGAAGTCCAGCCCGAAGGCGTCCAAATACTCCTTGGGATATCCCCGCCGGATCATCGCCCCGATGAACGCCGGGAAGCCGTTTCCGAAGATGAGCTTCGTGCCGGGGAACTGTTCGCGGACCAGCTTGCTGTAGCCGACGCCGGCCTTCCAGCAGTTGTCAAGGTGCCTTCGCTCCTCCTCTGTGAGCTCAAGAGGTTCCCTTCCCAGAAGCTCCGGCGGGAATGAGCCCCTGTGCCGAGAGCTCAGGGAAGTCTCCCAAAAGACCATCCATGAATCCATCCTCGGCATCTTCTGCATCTTTCGCAGCATCTCCTCTGGGTCCCCCGGGCTCTCGCAGCAGGTGTTCGCTATGCAGCAAACGTTGCCGCAGTTGAGCCCGATCTTGTTTCTCTCCAGCACCGCAAGCCGCCTGGCGTTCTCCTCCTCTCCCTTCGACAGAAGGAAGCCCGGCAGCGTCCGGCGGACGCCAGCCATCCGCATCAGGGGCGCGGCCCACTCGGGCGGGAGGCCGTTGTGGACCTCGAAGAAGCACCACATGCCGAAGGGCGAATCGCGGGTGGCCATTCGCCTGTCCTTCGGCAGATAGGCAAACGAGGTTCTGTGTTCCACGAACCGGCCCCCATCGGGCGTCTCGAGGCGGACGCGCAGGTCGAACTTGCCAAACACCTCCTGGGCAAGCTCCTTGACCATGGTCACAGTCCGGTGTGGCCCCAGAACTACATCCTCTGCGGCGCTCGACGCCAAGCCGTAGGGATCCACGATCTCCAGTCTTAGGGTCAATCGCTGCTCATCCGCGCGCTGGCTTTCAAGATCGATCCTCAGCTTCGGCACGGCCGGCTCTTCATACACGGGCCCGATGCCTTCCCATCTTGGCACCATCCTGGCCGGCGCAAGCTCCAAAGTCGCAGCGAAGATATGCACGGCGCTGGCGGGTCCGGCCGGCCGTGGGAAGCTCTCATCATCAAGGGCCACCTTCTTGGTGAGATCGATTTCGAGGTGGTCCGTTTCATCGTTGAGGAACTCAAGGAACTCGCCCGGGTTGAGGGAAACGCTCACCAACCATAGCCTTCCGGGCTTGCCAGACCGATGCGTAGCCTTCAACATCGTGCCCACGGCAAACCCCTTTGGCCCAGCCCGAACCTCGTCCCACCTGGGTGCGCTGAACTCCGAGGTGCTGGCGTGCCCCCTGCCCGTCTTTATCATGCGGACCGAACCGACCGGCAAATCGCCCTCGCTGGTGTCCGAGGTACAGATGATGTGGAGACGATCGTAGTGGGCCTTGGGCACCCTAAGGAGCGCTCGGCAGGGATCGACCGTCATGGCATCGCAGTGTATGTAGGGTAGCTTGCCGCGGTAGGCCGTCCGCCCAAGGTCGATGTTGTCTGCCCGACCACTGCCCAATTCGACATGAAACGGAACGCCCCGGACTCGAACCATTCCTTCTGCAGACAGGCGATCTGCCGGGAATGCGAATCCATCCCCCAGACTGCCTGGATCGGTGCCTTTGCAGTTGGCCCATGGGGTTATGTCCAGGGGAACGAATCTCGACGATGCCAGGGGAACGATGCGAATTGCTCTGAACACCACGCCCCTGCTGAGGCTCAAGGATACGTCAGGTTTGCCCGGCCGGCTCTTGGCCCCCGCGATGAAACGACCCTGGAGCCATACTCGGATCTGGTCAGGAGAGACGTCCAGGGAAACCCTGATCCAGCTTGATGACCAACCTGGAGCGGCCTCGAACTCCTTTCTGTACTTGTCCCGTTCGGCCTCGTCCCAAGCCCACGGCCCGATGTCGGGTCGGAACCGGAAGCTCAGGGGCGTCTCTTTCTCGTCCGTGGTGGCGACGAGGTCCAGAACTCCTTCGTCGCCGTGATTGCCCGACATCCGAAGGCCACATCCCGAGTAGCTGAGCGTTGCCATCTGCCCCACAGAAGATAGTCTGACCTCAAAGACCACCCGAGAACAAGACCGCCTGTGTAGTTGCACGCGCAGGCGGAGATCTTCATCGGCACGGAAGGACGGTTCGCTTGAGGTTGGATCCTTGAACTTCGATACCTTTCCGGATGAGATTCGGGCTATCCCTTGAAGATCCGAAAAGGCCTCCATCCGGGCCAGCGCGAGCCAGGGAACCTTGGAAGCGGCGCCCATTGAGTTGCCAAGTGCTCAAATCGGTTCTTATCTCTTTGTGGAGTTGTGGCGGCCATGCTACAGAGGTGCATGGGGACCGAGGTTCCTCCGATGAATCCATCAACCCCCACAGGGCACCTCTGCAGACTCGCGCAGAAACCATCATCAGTCACCATGTCTCTGGGGCGCCGTCGGATCCCTCCTCTCCTACAGGGCTTCGGTCCCATTTCGCCGTCATTTGCGAGACCCAAGAGGTGGGATGAGTTATTGACGAGTAAGGGATGATGTAGTCCGGTGCAAATGGAATCAAGCAGACTTGGGCCAAAATTCCAGCTGACCGTCCCCAAACGAGTGAGAGACGATCTTGGTCTCAGAAAGGGTGACCGAATATTATTCGAGCGAGTCGGAAAGGGAAGGTGGACGATACTGAGGGTGCCCAGCGATCCCGCAGAGGCTCTTCGCTGTCTCGGGGAAAAGGCCGGACTCACAGGAACCCCACCGCAGGTGCATTGGGAGATGGAGACTCAGGAAGAGCGTATCTGAATCTGATACCGGATCTCTAGGCAGGCCTCAGCTCGTACCTCGTCCCCTTGCGGGTCTTGAAGGTAATGTGACTCCCTCCGAAGATCCCAAGATCGCCGCCCTCGCAGACCACGTGGACGTCCTTTCCGGCCCATGGATTGGCCACCACGCAGTCACCGCCCACGGTGCTAAGAATCGAGAACCGGGATACCTCGTTTCTCGCACTCCTGCAGGCGGATATGCGGAAACCGCTCTCTGCAGCAAAGTCCTCCATGGCTATCTCGACGTTTGGGGGGACTGCATGGAATAGGTGGATGGACTGGTACGAGAGCAGGAGACTCTCCGGCACGATGGATGCCCCGGGCCTATGGATGCCGAGGCGCGGCCGGACGGAGGTGTCAAGGTATGATCGGTGAGGCTCCCAAACGTTGATCTGCCCGAGCGTTCTCTTCGCCAGCTCCAAGATTCCAGGATTGCTATCCAATCCAACGTGATCGCCCCAGAAGACGGGTGACAGGGGAACCGGGATGTTGTACTCGATGGGCGGAGCGTCCGCAACGTCGACCCATACGGGGCCGTCGCGGGAGGTGTAGATCGGATACGGTGCCAGTTGTGCGGCAGTCTTCCTCCATCCGACCGCCAGCGTTTGGTCCCTTCCCAGATCGTCAGCTGCCGACGACGCGGCGAGGAGAAGATACCGGGTCAGGCTCAGGGCCGAGGTGCAATCACGATTGCGCTCAAAACGTGGCGTCAGGCCCCAGTGCTCGGGGGACACCGTTGGCTCGATGTGCAGACACCCGTCGCTGCCCTCCTGCAGATACGAAGCCATGAAACGTGCGCACTCCCTGAGCACCGGGTAGGCGATCCTGTTCAAAAACGCCCTATCCATCGTGTACCTGTAGTAGAGCCACAGGGGCTTGGATACGAGCCCGTTGAGCCCCATATCCTGTTCCCATGTCAGATTAACGTGGGCCACGCCCCTGCACCGGATGGGGAAGTGGACCAAGGGGTACATGGCCCCGGGCAGCCCGTAGACGTCCTCCGCGTTCTCCTGCGCTTGGGGCAGCATGGTACG
>Ga0172364_10005151_pt1 | contig 10402 bp, 9 predicted proteins | sample LakKivSesite10cm_FD_114545 | JGI IMG/M metagenome (GOLD analysis project Ga0172364, IMG submission 114545) | Sediment microbial communities from Lake Kivu, Rwanda - Sediment site 10cm | ecosystem: Environmental > Aquatic > Freshwater > Lake > Sediment | place: Rwanda: Western Province, Lake Kivu... | reverse complement strand
TTGATCTTGTCCCAAATCCCAGAATCTTCAACATACCTTCCAATCTTAAAAAAGCAACGAGCCCAGTCCAACCGCGACCAACAGAGCATATCTGCTGTAGCACGTTATTCTTTTTTGATCCTCATTTTCACTGTTGATGCGACAAGGACGAAGTTTGCTAGAAGTAGGCCTGTTGCCGCCAAGAAGGGGGCGTGGATGGCTATGGAGTTGAAGAGGAACATAGATATGACCGGCCCAACTATGCCACCTAAATCCATGAATGTCCTGTACAATCCAACTGCACCTCCTAACAACTCGGAGGACGCAATATCAGACAGAAGCACGACCAATGTCGTGGAGACTAAGCCTGATCCCAAGCCATCAGCTATACCCACAACAAGTATCTCCTCAAAGGAGAAAACTACCGTATACAGGTAAAGGCAAAGGCTTCCGACCAGGAGGCCTCCGATGATGATAGGTTTCCTGCCAAATCTGTCGGAAAGATGCCCCGAAATCACGGTGGCCACTATCAGACCCGCTGTTCTAGAACTCATGATGATTCCGATAAGCCCGACGCTGAGACCAAGCCTTTGATTGAGATAGAGCTGGAAGACTGTCGACATGACTCCTTGCATGACGAACATCCTCGAGAAAGTGGCGATGCAAAGCGCTATGAGTTCAAAATCTCTGAGACGCACAATGGTCTCTTTTAGAGTCAGATTCCCTGAACCGCTTCTAGGTCTACTCCCTACTCGTCTCAAGCCCCCAGATACGAAGGCCAGTAAGAACGCGCTCAGTATCATTATGGAAGTAACGTAGAAGACATTGCTGAAACCCATAAAGTCGGCTAAGAAGGCGCCTATCGGCGCTCCGATGAAACTGCCTATGAACTCCACGCCTCGGAAATTACCTACCGCTCGCCCTCTCACATCCGAGTCGAAGAGGTCGAGAACGAGAGCAGTGCTGTTGGTGAAAAAGAAGGCAACACCTAGTCCCCATATCGCCCTCCCAAGGATCAGGGCATATATCGACGTGGCAGTAGCACATATAAAGGAGCCAAATACCGCTATCCCCAAGCCGCCGACGAGTAACTTCCTTCTACCTATTCTGTCAGAGATGATTCCGGAAGGTAATTCTATGAATACCCGGGCTAAGAACCATGCCGACGTGACGAAGCCGACCAGCAGTCCTGTTGGATCCAGCTGACTGGCTAGGATCGGGAGAAAGGCTCGGGTTAGACCCATTCCCATGATTGCGGAGAAGCCTATGAATAATAACTCGAAGTATACTCGCGGATATCGTCTGTTTATGAGAGATACACCTAATATCGCTGTTTTGACTCCTGCTATTCATGTTGATTCCTGTAATTAGCTACGCCTCTATTGGCTTCAACATCAGCAGGATGCCTATTGCGGACGAAGGTAATCACTAACATACTTAAACCATCCTATATCGAATCGGGCGCTAGATTTCCATCATAGAGCACGCTATCGGGGAGTCTTTCCCGACCATAGACGTTTCTAGGAACCTGAGGAGGATTATTAGGTGCCGCGTAGATGTCTTTCAAGAGTGTATCATTCAAATACGTGAAGGCTTGGTCTTACGCGTTCTATGGGAAGATCGAAGTGCTAGAGAATAGCGTTACGAAGGACTTCCATATCCATGAACGCCACTCTTGCGACGCACGGGGAGCCTCGGTTGAGAGTTACTGTCGGGTCGCTGAGGAGAAGGGGATAGACGAGATCGGCTTCGCTACCCACCTAATAATCACCGGACCAGACGTAAAGTACAGCATCGCCCCCGAGCAAATCCCAGAATACTTCAAGGAAATCGAAACCGCCCAATCGACAACCAACGTTAAGTTGAGGATCGGCTTGGAAGTCGACTACTTCCCCGAGGAGGAGAGGCGCATCGCCTCCATCCTAGACAACTACCCCTTCGACTTCATCCTAGGAAGCCTACACTCCGTTCAAGGCCATAACATCGGTTCTAAGAAGGGCATCACGGCCTTCCTAGCAGGAAGAAGGATCGAAGAAGCATTAGACATCTACTATGACTGTTGGAGGAAGGCGGTGGAGAGTGGCCTCTTCGATGTCATGGCCCACCCCGACTACTTTAGGAGACACTTCGACACGGTTCGCGCCACCCCCCTCGCCTTTGAAGAGTACGGGTCCTCCGTCTTCGAGGCGTTCGAGAGCTTGAAGAGCTGTAGGGTCGGCGTCGAGGTCAATTCATCAGGCTATAGGCATGGTATCGGCGATTGCTATCCTACCCTCGGGTTCTTGAAGGCGGTGAAGGATGTAGGGGTGGAGACGGTGACAATCGGCTCCGACAGCCACTCCGTGGAGCAACTAGGGATGGGGTTGGGTGATGCTATTAAGAGGCTTGAGGAGGCCGGATACTCTCACATCTGTGTCTTTGAAGGAAGAAAGAACAAGAGGCTGAGCCTAGCAGAGCTGCGCGCGGGCTAACCATAATCTTGTCATTAGTCAAAGAGTCGTTTTCAGGGTCGGTAGTTGATACTCACCCCGCTGGGCTGTCCAAATCAGTTATAAGCAGTCACATCTAGGAATGATTCCATCTTGTTTGCCACCCTCCGGAAACCAGAAATCGCCAGACTATGCACCATACCCCTGGTCACGAGCACAGCTGGGTCCATGACGTGGGCCATAGCCGTCCTCTACGCCCTCGACCTAGGCGCCAGTATCCTCCAAGTGAACCTCATCACAACAATCTGGAGCACCATGGGAATCTTCCTTCAAGTGCCCTTCGGCATCCTCTCCGACCGCCTGGGCCGGAAACCGATGCTCCTTTACCCGACAGCCATGACGCTCCTCGGAAGCCTCATGCGAGCCTTCGCCACCGACCCGAACCACCTCCTAGTCGCGGCCTTCGTCGGAGGCTTTGCCGGCGGCGGCTTCTTCCCGATCCTCCTATCCATGGTCGCGGATGTCGTCGAGCCCGAGGAGCAGAAGGAGTCGATAAGCACCCTCTTCTTCTTCTCCAGCGTCGGCATGCTACTAGGCCCAATAATCTGCAGCTTCCTCCTGACCCTACCCCAGATAAACCTAAGGAACATTTACCAGATCGACGCCGTCTCCCAGACGGGGATCCTCCTCTACATAGTAACCCGGATTCAGGAGACTAGGCCCCGAGTCAAGAAGGGTGAGAGGGTCCAGTATCGAGAATACGTCTCTGAATTGATACGTCAAGGCACCTTTCCATACCTCATGGCCATGGCCTTCCTCTTCTTCTTCTACAACGCCGTAATGCAGACATATATCCCCATATACGGTCGAGATGGTCTGAGCCTCTCAGACGCCGAGATCGCATCCTTCGCAACCTTCCGCAGCCTAGCTATAATGCTCATCCGCTTCTCAGCCGCCACGTTCCTGACTAGAGTCCCTATTAGGGCCTTCCTAGTCTCCGCCCTAGCCTTAGGTGGGGTGACAGGCTTAATTACGCCCCTCGCCAGCAGCTACCTACCGATAGTCCTAGTCTTGTTCCTCTCCGGCGCGAGCTTCGGGGCTACGATGATTCTGGGGTCGACCCTAGTAGCCATGAATTCCACGGCGAGGAACAGGGGCATCGCGAACAGCCTCTACAACATCTCCCAGTCCACAGGCAACCTCACCAAGATCCTCACAACGCCCCTCGTAGACAGCCTAGGATTCGCCCCCGTATTCCTCTTAGGAGGCGTCACCGCCCTCATGTCAACCGCCCCCATACTGTTGCGTAGAACAATCGGTCAAACCTAGCCACTTAGAAAGAGGATGAGAGGGTTACGTGTTGACGGTTTGGGACGGCTCTGAATGGATTGTCACGATCGCTTTCTCGAATCTCTTGGTCAATTCTTCTTCTATGTCTGAGACTATGGCATGAGCTTCCTCAATAGAATGCTTACCTTCGAGAACTAAATCCAAGTTTATGTGGCGCCTCTCCCCACTAATATAAGTCGTTAAGGTCTTTATGCCAACGATATCGCGGTATTTAGCTATCGCTTGTCTCACAGCATCTTCCAACCTTAGATCAACGTTCGGACACTTCTGACTGACTTTCAATTGATCAAAGGGTTCAAGGTGGACAGTTATCTTCGCAACGCTCAATTCACGATGAAGCTCCCGCTCTATCCTCTCCGCTATGCCATGAGCCTCCTCCAAGGGAAGCCTACGATTCACTTGAGCATGTAACGTGACGTAGAGACTGCCACTGGAGTGGGAGATGTTGACGCCGTGCACCCCCTTTACGCCCTTCACAGCGAAGGCCAGATTCTCAACAATACTCTCCAGAGACGCCTCCCCCATACCAGGCTCCACATGAACCGTCACAGAGGCATCGCCCAAGAGGGCAGCTATATTTGACTCGATCCTCGTAGCTACCTCGTGGGCCTCCTTGATCCCCATCCGGCCAGGCACGACGACTGTTGTATCCACGAAGTACTTCGAGCCAACCTTCCTTGCCTTGAGTTCCTTGAACTCCAAGACTCCGCGAGTGTTCATGACCTGACTGCGGAGCTCGGCTATGACCTTCTTGGAGATAGTATCGCTAAGCTCCATACTACTAGACCTTATGAGCCCTACGCTCAAGTACGCGAGAATTATACTCAGAATCATTGAGCCGATGGCGTCGCCTTGGGCTATACCGGCCATCGTTGCTAGGTAGAAGCCCACAAGAGCGACTATTGTGGAAGCCATGTCGCCGAAGGCGTGATAAAGATTGGCTTTGACCGTCACACCGCTCTTATCTTCTGTCATACTCAGGGTTATGACCCTGAAGAAATCAACGAACAAGGTATATCCCACCGCTGCGAATCCTATAGATTCCGGCAGTACCGGAGCTCCACCAGAGAGGAGCCTGCTGACGGAACCGTACATTAAGAATGAAGCGATCGCTATGAGGGCGATCCCACCTATCAAACCGCCCACGGACTCGATCTTCCCATGACCATACGTATGCTCTTCATCCGGCGGTTTCAACGCCCACCGAGTGGTGACTAACAGGATTATGGTTGTGATAGCGTCGAGGGCCGCGTGAGCCGCATCACTTAGAATGGCGAGGCTGTTAACCATAATCCCAGCTACTGCCTCGAATAAGGCGACGGAGATTATTGCGATTGAGGAGAGCCTCAACGCTCTAGTCTTATCCAACCCTTATCTCTCTGACAATCGTTGCTTCTAGCAGATAGGGTGAGATTTAAGGATGTTCAACCCTATTCACCCACCTAAACCAAAGCCTCGGAAACGAAACTTCCAGCCAATGCCGGGACTGTTTTATTACCGTGAATATCTCATTCTAAAATGATCCTAATGACTCTTTCATCCAAGGAAATCGAGAAGAACATTATCGGCGAAATCTGGTCCTGCCCCGAATCCTACGAGAATGAGGTGGCCCTCTGCAGCTTCGGAAGCCGCTTCGGAGGCACACCAAGCGAGAGAAAAGCCCGAGACTACATCCTCAAGAAGTTCAAGGAGTACGGTCTCGACGCGCGAACAGAGCCCTTCGAGTACATGGGCTGGAAGAGGGGAACCGCCAAATTCGAGGTACTGGACCCCGTGAAAACGGTTCTGCCCGTCATCTCCCTCGTCCAGTCCCCCTCAACCCCGAAAGAAGGCCTTGAAGGCGACCTCATCTTCATCGGGGACGGCACGCCTTCAGACTTCCAGGCCATGGGCGAACAGCTCAGGGGCAAGATGGTCATGTCAACCTCAAGGAGCCCAGCCACTTACCCAAGATACGTCCATCGAAGAGAGAAGTATGCTCGAAGTGTTCAAGCCGGAGCCATAGGCTACGTCTTCATGAACAGCCAACCCGGGAACCTCCATCAGACCGGCTCCCTGAGAACGAATAGTATAGGCCAAATCCCCTCGGTGAGCGTCACCTACGAGGACGGCTACTACCTACAGCAACTCCTAGACCAAGGCCCCGCTAGAGTTAGAATGACTGTGACGAACAAGGCGGGCCCAGCTACGGCTTGGCACGTCACCGGCGAAGTAATTGGGAACCTCTACCCCGATCATGAGATCCTCGTCTGCGGCCACTACGACGGCCACGATATTTCTCAGGGCGCGATGGATAACGGCACTGGGACGGCGGTCGTCATGGAGTTGGCCCGGGTCTTCGGCCGCTATAGGGGCAGCTTCAAGCGAACCATCAGGTTCGTCGCCTTTCCTCTGGAGGAGATGGCGATTATCGGTTCGACCCTCTACCTCAAAGCCCACCAAGAGGATACGAAGAATATAGATCTCGTGATTAACTTAGACAGCCCCGCCGGACTAGGGCGGAAAGGAGTCTGCGTCCAAGGCTACCCGGAGATGATCCCCTACTTCAGGAAGATAGGGCAGGAGGTTGGATACAACTTAGAGGTCAGCACCCGCGTCAGCCATGCATCAGACCACTTCCCCTTCGTTACCAGGGGAATCCCCAGCATAACTTTGACGACACAACGGAGCGGCGCCGAAGACAGAGGCTGGGGTCACACCTCAGCCGACACTCTGGACAAGGTAGACCCCTTTGGTATAAAGGAGGCAGCGATGGTCACGGCTCAGATACTGGTTCGGGTCGCCAAGGAGGATCAGCCTATGGTTCGGCATAAGACGGAGGCGGAGGTCTTGGAATTGATGAAGAAGGACGATCTAGATGGAGTCCTCAGGCTTGTCGGGTTATGGGACTACTTCTTCCCGTGGCCTGAGGGCTAGGTGAACAGACAATTTCGAAGGCTTAAATTCAGGCATGGCAACGAGTAAGTGGGGTATAGACTTGTTCAACAAGGTTCTTGTCCCTCTTGACGGTTCAGAATACGCTAACAAGGCATTGGACACAGCTATCGAACTTGCCACGAAATACTCCGCCTCAATGGTATTAGTCCACATAGTCCCAGCCACGTCCGCCCTCATAACTGGACCAGAGGTCTCCAGCGCGCCCATCCTACTGAATCTTAGCAATGAGCTTGATGGAAGTGGCCGAAGGATATTGGAAAACGGCGCTATGAAGGTACAGGCCGCAGGCATCCCTGTAACGACGGTGCTGGAGCATGGGGACATCGCGGATAACATAATCCGCATCGCTGAAAACGAGAACGCAGATCTAATTGTCATCGGGGAAAGGGGCCTCGGGGCTATAGCCCGCTTCTTCCTAGGGAGTGTCGCAAGTAAGGTCAGCAGCCATGCCAAGTGTCCGGTCCTCATAGTGAAGCTCTGACTAGATCGGGTACATCCTCTTCTACTCGGTTTAATAGCTACCTCCCCTAAGCATACTAACATGACCAGAGGCGACGCACCGTGAAGCGCGGCCCATCAATGGTGGATATAACATCCAAGCCCGTTGTCCATCGCCAAGCGACGGCTACAGGGAGAATCCTCCTCAAGGAGGAGACGATCAAGCTGATCAAACGGGGCGAGGTGGAGAAAGGCGACCCCATAGCCACCGCCAGGGTAGCAGCCATCCTCGCAGCGAAAGCCACTAGCAACATCGTTCCCCTGTGTCATCCCTTGCCTTTGACGAACGTGCATATGGATGAGGAATTGGGGAAGACAGAGGTAATCGTGACCGTGACTGTCAAGGCCACGGCCAAGACGGGGGTCGAGATGGAGGCCCTCACCGCCGTCTCGGCTGCCCTCCTTACGGTCTGGGATATGACGAAGCAGTACGAGAAGGATGAAGCTGGCCAGTATCCGACCACTCGCATAGAGGATGTCAGGGTCGTCGAGAAGACGAAGGAGAGCATAGAGGTTGAGTGAGACAAGCAGGGAACACAAGGAGAAGGCGCCCAAGCACGTGCGCTTCGCCCTCCTGACCATCAGCACCTCCCGCTACAGTCTAAAGCAGAGGGGCGAATCCTTCACGGACGCCTCAGCAGACCTGGCCCAGCGTATCCTTACGGCTTCAGGCCACGATGTTACCTTTAGGGAAACCATCTCCGACGACGCCGAGATTATCAGGGAGAGCCTCGCCAGACTGACATCGGATACTAAGGTGGATGCCGTTGTAAGCATGGGCGGGACAGGGATAACCCCCACGGACGTTACCATCGAGACGGTCACGCCGTTGCTGGAGAAAGAGCTTGAGGGCTTCGGCGAGGCCTTCAGGAGACTGAGCTTCGACCAGATAGGAACAGCCTCTATCCTGACCCGTTGCACGGCAGGCATCATGCGAGGTAGAGCAGTATTCTGTCTCCCCGGTTCTCCTCAGGCCGTTGAGACGGCTCTAAAGGAGTTGATCGTTCCCGAGGTCGGCCACATCCTAGCCCACGCACGCCAGTAAACAGCTGCGTGCCACGAAATCGCTTCATACGCGTAATTAATGGCGCGGTTCCAGTCTTCGATCTTAAGTCTGCCGGGCGTGGAGTATTATACCGACCTTCTCGTCGACAAATTTGATGAACTCGGCCTCATGCTCCCTCGGGATCTGAGCCCCAGCCGCAACGTCGTGTCCTCCCCCGACTCCGCCGAACTGTTCCGAAGCCTCGTGGAGGATCGTCCCTAAGTTGAGCTTGCTCCCCCTCAACCCATCGGGGAGCCTCCCTGAGACTTTGATTGTTGCTCCTTCGGCCTCCGTGAGGGCGATGATGGGCTTCGGCTCTTCGAGGAGCCCGCTTGAGGTTATTATCGAGGCGACGGTGCTCAGCATGAGTTCGTCGATGACGCCTGAGCCGTTGACGATGTAGATGTTCTCTCGTGGTTCGATGCTTCTGGGCGTTGAGGAGACCCACTCCATGTAATCCGACAGCGTCTTCTTGTACTTGGCGAATAAATCCAGAGCCTCGTCCAAGGCTGTGAGCCTGTTTCCCAAACCGATGGCGACCCCAAGACCAGTCTTACTCATCCGCCCACAGGCATTCAATAGGGAAGCGTACTCTCTCCCATCCCTGAGGGGTATACCGCGATCCTCTTGGATGAGGGTGTAGACGGTGCCTATGAGGTCCATGACCGCCTTGCTAGGCAGCCTTTTAGCGGTCATATATTTGGCAAGTTCTGAGAAGAAGAGCTGCTTCTCCTCGACGCTCAGATCGTTGACCGCCCTCCACCTATCATCCCTCTTGACCTCTAATCCAATGTTCGTCAGAAAAGCGAGACATTTGTCCTCCTCACCACTCAGACCAGGGACGAAGGGGTTCGTGGTATATGCCAAGGCCTTATGGAGCGGACGAGTCTCTCTCCCATAGAGCATCAAGTCTTCCTCGACACGCACGTATCCCGCGTCGACAGCATCCTTGACGATGTCTTCATTGAGACCGCCAAGACTCCTCTTCTCGAACTTGTCCTGAAGGTCTCCCAGCGCTCCGACGACCGCCATGCTTGCTAGGTCGATGTTCGACCCATCCATAGCCTTGGCCACGAGGTAGCAGACCCCGGCGGAGCTGATCTCCCTGGCGCCGTCGAACCCGTAGACGTGAGGGTTGACTTGGCAGAGATTGGGGAACGTATCGCCTGCCGGTTCGTGGTGGTCGAGGACTACCACGTCAACATCTTTGAAATTGCTCTTCAAGAGGTCTAAGTTGCCGCTCCCGAGGTCGCAGAAGACTATAGGCGTCGGTTCCTCGTGCCCGAATTCTTCGATTAGGGATGCGTCGATCTGTTTGATGTTCCTGATCCTGAACTCCGCGTCGCACCGATATAGGGCCCCTCCGATTATGCTGGCCGAGGTCAATCCATCAGCGTCTAGGTGACTAATAACCCGGATGGGATCGCCCTTATCGGCGTGTTCTAGAATTAGTTTGGCCGCTTCAGCGGCCTTTAGATAGAATTCGGCGAGGTGTGAGACGTTACCCTCCAACGCATCATCAGCCAATTGTCAGGCGGTGAAGATCGTCTCGGGCCGGTATTCCCAGTTCTCTGGGAGCTTACCTATCCTCTTGTAGTATCGTCCTGTTCGCCTAATCTTTGAGACCAATAGTTCGAGTGATCGACGGTTCACCGCGTCCGCCTTATTTCTGGCCAAATGTCTCTGAAGATCAGATGCCTTAACCAAGAGGTTGTTCAAATCTTCCGGAATCGTAGGTCGAAGGTTTGCCTCCTCCAGAATATCTAGTATAGACCTCCCCGTGACGGACTTGACTAGAGGAATCCCATATTGGTCTCTGAGAGTCACCCCTATTTGGCTCGGTGTCTGCCCGTCCTTAGCGAGTTTTATGACGAAGGCCTCAACCTCTTCAGGCCCGTATCTGAACCATGTGGGAGGCCGCTTACTCACAGGGCGTCTCGAATGGGATTTTCCTCTTCGGGTCATGTAGGTCTCCTTTCCGGGAGTCCAGTCGCATATTCCGGGGTCCGCCTATAAAGGTTTTCTAGGCGCCCCCAGTCGGGTCAGCAGAGTTCCTGAAAGACCAAGGCGGAATAGACAGTTCCATGGTCCACAACAAGGTGGCAGAACCATCGAGCACAGGAAAGAAATCGGGCTATCTCGGCACACACAGTCTAGGACATAG
>Ga0172364_10005150_pt1 | contig 10406 bp, 11 predicted proteins | sample LakKivSesite10cm_FD_114545 | JGI IMG/M metagenome (GOLD analysis project Ga0172364, IMG submission 114545) | Sediment microbial communities from Lake Kivu, Rwanda - Sediment site 10cm | ecosystem: Environmental > Aquatic > Freshwater > Lake > Sediment | place: Rwanda: Western Province, Lake... | reverse complement strand
GGAAGGAATAAAGAATAAATAATGATAGATGAATATGGATTTGATGAATTCGGAAGACCATGTAAAGATTTATATGCTATGCATATATCATTTACAGTTTGTGAAAGATCACTAGACCAGTCTACTAAATGTGGATGTACTATAACAGACAGAGAAGGGGCTTTACTTTGTACAGGATATAATGGCCCTGTTATGGGGTCCATAGATAGTAATGTTCCAAGAGAAAGAGAAGACAAGGACAGATATATAGTCATGGAACATAGCGAAAGAAACGCTATCTATTTAGCTGCAAAAAATGGAATATCATTACGTGATTCTATTTTTTTTATTACTGGAATTCCTTGTCTAGACTGTCTTCGTGGCATTATTCAAGTTGGAGCAGAAAAAATAGTTTATGGCCCAAATACAGCGAGAATGATAAATGATGAATATATTTCTAAATATCATCTTATTCTTTCCGGATCAAAAATAAGTATTGAAAGATTCAAATATGATAAAGGATTGTATAAACTTATGCCATCGATAGAGGAAGAAATGTCTAAAAAAGCTCAAATTGAGACGAGCAGACTATATAAGAAACAAGAGAAGAAAGAATGATTAGTTTTTTGAAACTTTGGATTGTCATAGTGATATTACTTTCAGCATCAGTATTATTTTCCATTTTTCTGATACTATCAGAAAAATTTGTTTACAGTTTTTTGCTTACATATTTTGGATCAACTATATCGAGGATTTTCTCGATGTCATCCATGTTTTTGCTTATATCTTTTTTCGTATCTTTGTTTGGATATATTGTTCTTAGAGATTAGCTTTTGAAAAAATATATTTACATATTATCAATTTATTTAGTTCTATCTCTATTTTTATATTTTACTTATTTATATAATCATCATATAAAAATAGTGTACATAATACTAGCTTGCCTAATGTCTTTTATTCCTGGAGTATTTTATATATTTGCTACTCTTTTATTAGACAAACAAGATAAGGAGCCTCAAGATTTTATATTTATTACATTTGTTTGGGGATTAGTTATTCCATTTATTGTTGCGTTACCAATGAACGCAGCCCTTACTAATATATTGAGTTCTTTTATTTCTTGGGACTATAACGCTATACTTGTAAGTATATCTGCTCCTATAATAGAAGAGATAGTAAAAGGATCATTTGTATTCTATTTATTCTTTTTTCAGAAAAAAAATTTCAATGGAATGGAAGATGGATTGATTTATTCCTGCATAGTCGGATTTGGTTTTGCTGTTTCTGAAAATGTATATTATTATAGTCTAGCGATGTCTCAAGCATCGACACATGAAGTTGTTTTTCAGTTCTTTTCAAGAGGAATAGTGTCATCCTTCGCACATCCTTTATTTACATCTATGACAGGAATAGGACTTGGAATGGCTATATACTTTTTCAATAAATGGGTAAGAATTTTTGCTCCGATAGTAGGATTTATTTTAGCTGTAAGTCTTCATTCTATATGGAATAGTGCAGGACACATCATAAAAAATGGATTTTTCATCAGTATAGTATTCTTATTTATTCCGATTATGTTAGTGTTAGTAGTGTTGGTACTTTTGGGACTATTGAAAAATAGGAAGCATAATGAAAAATATTGATTTTACACATCTAAAGAAAACCATGGAAGATTCAATTGAGGAGAATCTCTTATTCAAAAATCTAGCTCGAAAATGTCTTATGGTAGATGATATTGAAGACAAAAGCACTGTATTGAAATATGGAATAGATTCAAAAAAACCAATAGTAAGATGGTTATCCTCTAATTTTGGAGAAGAAGCAAGTTTCATGGAAATATCAGAAAATGAAGTTTTGCTTTATCCATTTCAAAATAGTTATATTTTTGAAGTTAGTTTTTTTGAAGATAATGAAACTCTCAATACATACAATACAACTCTTCTCGATGTAACTTCCTTCTTCCGTAAAAGAGAAACTAAACTATTTGTAGATCTAGTAGAATATGCTTCAAAAAATAATCTTACTTATTCTTTAGAGTGCCCTGTAGAAAATATTCAAAATAAGATCATAGAAGCTAGTAAATATATCGAGGGAAAAAATCTATTATTATCAAATATTTTTATGAATAAAGTCACGTTTGAAAAAATTGAAAAGCATCTTACTATAGATATTTTCGATAAGAGCACTATTGAAGTAATTGCAGAACGACTGAACATTCAAGGGCATATATTTTCTTCAGATATTATGTGTTACGATGAAATTCGAGGCAATAAAATATATTTAACTCCATCGCCAGATTTTTTTGGAGTTTTGCCTGTCAGACAAAAAGTTTCAGTTTTATCAAATGATATACTTCATAACAATAAATGTAAGTTTGCTGCCTACAATGAAATAGGTATGGGGATATTGTATCCAGAATATATAGTTGAAATAAATGTAAAATAGGAGAAATAAAATGAAAAAGATTTTGACTTTGGTTTTAATGTTATTTACTTTAGGGTCAAGTGGCTGCGTATTTTTAGGTAGAGACACAGGCCAGGTTATTTATGGCTTTGATGATCGTAAAGATTATTATGAAATGTTCAATAGGATTCAAAGAGAAACCTCAGGTTCTGTTTTGAGTGCATGGAACAAAGACCAACTTATTCCTCAGTTAGATGGTAGTTATGAATTATATACTATAGATTTTGGATATGCTTATAATCTTGCTCTGACAGAGCCATTCCGGAATCAGCCCATTGGAGCCCATTGTACAGCCTTTCTCGTCGCCCCTGATATTATTGTTACGGCAGGGCACTGCGTATCAAGTATAGATTTATTGCAAAAGAGATGGGTATTTGGATTTAGAATGTTAAACAATGAAAAATGTAATACAAGAATAGAACCGTCCGAAGTCTATAAGGGAAAAGAAATTATTGCTCGCCAGCTTCTAAATGGCGAAGAAGATTTTGCTGTAGTTCGTCTTGATCGCCCTGTTGTTGGACATACTCCCTTAAAGGTTTCACGAGAAAATGTAAAACTTGGAGAAAAGATATACGTTCTTGGTCATCCTTGCGGTCTTCCGATCAAGCTTGCTGATAATGGAAAAGTCATCTCTAATAGTAATCCATATTATTTTGAAGCTACGCTTGATACTTATGGCGGAAACTCCGGAAGCCCCGTTTTCAACAAAAAAGGAGAAGTAGTCGGAATTCTAGTAAGAGGACAAAAAGATTTTATTTCAAGAGATGGAAAAAACTATTCTAATATGGTTTCAGAAAATACTGTGAGAGGAGAGGGAGTGACTAGAACAAGTCAGTTCCTAAAATATCTTCCAGAGTAATATTTTGAACTTACATTTTTATATTATCTATAATATAGTGTAAAAACAGAGAAAGGAATATATATGTTGAATACTGATAACTTCAAAGAAGAAATAGATTCAAATGAAAAAACATTAGTTGAATTTGGAGCATCTTGGTGCATGCCCTGTAAAATGGCAGCTACTACGCTAGACAATCTAGCAGAAAAATATAGAGTAATGAAAATAGATGTTGACGAAGAACCAGTTATTACATCAGAATATAGTATAGCGTCGGTTCCTACTTTTTTAGTTTTCCAAAATGGAGAAATAATAAATAAGGCAGTAGGAGCGATGAATCAGGACGCGTTAGAAGATCTACTAAAGTAGGAAGATAATAAATGGGAATCTTTTCTTTTGTAAAAAATCTATATTATAATAATAGACTTGAACGAACTTATGGTTTTGATGAAGTGGCGATCAAGCAAAAAAAGAATGTATGTACTTCAAGGCTTGATGCTGATATATCTTCAGAGGTCATTAGAGGAATAGTTAGACCTGTTCCTCTAATAGCTTCAAATATGTCTACGGTAGTCAATTCAGATATGTGTAATAAGCTATATGATTTAGGAGCTCTAGGTTTTATGCACAGAGCATTGCCTGAAGAAGAATATTTACAAGAAATAAACAGAATAGCAGACAAATGCAGAGTGGTTTGTGCTTCTGTGGGAGTTGGAGATAGTCAGTTTAAGCTAGCAAAGAAACTAATAAAAAATGGAGCAAACGTAATAGTTATAGATATTGCTCATGGATTTAGCGATGCTGTTGTAAATATAGCAAAAAGAATAAAATCTTTTTCTAAGAATACAAAAGTTGTGGTTGGAAATACAATAAATGTTGAGTCTGCTTATGAGGTGGATAAATATGTTGATGCTCTAAAAGTAGGAATTGCCGGAGGATGTTTTGCAGCGGGCACAAGAATATTGATGTCTAATGGACTATATAAAAATATAGAAAATATAGTAGTAGATGATATTATTATAAATCAATATGGAAAGCCTGCTAGAGTAAAGAGAAGTTTTTCTACGGGATACAAAACTATTCTTTCTGTAAAATCTAGTCTTTGTAATAAGTCTACTTTAGTCACAAAAGACCATTTATATTTTACAGAAAATGGATGGAAAGAAATAAATGAAATATCTTCTACACTACTATTTCCAAAAAATATAGATTTTGATATGCCAAAAGACTTTACTCTATATATAGACAAAAATAAAGAAGAAGCAGTTGTTGTAAAGCCTACTTATAGTTCGGGGTATTTATTTGGTTCAGCATTGAGCAAAAACGTTAGAATATCCAAAAGAACATATAGAATAACTTGGAATATTGAAAAAGAAAGTATGTATATAGTAAAAGAACTTATTGACTCGATTTTGATGTTTTTTCAAAATAGTATAAAAATATATATAAGAACAATAGGTAAATATATTGCCGTTTCAGTTTATGATAAATGCCTTCATAAGATTATTGAGTCTTTTGAAAATAAATCTCTCCCTCAAAATTTATTTGTAAATAACGATCTCTATTTAGAGGGACTAGTTGATTCTATTTGTGATTTTGCAAGATATGGAAATTCTCAAAATATGTCTGAAATTTATGGAATAGCAGAATATAATCTTTCAGGATTTTTGCCAGGATCAGTGTCCAAAAATGAAAAATATTTACAATCTGTTTCATTTTCTAAAAATTGTATTGCAGAGACAGTAGAAGTTTATGATTTAGAAATAGATGATAATAGTCATAGTTTTATTGCTAATAATGCTATAGTGCATAATTCTGCATGTGAAACGGCGATGATGACAGGTTGTACTGAAAAGCAGTTTAGTGTATGTTTGAAGTTTCAAAAAGTTTCTAAAAAACTAGGGCTTCCTATAATAAGCGATGGAAGCATAAAGTTTCCGGCAGATGTTGTAAAGGCTATAGGAGCAGGGGCTTCTTCTGTTATGGGAGGACAAATATTCGCTCGCTGTCCTGAATCTGCTGCTGAAATAGTTGAAATAGATGGAGAGAAGAAAAAGCTATATGCCGGAATGGCCTCAAGGTATGTTCAGGAAAAATGGAGAGGAGGTCTAAACCCGGGTACTTGCGTAGAGGGTAAAACAGTATATTTGAATATGGGAGAGCCGGTGGCTAATCTCATAGAAAGATATAGCGGAGCATTGCGTTCTGGACTGACATATTCTGGAGCAAAAGATATTAGCGATTTCCAGAAAAAATGCGAGTTCATACTAATAAAATAATATCGGTCTTCCGATAATAGATTCAAAGGAATATTAGTTTTACGTTAGGAATATAATAATAACCAAGGTTTATTATAAGGAGAATCAAAATGAAAAGATTTACAGTCAGAGTTACATTTGAGACAATGGATGAAGAGACAGGCGTTTGGACTGTTGAAAATGTTCATACTATTAGAAACCAGAAACCGTCTAGAATGCTAGCTGTCGAAGAGGCTCTTCTACAGAAGACTATGGAACGCTTTCAGGAAAGTAAGGCATCATTGCTTGCTCTTGAGGCTGCTGAGGCATCTGCTGCGGCTTCTGCTGCGGCTTCTACTGCTCCCACTTCAACTGTCACGGTAGGCTAAATTTTGCTCAACAGTTAGCTGTACTGACCACAACCATAGAAAATGGATAGCATTTTTGCTATCCATTTTTGCTTTTGTAAGATTCCAAAAAATAAATAGTTTATTTTAAAGAATATACTCCCATTTTTTCTTTCCACAATTCCATATTCTATATAAGCCATTATAAAAACACCAATCTCTTTCTGTTATTTCTTTAGGGCATCCTATTTTATTTTTAGAACAAGATTGTTTAGAAATATAATTCTTATTTTTTAAATTCCAATAAAAATAATCAGGACCGTATTCGTTTTTCAAGGAAAATCCTAAAATTCTATATATATTTCCTTCGGTCCAACAATTATCTGACCAAGATATTACTCTATCATATCCTTCTTTTTTTGCCCACAAAATAAAACTCTTGAATAATCTGCTCGATCCTCCAGGAACACTATAATTATCTCTAAAGCAGAGTCTATTCAATACTATAGGGTTTCCATCTATATTCTGTCTATGATGGCTTGAAGCGGTCATAGAGGCCACTACAAGGCCATTAGAGACAAGATTGAAGAATCTTATTGTTCTATTTCCATATCCTTGAATATGGTTTTCTTCTATAAAATCTTCAACTCTATCATTAGTTACCGAGCATTCTCTTGCTCCTATTTTTATTTCATTTTTCTCCAAAATAGTTCTAATAAAATTGAGTATTTGTTTCTTTCTGTTTAGCCATGTATGCTCAAAGATATGAAATAATCTTATTTTTTTTTCTCTACAAAGTTTTGTTTTATTGTAATGTTTATTTCTTGCATCTGGTGCAGATAATACAGCTTCAGAATGCCAGTAACTTCCATTATATTCTATAGCAAATTTTTTATTTTCTATATATAAATCAAGTTCAAAAGGAGAAATGATAGTTCTAATATCACAATCTACGTCAAAGCCTAGTTTTACTATAAAATCTTTTATTTCATTTTGACTTTGCCGTTTTGGATATGTGTATATTTCTCTAAACTTAGATTTGAATTCATCACAAGATAATCTAGCTGCAATAGAACTATATTCTACATTAAATTTATTGCATGCTTCTATAAGAGATGGCTTATTTTCCTCTAAAAAATTCCAAAAAGCTTTATCTCTCAATGTATTAAGGGCCTTATGTTTTTCAGTTTTATCTTCAGAAATATTTATCTTCAAAGTTTTTATTCTTTTCTCTACTATCTCTTTGCTATAAGCTAGATTTTCTATTCCATATTTTTCTTTTAAAGTTTCTATTGTCTTTGTTCTTATTTCATCAGACTTTTGAGGATGATCAACGTTATATCTTTCAAGATTAGTTTGTTTTATTTTTTCCTTTATTTCTTTCGATTGAAAAACGTTTTCTACGCCATATCTTTCAAGATTGGTTTGTTTGGTCTTATTCTTAGATTCTATTGTGAGTTTTGATTTAGATATTTTATTTCCTATTTCTTTATTCTGATTTGCGTTTTCTACGCCATATCTTTCAAGATTGGTTTGTTTTGCTTTTTCTCTTGTTTCTTTATTGGCAAAGGGAGATCCGAAAAAACTTTGTTCTTTTAGCCTACACTCTTTGTGACACGCAGAGCCACTTTTTATAAAAAATCCTTTTCTACAATCTATTTTTTCTCCACAAAATCTACAAATACATACACATAGTTTTGCTGATGCTCTTCCTAAAATGTCAGGATCATAACCAAATTTTTCTATTGTTTCTTTTTTTAGTATTTTAGATTCAAAGTTATGCATTTTTCTTTCTGCCATTCTATTCTCCTGAAAAAATGATCGATATACCTATCTCTTCATACTCTATTATAGATAGATCTCCTCTAAGGAAATAAAAAATTTTATATACAAAAAAAATAGAGTGTCCCGAAGGACACTCTATTTTCGAAAGTTATTCAGACTAACTAGGGTTAGCTAGCAGAAGTTACTTCAATGAGAGAAACGGCATAGTCATTTAGGCATACGATACCGATTTCCTCATAAATAACCCAGCCAAGTCTCAGCTTTTTAGGTTCATCAGCAGGAACAACTGTTATATCCTGGCGAATTGGTAGAGCCCCAACAGTGTCAGGGCTAGCTACGACTAGAACTAGGGTACTATCCATACGGCTTGAAACGTGAATGTCGGCAGTCCAAAGGTGCATATTATGTTACGTTAGAATTTATTCTAAGCATAAATATTTCTATTTATGTCTACTAATCACTTAGTAGGTCAGACTATATCTTTTATTTATTTTTATAAAAATAAATAATCTCACGTATAGTCGTTGGGGTTGAAAAGGTCTTCTTTCAGAATTCTTGAGAATTCTTTCAGAATCTTGGATACGAAATCCTATAGTTTATATTTCATGCAATTCAATATATATGGTTGTATCAAATTATTAAAATTCATTATTGATTTTCTTAGTATTCTTGTTCTATTTTTTGTTTTATTATATCTAATAACTCTAGCTTCAATATTATATTTATCTTTTAGATAGTCGCATAATAGTTGTTGCTCGGAAAAACTAAAACACTCAAAACAAAAATCTTTTTCATAATGATGTTTAGTTCCATCGTCCATAAAAGCAATAGCCAAACTAAAAGGAGTAAGTTTTTCTATTATATTCTTATTTAGATGTTTTATATTTTTTCCATTTTCAAAATAGTAAATCATATTATGTATTTCCGTAAAGAACGGATGAGTCAACGTTCTAAAACTCTTATAAATATTTGTACTATTTTGAACTCTAGATATTTGAATAGAAGGTTTAGTTCTAACAAAATCTTTTATCATTTGATACTTATAATCAATATATTCTTCGTGTTTTATTGTATGGCATATTTTTAGGGCTCCATTTTTATTACTACTTTTTCTAATAATATGTCCATCTGCTATAATTGTTCCATATATCATTTCTTTTTGTTCCTGAGTAAAACTCTCAGGTATTCTTCTTTTATATATATTGAGTATTTCTAAACCATATTTAGTTTGTAAACTTTGTATAGTTTCTTTTCCAACATTATATTTTTTTGCAATTTCTTGTTGAGAAAGAAATAACTCATACATATCTTTTTCTAAATCTTCTTTTGATATAAACATTTATTTGCCTTTCCTTACCTGCTGATTGTCTCATTTTTGAGAGGTTCCAGCATATAGTGAAATTTTAATACGGCCACCTTATTTTCGACCGTATAGACCAGTGGTTATGATTTCACGCTGAGTTGCCTCATCGTAGAAATCTTTTCCGAATAGACGAACGCTAGCGAACTGATTGGCATGCATTACGATCTTTGTTGCGACTAGATCGTGTTGTTCAATCATACGGAAGGCGGTGTTCAGTGAACTTACACTTAGAGTACCAACATTTGTAACAATCTGATCACTACGATTTGTTGCAGCAGCAATTAGAGTGTTAAATATGTTTGTGTCTTCTTCCTTTTGAATAGCCTCTTTAGCCTTGATCTGAGCTCTATCAACGATGTAGATATTTATATTACTTGTATACTAATGGTTCTTGAGAACTCTTTTAGCGTTATGTCATTTCTGACATAATCTATACATCTCTGTATAGATTGGACTCTATTTTTATTTTATTTCATATAAAATATTTGGCTTGTAGTCTCTGAGGATTTTAATCAATTTTATATTTCATACAATCTACAACATATTTTCTTATTATTTCTTTGAGTTTTTTTTTCTCGGAGGCATTAAAAACAATAAAAAATTTATTATTTTTTGCTTCTTTTATCTTTCCAAACAAATTAAACTTCTTTTGTAAAATGTTCAATATTTCTTTATTTTCTTCATAAGAAAAACTTTGAGTAGATATCTGAAAGCCATATCTTGTATAACCATCATCCATATACCATACCGCTAAAGATAAAGGACTAAGGTTATTTTCCACAAACTCCTTGGGAAATATTTTTTTACCATTTTCATCATAAAAAACATTTCTGAACTTCGTAAATAGATTTGATTTTCTAGTCACAAAATTCAAAGTAGTGTGTTCTTTCACTTCTTTTTTGTATTTTAGTTTATGCTTTAGAGGGTATATATTACAACCAACAAATCTTTTCAATTTGTCATATTTCCACTCTATATACTTTTGTTGTTTTATACTATGCCCAAGATATAACTGGGATTCCCCTGTTTTTTTTTGTTTTACAAGATGACCATCACCTAAAATAGTTCCTAGGATTATCTGGAACTCTTCATTTGTAAAACTTTCTGGACAAAGATTTAGAGAACAACATTTATTTCGCATAGGAACATTAAACTTTTTAAGAATACGTTTAACTCCAGAATAAGAACACCCTATCTTTTTAGCTACGGCTCTTAATGAAAGTTTTTCATTATAAAGTTTTATTATCTCTTCTTTTTTGTCAAGCAATGATGTTGAAGATTTATGAAACATCTTATTGATTAATCTTTCCTGCTGATTGTCTGCATTATATTCCGAGTTTTTACTTTCCATAGGATATCCCTATTAGACTAGTATTGGAATCCTGGCAGAGTTT
>Ga0172364_10005148_pt1 | contig 10407 bp, 10 predicted proteins | sample LakKivSesite10cm_FD_114545 | JGI IMG/M metagenome (GOLD analysis project Ga0172364, IMG submission 114545) | Sediment microbial communities from Lake Kivu, Rwanda - Sediment site 10cm | ecosystem: Environmental > Aquatic > Freshwater > Lake > Sediment | place: Rwanda: Western Province, Lake... | reverse complement strand
TGCGCTCGATTCTGGTCCCGCATTCCCGGCAGACCTCGCCGGCACGCCCGTAGATGAGCAGGCTATCCTGAAAGCTGCCGCTGGCCCCATTCACCCGCTGGTACATCCCGTCGAAAGTGGTGCCCTGGCCGGTGATGGCCTCGCCCAACACCTGGCGGATGGCGTGATAAAGCCGGGAGGCCTCGGCCTCGTTCAGCGAATTGGCCCGGCGACAGGGGTGCAGGCGGGCACGGAACAGAACCTCGTCAGCGTAGATGTTGCCCAGGCCGGCCAGAAAGCTCTGATTGAGCAGCAGAGGTTTGAGCATCCCGGAGCGACGCCCAATCAGACGGGCCAGGACCTGGGGGGTAAAATCGTCCGCCAGCGGCTCCGGCCCCAATCCGCCCAACACGACCTGGGGATCGTTCACCAGCCACATGCGCCCGAATTTGCGCTGATCCTGGAAGCGCAGCGTGGTTCCATCGTCCAGGGTAAAGACCACCCGCACGTGTTTTCCCAGAGGTACAGGGCGCGGTTCCAACAGCAATTGCCCGCTCATCCGCAGGTGGACCAGCAGGGTTGGCCCCTCAGAAAACTGCAACAGCAGGAACTTTCCCCGCCGGCCCACCGCCTGCACCGTTTGGCCGACGACTTGCCGCTCGAATTCGGCGGGCGAAGGCGTGGCGATAGTCCTGGGCCAGTGAACCTCTGCGCCGGTCATCGTGCGCCCGACCAGGCGTTCGCGCAGCTCGCGGGCGATGGTTTCGACTTCGGGGAGTTCTGGCAAAGAAGCTCCTTAGTGCAGGTCAGGAATTATCCTCGGCAGGTGTGCTTGCGTGTACCATCTCGCGAAGCTGGCCGCGCAAGGCGGCAATCTGCTCCGTAACCACGCCGATCTGCTGGAACAGCGGCTGATTAGCCTTGATGCCCTCGGTGATCAGGAAAGCAGCGCTCTGCGAACGGCTCTTGCAGATGTCCGCCTCGACGAGCATGTCCAGATGCTTCAGCGTCTCGTCGTTGACGCGGATCATCAACACGTTGGCCCGGCCAGACAATGCTTGTTCCAGGGCCTCTTTCACCTTCGCCGCCACATCCGATGCCATAGAAACCACATCCTTGCCCTTCTTACCTGTGCCTTCCTTGCTCCCTGGCTCCTCAACCGGGCGTCCTTCGTTGACCGGTTTCTCGCTCATGTGTACCTCCCCATGTTTGTGAAATTTTGCTATGGCATTGCAAGTAATGCCATTTCGGTGAAAGAAGTATAGCACACATGGGCAAAATGTCAAGCCCGGGCACAGGCCAACTCGTATCTGGCCGAGAAGTATATCACGATCTCGCCTGGGGGACAAGAACACAAACGCCCATCAATTGACAGGTCACCTGAAAGGTGCTAAGATTAGTGCCATTCGGATGGCGGACACGCGGAAACCGGAAGCACCAGTTCTTTCAGGGAGGGAAGGATATGATCACACTCGACGAATTGATGGCGTTTATAGATCAGGACGAGTTGCCAACTCGTCCTACGTGCAAAGGAGGAAGCCGTTGAGGACCAACAAGCTCAAAATGATCGTCTACAGTGCCGGTTCTCTGGGCACCGCCCTGCTGATGCAGGCATTCAACGCCAAGATTCGCTACTATTACATTGACATCCTCCGCCTTCCCCACACCTGGGTCGGCCTGGCCATGACCATCTATGCGGTGTGGAACGCCATCAACGACCCGTTGGCCGGGCAAATCTCCGACCGCACGCGCACCCGCTGGGGCCGGCGCATACCGTACATTCTGTTCGGCACGCTACCTCTGATGCTCTGCTTCGTCGCCCTGTGGGTGCCCCCTTTCCGCGTTGATACCGGACAGGGAGTGCTGCTCTTCGTCTACTTCCTGATCGTCATTAACCTGTTCGACACGCTGTGGACGCTGGTGGTGCTCAACTGGACGGCCCTCTTCCCGGAGATGATGCCCGATTTGAAAGAGCGAGCCGAGGTATCGGCCTGGCGGCAGGTATTCTCGCTGATCGGCCTGGTCATCGGTGTCGCCCTGTTCCCGATGGTGCAGGAGATCCTGGGCTGGGGATGGACGGCGGTGATTTTCGCGCTCATCGGCGGGGCGTCGCTGTTCGTCTCTCTCTTGGGAAGCTTTGAGCGTCCCGAGTTCAGCCAGGAAAAGAGTCTGGGGTTCTTTGTTGCCATCCGTGAGACCTTCCGCAACCGGTCCTTCCGCTACTTCCTGGTCCTGAACCTGTTCATCGAATTTATCTTTGAGCTACTGCTCTCCACTCTGCCCTTCTACCGCGAATACGTCCTGAGAGTGGGCGCGATGGAAGAGACCTATTTGCTGGGCACGGTCTTCCTGGTTTCCTTCCCCATGCTTTTCCTGTGGAACGCCGTCACTCAACGCATCGGCTCGCGCCAGGCGCTAATCGCCTCCTGCCTGGTTTTCGCGGCGGCCGTACTGCCCCTGTTGTTCGTCAACTCGTTGGTTCCGGCCATCATCGTTATGGCCTTTGTTGGTATGGGCCTGGCCGGGTTGTTGATGCTCACCGATTTACTGCTGGCCGATACCGTGGATGAGGATGAACTGATTACCGGCGTGCGCCGCGAGGGGATGTTCTTCGGCATCAACGGGTTCATCATCCGCTTCGGGATTGCCATGACCTCCGGCACCCAATCACTGGTCTGGGGGCTGACCGGTTACGACCCCAACCTGGACGTGCAGGCGCCAACGGCGGTGTTCGGCCTGCGCCTGTTGATGTCGGCTGTCCCCATCCTGGGAATGGCTCTGGCTACTGTCTTCACCTGGCTCTATCCCCTGCACGGCGAGCGGCTGGCACGGGTGAAAGCGGACGTGGAAGCACTGCACGCCGAGAAAGCGACGCGGTTGGAAACAGCATGACCGACTACGTTGAGCGCATTGACTCATCGGCGGTGGCTATGCGCTCAGTGGCCGCGGCCCTGTGCGGCCAGTTCCTGCGAGTCTACGAGGGCACGGCTTTTGAGGAAGTGCTGGCCCGGATGGTGGCCCGCTTTGGGCCACGGGTGTCCAGTTGGGCCATCGAGCAGGTCATCCGTGGCTCCGGCACCGCCCTGGCCGTGGCGGAGCGGGTGCGCAGCGCAGACCTGGCCCGCTGGGCGGTGAGCCTGTACGAGGGCCTGGATGGGCATTTCGACGCGGTGATCGTCGGCGCACCAAACGGCGGGGTGGCCAATCTGGCAGTAGCGTTGGGTGCGCCCTTTCTCTCGGAACACTTCGTCAGCGCCTTCCGCGTGCAGGCTTACGTGGACGACATCGCCGCTCACAAATCACAGGGTGACGCTGTAGCGCAGGCCATCCTGGCTCACAACCCCGACCTGCACGTGATCCAGCACTACGATCCCCTGCACGACCGCTTTCTGGTCAAGTACGTCAACCACATCCGCATGAAATTGCTCGATCTGCCGGAGGAGTACCAGACGTTTGTCCGTGAGCGGCTGCGGCCCGGCGGAACGCTGGTCTTCGTGGATTGTCGCTATCCCTGGCGGCAATACCGCGTGGGCGAGCGACATGCATTTCAGGTGGGCGGGTTGGGCGCGGTGACGGACGACGAGTTCATCGCCGGCAATTCCCAGATCGCGGCCATGCAACGCGCCGAGCGCTCACCCTTCGTCGGCGGATGGTCGCTGAAAGGATTGCCGCTGGCCGTGCAACCGGAATCCGAATGGGGGACGCTGCCTGAATTTCGCGCCGCAGTGGAAGGGTTTGCCCAGAAGAACGGCTATCGCTTCCTGGCCCTGGTCGCCAATCACCCGGAGTGGTACGCGGAGCTGGCCTTCCGGGCCAACGTGCGTCTCTTTGAGGAAAAGACCATGGAGCCACAGGGGGTGCTCGTCGAGTGTTTCACCCAGGCCAATCCCATCGCCGCCCGGCAGAGTGGATTATTGCCTTTGTGGCTGCCGTGGAATTGCACCGACAGCCTGCCTTTCCTGCGGCGGATGGCTGCCGAATTCCCGTCAGGGAAGCCGGTCATCTTCACGCCTCTGGCCAACTTCACCCGCACCTTCGACCTGGCCACCCTGGAGCAATACCGCGACATCTTGAGGGGCTTCCCGCTAATCCTGCAGGGCATGGATCCGCGCCTGTATCCCGCCGATCCAACCAGCCTATTTCGCACTGCCCGCGAGTTGGAACGCTGGTGCGCGGCTCATCCCGCGCCTATGCAGGCGCACCTTACGGCGGAGGAGTTGGCGATTTGCGCCCAGGAGATGGGCAATCGGTTTGCTCTGTCAACGAATAGCCAACGAATAAACGAATGATTCGGCATTCGTTTATTCGTTCCGCCATTCGTTGACGGTAAGGGCGCAGCACGCTGCGCCCCACAGGCATCAAGTTAACGGCCACGAAGTTTCCCAAAGTTCCCCTCCCCTGGTGGGAGGGGCTTCGTCGTGAGCTACACCCTGAGCGAAGACGAAGGGGCTCAGCCGAACGGTTGGGGAGGGGGAAAGGACAGGGCAGTATGAAGATGCGACCTGCTCAGCGAGCCAGAGCATTGAAGCAACTTCACCCTCTCCTGGCTCCTCCATCAAGGGGGAGAGACTTGCCAGGGGTCCGGCCACCCAGTACGTATCGCCTACAATTACAAAGAGACCCTTGCATAAATGGGTCGCCAACACAGCCCGACACGGATTCTGGCACGGATTTCACGGATAACGGCCATCTTTTCCGTGTATCCGTGTAAAAATCCGTGTCTGGCTCACCTTGATGCAATTATGCAAGGCTCTCTTACAAATAAAAAGAGCCGGGGAAAAATCCCCGGCTCTCTCGTCGGTTGGGCCGTAGAATGCGATTACTAGCGCCGGCTGTGCTTGGCGTAGCAATCGCGGCAATACACCGGGCGATCGCCCCGCGGCTCGAACGGCACTTCGGTCTCTACGCCACAGTCTGCGCAGACAGCGGGATACATCCGCCGGCCGCCTCCCGATCGCGTGTCGCGGTTCCTGCGCTTCGCCGACCGGCAAGCAGGGCAGCGAGAAGGCTCGTTCTCGAATCCCCGCTGTTGGAAGAACTCCTGCTCACCTGCGCTGAACACGAATTGCGCCCCGCAATCCCGACAGGTCAGGGTCTTGTCCTGGAACTCCATACCTCTGGTCTCCTTTTTCTGGGAACAAAAACGGGTAAAATTTGGCGCTGTCTTGACATCACCGGGTGCCGTCCGTTGGCCTTAAGGGGTTGAGGGGAAGTGGGGCGATAAGTATCCAGCTTTCGGAAGCAACGTGGGACTTGAGAACAGCGTGCAAATATAAGTATACGTAAAAACCGGAAAAAGTCAAACTTCACTTGACCTAAATGCCATCTTCGTGTTACAATCAGCCGAGACTACGGATAGGAGCAAGTTGTGGACATTCTGGATGGCTTGAATCCCGCTCAGCGGGAGGCGGTAGAAGCAATTGAGGGGCCGGTGCTGGTCCTGGCCGGTCCGGGCAGTGGTAAGACGCGGGTGCTCGCACATCGGGTGGCCTATCTGGTGCGCGAATGCAGTATCCCGCCGTACAACATCATGGCCGTGACTTTCACCAACAAGGCAGCGGGAGAGATGCGTAATCGCCTGGCCGACCTCATCGGTACGCGGCTGCAAAAGCTGACCATCGGCACCTTCCACGCCATCTGCGCGCGCATCCTGCGCCGCGAGGCAGAGGCATTGAGTCTGCGCCGCGACTTCGTAATCTACGACAGCAGCGACCAGCTCAGCCTGGTGCGGCAGGCACTCAAGAACCTGAATCTGGACGACAAGACTTACCGCCCGCAGGCAGTTCACGGGGCCATCTCCCGCGCCAAAAACGAGCTTATCAGTTCGCAGAACTTTCACCCCCAGACCTATTGGCAGGAGATCGCCGGGCGGGTGTACGGGCGTTACCAGGAATTACTGGCAGTGAACAACGCTCTGGACTTCGACGACCTGCTGATGGGCACTGTGCACCTCTTCCGCGAGCACCCCGACGTGCTTGATAAATACCAGCGCCGTTACGTCTACATCTTGGTAGACGAGTGGCAGGACACTAACACGGCTCAATATGAACTGGTGCGCCTGCTGAGCGGCAAACGCCGCAATGTATTCGTCGTGGGCGACGAGGATCAGAGCATCTATGGCTGGCGAGGGGCAGATTTCCGCAACGTGATGCGCTTTCGTCAGGACTTCCCCGAGGTACGCACCATCCTCCTGGAACAAAACTATCGCTCCACGCAAACCATCCTCGACGTGGCCAACGCGGTCATCGCTCCTAACGTGCACCGCACCCCCAAGCGATTGCACACCAGCAAAGAGACCGGCCAACTCATCGTGATCCACGAGGCCTACAACGAGGTTGAGGAAGCCCAGTACGTGGTAGAGACCATCGGCCACCTGGTGGCCCAGGGCGAGGCCCGGCCCGGCGATTGCGCGGTGATGTACCGCACCAACGCCCAATCCCGTGCGCTGGAGGACGCCTTTGTGTGGGCAGGAATGCCCTACAAATTGGTGGGGGCCACTCGCTTCTACGCCCGCGCGGAGATCAAGGACGTACTGGCTTACCTGCGCGTGATCCACAACCCTGCCGACAACGTCAGCCTGGCCCGTATCCTCAACGTACCGCGCCGGGGCATCGGGGCCAGAACACAGACAGCGCTGGAGAATCTGGCAACGCAGATGGGCACATCGTTGTATGGGGCATTACAAGCCTTGAAAGAAAAGAGCGAGGGGCAGAAAGAAGGTGGGGCTGAAGGAACTGGGGGGAACTTGGGGGAGGTGTTCACCGCCCGGGTGCGCAAGCCGCTAGCGCAGTTCGCCGAATTATTAGATGGGTTCATCACCACACGGGACAAAGTATCCGTGCCCGAACTCCTCAACCGTCTGCTGGAAGCCACCGGCTACGAGAGTTACCTGCGCGACGGCACCGAAGAGGGCGAGGATCGCTGGAGCAACGTGATGGAATTGTTCACCGTAGCCCGCGAGTATGCGGCCCTGTCCCCCGAGGAGGCGCTGACCACGTTTCTGGAGGAAGTCGCCCTGGTCTCAGATGTGGATAACCTGGACGAGAACGCCGACGCGCCCACTCTACTCACTCTGCACTCAGCCAAGGGATTGGAATTCCCGGTGGTGTTCATGGTTGGCCTGGAGGAGGGATTGCTGCCCCACAATCGCTCTTTCGACGATGCCGAGCAGATGGAAGAGGAACGGCGGTTGTGTTACGTGGGCATCACCCGCGCTAAAGAACGGGTATACCTGGTACACGCTTTTCGCCGCACGCTTCACGGCTCCAGCGACGTAAGCCTGCCCTCCCGTTTCCTCGAAGACATCCCCGATCACCTGGTGGCCGGGCGGGCGACAAAACGAACTGGAGCCAAGCGGGGCAAACACTTCTCCCCGCGGCAGACGGAATGGACTTCGCCCGTCACGCCCGGTCCCATTGCCCAGTTCCGCGCCGGTGAGCGGGTACGGCACAGCACTTTCGGAGAGGGAATTGTCATTGAGAGCCGCCTGCGGGACAACGACGAGGAAGTGACCGTGGCCTTCGAGGGTGATGGGGTCAAGCGACTGCTGGTCAGCTTCGCCAAGCTGGAGAAGCTGGAAGGATAATCTATGCCTCTGCTGATTGACGGCCACAATCTCATCGCCAGGTTGCCAGGTATCTCGCTCGATGACCCTTACGACGAAGCCAAATTGGTAGAGCGGCTGCGCAGCTATCGCGCCCGGACCGGGAAGCGCATCGTCGTCGTTTTCGACGGCGGTGTGCCGGCGGGTTGGTCAGCGGACCTGTCGAGCGGGGGGATCACCGTGATTTTCGCCGCGCCGGGGAGACCGGCGGACAAAATCATCATTGAGCGCATCCGCCGGAGCCGCGACCCGCGTGAGCTGGTGGTGGTCTCCTCGGATCGCGAGGTGACGGCGGTGGCAGAGGAATGCGGTGCGCGGGTGATGCCGGCGGAATCGTTCGCGGCCACATTGAACGCGCCATCACCTGCCGTTGGAGAGCGAGCCGACGTGACACTCTCCCCCGCCGAGGTAAAGGAGTGGCTGAACATCTTCGGTGCTGACGGGAAATAGGAACTGCTGCCGAAGGAGGTCAACGTTAACTGGTCGTTTGGCATTCCTATACCCGTTAAGGCTGAAAACGCGATTTCAGCCTACCTGTAGCCGCAAGAACGCAAGTTTCTATCCCAAACGAGTATCTTCTGTTTCAGCTCCGCCAATGGCATGAGGCGTATGTTTGCGGGCGCGCAGCCGTTGCCTACCAATTGATGTATGCTTCTTGAGTCGCATTTTGACGCCAGATGGAAAATCCTGCATGAGAAACGCGGATTACCGCGCCCATTCGCTTCGCCTTTGTATCAACTTCGGGATGACGCAAGACGCGACGCACGAAAACAGCGACCTCTTCTTTCCCTACAGCCAGACAAACCAAGCAGTACCGAGGATGGCATAGTTTGCGATCATAGAAACCCATATCGCGCGTGAAAAAAGTCGTATCGCGGAGTGTGTGCAAGAGAGGGATGATTTCCTCGTCTTTCATCCCCTTTCGCCCAACATCAACACCCAATTGATGAACTGGAACTTCCCACCTCTGCAACAGTCCGCGTTGGTCTTCGCGAACATTTTCATCGAGGATGTTCATGCTGGAATCGGTCCCAAAACAAACTCATCTGTGTGTCTGAAGAATGCCTCACTCGACAATTTCACTGCCTCCGCAATCGCTTCTTTGGTTATGCTGTTATGCCATTGCTCGATAATTGTCTCCCAAGCCATTCCTTCTGCGACCATCTCTAGCACGTCCGAAACAAAGATACGTGTGCCGCGAAAGACTGGCTTCCCGTGACAGATTTGCGGGTCAGTGATGATGTAGCGCCCGAGCAATTGTGGTTTTTCGTTTCCTGCCATCTCATTACCTCCCTTGTTCTCTGTGCTCTAGTACACAGAATCGCAGTAGCGTGTTATCACCCGTTGCCCGCTCGGACCACACGCGGAAAAGAAGCGTGTCCGCAAACGCTGTAGTGCGCCACCACGCCCGACGCGCCACGTGAAATGAAATCAACTTCCAACTGTGCCAACCACTTGCCAAAAAGCCACGACCGTGGCGCAGTCGGCGTGTGCATGTTCCCTGCCGGGCGTCGTCCGGTGCTATATCGTCCACGCCATCAATAGTTCATCGTAAAAGACACCGTCGTAGTAAAGGGCTTGTGGTTCGATTCCGTAAACCTGAAAACCACAGCGAGCGTAACAACGAATCGCACGAGTATTCGTTGTGACCACGGCTAGTTTGACAATCCTTACCTCCTGAGTTCGTGCCCAATCCACGCAAGCAGTTACGAGTTCCTCGGCAATACGCAAGCCACGCCACTCGGGTCGGACGTACATTCCCACGATATTCGCGCTGTGCCATGTCTTGGGCGAGTTCGTGCGAGTAATGCCACACATGCCGATCAACTGTTGGTCGTGAACGGCAAAATACATCATGACCGCGCTATCCGCACTGCTAAACCGAAGCCTCTCTACCCAGAAGGTCATCGGCTTGGCAAGATTCGCCGCGTAATCCGAGGAAAATGCCTCAGGATGATTACGCAAAGCCTCTAAGCGCAAGTCGCGATAGGCGGGGGCATCCTCTTCTCTTGCTGAACGTAGTGTTACTGTGCCACGCGGAGTAGTGATAGGTGTATCCATTGTCCTTTGCCGATTCAAGTTGGAGTTGGACGCCGACCGTAGCATGGCGGATAACGCCGTAGCCCGCCTCCACGCCCGAACGCGGCCAGCGAAATGAAGCCAACTTTCAACTATGCCAACCACCAATGCCCAAAAGCCGCGGGCGCCTGTCCTGAGCGTTCACGCCGAAGGCTTGTTGAAGGGTTCAGGAAGTGCGGTCTCCCTTACGGCCTATTTGGTTCGCTGTGTACGCTTCAACTACTTCGTTCGGCTCTCGCCTTCTGATAGCTGCAACACTCGCCAGGGGTGGTTGGCCAGACCTTGCCCCACAAGGACTCTCACCTTATCAGAAGCACCAAGTTTGCTTGGCGCACCAACGATATGGCTCAGCGGCGCGGCTTTGCCGTGTCCGCTGGTGCGCTTTGTTGGGCGGAATCTTTCCATTTTCTTCCACTCAAGATTCCAAGCGGCAACAAGAGGGGTAAAAGCCACAATAAGCTCCACCAGTCAAGCCCGGCAGTTTCGAGGCCACCGTATGACCATATGCACCAAACTATGGAAAAGAAAAATATCCCATAAGGCGCAAGCATTAACTTCCAATAAGGCGTTGATGGAAATCTCCACGGCGATAAGAAAATAATGGAGATAATAGCAATGCCAGTTAGTACTACAACGATGGTTCGCGTGATACTGCAGTCAATTGATGGTGTTATCCTCCAAGGGAACAGGAATCGAATACGCCTTTTGGAGGGTAATGACCATGTACGCTACCATCGGGATCTCTG
>Ga0172364_10005146_pt1 | contig 10408 bp, 9 predicted proteins | sample LakKivSesite10cm_FD_114545 | JGI IMG/M metagenome (GOLD analysis project Ga0172364, IMG submission 114545) | Sediment microbial communities from Lake Kivu, Rwanda - Sediment site 10cm | ecosystem: Environmental > Aquatic > Freshwater > Lake > Sediment | place: Rwanda: Western Province, Lake Kivu... | reverse complement strand
TCTAAATTAGCATGTTTTGAAGTAAATTTATATGTTAAGTTCATTGTTACTCTTTATAAATTATTTACAGATTATTAGTATTTTTACTCATTTGTTAGTATTTTCTTTGAAGATATTCGATACTATTAATCTACATCAAAATATTGATCTTGTCTGTGACTACCGTCACTTTTTTTATGTATTTGTCTTTTTCTATTTCTTAAATAAGATAAGCGGGCCAATACTTTTTTATAATTAAAATCAGGGGGGACATCTACCCCCTGACTATATTTATTCAATATATCTTGTATCTCCTGTATTTCTTTAACTAATTCTTTATACTCCATAATTATTTTTTTTCCATAAAAGATACATATCTTTAGACCTATTTCTTAAATTCATTATAGATGTTATTGATATATTTAATATTTTAGCTATTTCTACATTCTTACATCCAAGTATTTTATATTTCATATATTTTACTAATTTATTATATTGTTTAGATGATTCTACTTTTTTAGCATATCTTAAAAAACTTTTAAGGTCATGATATAATTTATTTTCATCATTGTACTCTATAGAAGATATTCTATATGCCGGGTCCACTCTATATACGGGTGCGCTGCTATAATTATGTGTGACAGATACAACTTTACCATTCTTTTTTAAAGAACTACAATCTTTTTTATCTAAATTAAATTTTAGTCCTTCTTCTTTTAATTGTTTCTTAAGTACTTTATCTGGTATCTTTTTTTCACTATAATAGCAACCACCACCATAACCAGTAACAACGTCCCATATATCTTTTTCTTTACAACTATTAGTAGGTTCTCTTATTTCTACTGTAGACAAAACTTCATGATTATACCTAAAATTGTTTCTGCTCATCTGTGGCATCATCCAACACATTAGATTAAAAAAATAGGTATTAAAAGATCCCTCTTTTTCATCATATGTTTCTAATGCTTTTGTTTGTATAAGCCGTACATAAAACTCTTGTATAGCATCATTTATTATATCTTTATCTCTTATACCTGTTTTACTAATAAACATAGTCTTTAATTGTTTTTCATTATATTTTGCAAAATCTGCAACAGTTTTAACGGGTTTCATTTTTTCTCCTTATAAACTCAAATTTTCTCCTTATAAACTCAAATATTATGGTATATGCATAAACATTCTAAAGCATCAACGGATACTTTTTCATATAGTTTTTTAATAACTGTGCCGTCTAAAGCAATAAACTTTACTCTACAACGAGGTCCTACAAACTTATTATCTAATAAAGATAACATGTTAATGACATTCTTGAGGTATATTCCTCCTTGTGGATTATTAATATTTATAATTTTAATATAAAACCCCTTACTATCTATTCTGTTTTTTAGTCTCTCGTCATTAACAGCTTTATCATCTACTACGGTGTCTCTTTCGTCTGGTTTATTCTCTTGTATAATAAAGCCACTAGTAATAGACACAATATTACTAGTTGTAGTACTTACTGCACCGTCTGTTATAGATGTTATTTTTATATTTGATATTTTATCTAAATTTTCAAACTTTTGTTCTGTTTTCATCTCCTCTATTTCTGGTTTAAGATTTTCTGTTACTTGTTTAGTTTCAATTACAGAAGTAGCTGTATCTTTTTCTTTAAGTTCTTTAAAATAATCGTGATCTACGTAAAGAGTGTCGCCATACTCTGCATCTACTTCTAACGGCACTACCCAATTAAGCTTTTTAGTAATGTCATCAAGTACCATTAATTCTCTTAATTTGGGTATAAAAAAGTCTAACTTATCTTCTTTAATTTCAAACACTATTTCATCGTGGATAGGCATAAGTATTTTTACATCATCAAGGAAACCATTTTTTCTTAAATAGTCCCATACTCTATACAAAGCTATCTTAATAATATCGCTCCCCGTTCCTTGCACGGCGCTATTGACTGCTCTTCTATCTCCATCGGCTTGTACCTTTTTATCTGTAGATTCATAAAACATATTTAAAGGTCTTCTACGACCAAAAGCAGTTCTACTATAGCCTCTTTTTCTGCATCTTTTTATTTCGTCTTTTATCCAACCGTTAAGTACATTGTACTCTCTAAAAAAATTAAACATTAACTTCCTAGCCATTTCAAGAGGTATCTTTGCTTTTTGTGCAAAGCCCATTGCTCCCCCGCCGTAAAAAGTTAAGAAGTTAATGGTCTTCCCGGTCCCTCTTTCTTCCTTAGTAACCTCTTTTTTATTATATAAAATTTGTGCTGTAAGCGTGTGTAAGTCGGCAGATCCATGTAAGAATTCATTTATCCACTTAGGCTCTTTAGAAAAATTAGCACCTATACGAAGTTCTTCTCCACTATAGTCTACAGTAGCTATTTTATAGCCAGGTCTTGCTATAATAGCTTTTCTCAAATTTACAGCTTTTTTATCTTTTTTATCATATCTTGGTAAATTCTGGCAGTTAACACCGCAATACCCATCAATATTCAGCCCTTTACCACCAGTGGAAGAATATCGTCCAGTATCGGCTTGTACTTGATTTAGATTAAATTTAGCTTCGTCATTTTCATCAGTATTATTAAGAAAGTTTTCAATATATGTACTTAATATTTTACCATATCCTCTGTAGTCTAGTATCATATCTACTATAGGAGCTACTTCTTTTAACTTTTCCAATACTTTCTCATTAGTTATATATTGACCCGTAGCAGACTTTTCTTGAATAGGGTACTTAATCTTTAATTCATTAAACAGTAATTCACCTAATTGTTTAGGGCTATCTATATCAAACTCTCTTCCAGCTATACTATATATTTTTCCTATTAATTCTTCTCTTCTTTTTGTTAAATCTTCTTTTATTTCAATTAAATATTTTTTATTTACCCTTACCATGTTTCTTTCCATTTCCATGGTAACAAAAATACATTTCTTTTCTATTGAATAAATAAACCACGGGCCTTCTTTACCTGTTGGATCTTGTTTATTTAAACTTTCTTTAAAGTATTCATATAGAGCAAATGTATTCATGGCATCACTGCCACCATAATATACAGCCATTTTAGGAGGCACATTTTCAAAAGTAACTATTTTTTTCTTAGACCCAACTATACCCAACTCTGTTATTTCTATCATATTTCTTTTTAATAAAAGTTCAGAAAGGTCTTTTAAACCCTTGTTTCTTCTAGAGGCATTTTCTATAGCAGCCATTAAGTATGTATCTTCCATCATATTAAAATCTTCAATTATTATGCCATGATTTCTTAATACTTCTCCGTCATATTTAAAATTATGATAAATACACACACAATTAGCACATAATTTCTTTAAAATTTGTACAGCATACTTATATGGTATGTTTAAGTCCTTAGCATCTTCATGAGATACTGGTATATAATACCCCTCATTTCCATTAGGTGCTAAGCATATCCCTACTATTTTTACTATAGTATTTCCATCTTTATCTTTACGAGTATTTAACGATGTAGTTTCTAAGTCCAACGAACATATATTTTGTTGTATTAATCGATCTATTAAAGCATCTATTTCTGCGGGTTTCGTATATAAATAAAACTTTTTATCTTTCATCCACGGACGAAGATCCAATAACTCTTTTACTGAACTTTCAACAAAGTTATCTAACATAGGTGTTGCTATTTGCATTTTAGGCTCTGCCATTTTATTCCTCTTTTATATTATTTATATAGTTGTTCAATTTTAAAAATAACTCCTCAAATTTATCATCAAGAGTATTATTCTTTAAAGATAAATACACAAAAACTGCCCTCTTATACCGCTCTATATCCATAGAACTCTTTTTACTTAAAATCATCCTACCCATCTTATCCATACATACACCTCTAATGTCAGCACTACCCTTTTTACTTTCTAGAATTTTATTTTTAGCAGCTTCCATTACATTTGGAAGATCATCTATTTTTATTTTATACACCTTAATAAGATTACTAATTACATCCTTAAAAGTCATCCCTTCCTTATCCATTAAATAATTATATATATCCCATGTTTTCTTACATACCCAGCAATATATTGAATCTGTATCAACATAATATCTAGCACTCTTTTTCACATCTTTACCGTGAAATGGACAGTGAATTTGTTGTTCTACTTCAGTAGTATGTATTACAGAATCTCTTATTAGCATATCACCTAAAGAGACATACTCTGCTATACGTTTTTTAATGCTATCTAAATCTTTAGCCATTAGATTGATTGTATAGAAGTTCTATACCTTCTATAGTATCTGTTATGTTAGTTGTAGCGTAATCATATATAAAACCAGAAGGAAAATGTATGCTAGCCTTAACTGGGTCTACCATAACACTATTACGTCTATTTTTTAAGTTACATATAGTAATTCTGCCACATTTATCTTTTCTATCTTCATCATTAATAAAAAACGAAAAAATAATATCAGCAGACCTTTCAGCTTCATGGGCATTAGATAAAGCTGTATAATTATATATACCGTTATTTTGTTTAGCTTGTTTATACCCCTCTCTATTCATTTGAAAAGGGGACAACATTCTTATACCTTTACCATTATTAAAAGTAAGACATAATCTTTTTAATTTTTTAATAATATTATTTAAATTTTGATTAGAGTCATGACTTCTTTCTCCATCCTCTATTCCCATAAGGCCTATATAGTCTATAACTACAAAATCTAAATTTTTGTCATTTTTCTGCAAGTCGTACTGAAAACTACGTAATTTAAGTTCTATATCGGATACTGTTGTTAATGCCTTATCTGGCTGCCATACGTATAGCTTACCGTATGCTTCATCATTTTTTAAATCTTCGCATGCAGCTTTATAATATTCTAATTCTTCTTGAGTTAAATCGCCATTAGAAAGATTATTTAAATTAATAAAGTTTTGAAAATTATGATAATTTTTAAATTTAGGATGACATGAATGAAGTAAATATATAGCTCTTCTTATTTCAGCATGTGACATTTCCAGTGTTATAAAAGCAGTATTATAACCTGCTATTAAACTTCTATATGCCATATTTTTAGAAAAGGCTGTCTTACAATGACCTGGGGCTGCTGCTACTATCATAAGTTCTTGATTCTTTAACCCACCGCCTATAGCATCATTAATAATACTAATACCTGTAGAGATACCAAAAGAATCCTCAGGATCTTTTTTAATTAAATTATACTCTTCTATAGTTTCATCTATATCTTCCTTACTAATAATCTGAGACTCTAATTTTATATTATTTATACTTATTTGTAATTCTTTAGATTCATTAGCTATGTAACTGAGAGATTCAGATATTCCCTTAAGCATTTTTTTATGTCTGCCATAACCAATTGTTAAGCCATTATTTGCTATTTGAAGCCCATTAGTTAAAATTCTCTCAAATGATGATATATCTATACTTTCTTTATATTTTTTCAATACTTCACGATAATTGCTACCTATATACGGTTTCTTTTCTCGTATGCTACTTAAAACAGATAATACTGCTTCACTACCATCTACATTTTCAAAATATTCTTTAATATAGTCATATGTTGGTAATTCGGGGCGACCCGATGTATCACTGCTTTTTAAAAAATCTACAATAAAATGATAAAGAGTTTTATAGGCAGTATCTTCAGGCTCAGGTATTTTTAATTCTTGAAGGCTTCTAAAATTTTTAAATAAGTCTTCTTGATCTATAGTAGACTTATTATTTTCATTTCTAAAATCAATTAAAGAACGGAATACCGTATCGATATCAAACATTTTATCCTCCAAAAACGTTTGTACTAGCTAAATAATTTACTAGCTATTCTATTAATCTCGGAAGAATTCTTCCTTGTTGTGTCAAACTCATTAGTATAACCACTGTAATCAAAACTTTGCTGATTATTTAAATCAATTATTTCAAAAACATTGCTATCCATTAAAAGTGTATATGTATTCTCATTACATCCTTTATTTCTTTTTAAATCTATAGGACTTTTAGCATATGCCCATGTATTTTTACCAAACCGTAACCTACCCTCTATAGTATCATGCACCGTCTTATCCATAGCTTTATTTTCAGTTTCATTTGTAAAAAATAAACCTAATAAATCAAAATTAATAAGAGAGTATATATCCCTATCTATGCCATCCATTTGCTCTACGTGATACTTATGCACTACTTGAAGACCATCTAATAGTTCAAACTTAGTAGTCCCGTAATAACTTCCTAAACATATAGATTTAAATAAATATATAAATTTTCTCTCATCTCCAAAAAACACACAATTTTTATATTTAAAAGTCTTATCAGTAGTTTTAAGCTTATATTTTTTACCTATGGATACTATGTCTTCAATAGACGGATCAGAAACTGTGCCTAAAATAGGAAAAAGCTTATTTACTGTTAAAGCTATTTGGCACATACAAGCTATGCCTTTAACTTTAATTTTTTCTCTTGTACTTGGATCTTCTTTTATTATTATGCCTTTATCATTACAATAAGGGCATATATCATGATTTCTATAGGGCATTTTTAACTTTCTATAGAGGTGTCAGAAAATACGGCATTAAATAATGCATCAATGGAATCTTCACCCTCATTAAACATAGTATCTGTTTCTACTTTTATATTACCATTAAACTCTATAGCACCTTCTGCTATATCACCCATAACATTAGTTATAAGTTCTTTTTTCTTTTCTAATATAGTTAAAACTTTTTGGTCTATAGTTTTTTTATTAATCATATGCATAACTATAACATTTTTATGTATACTACCTATTCTCTGTGCTCTTCCTATAATTTGATATAGATCCCCATATGACCATGGGGTATCTATAAAAAGCATAATATTAGCTGCTTGTAAATTAAGAGCCGCAGAACCAGCTTGAGTAATAAACATAACTGTTATTTTTTTATTTGGGTCTGTGAATTCTAAACGAGCTTTTGTTCTGTCGTCTTTAGATACATCACCGGTTATCTTTCTATGTTCTATATTTAAATCATCTAATATCTTTTCTAAACGAGTAATACCACTTTTAAATCGTGTAAAAACAATAACTTTTTCAGTAAATAGCTCCTCTTCAAAAAGCCTTTTAAATTCTTGTTCTTTTGAGCTTTCCCCCTCATACCCATCAAGCCAGCCGGGGCCGTTAGATACTATCTGGCAATAAGATAGTGCTGCCATTTTACTGCTATAAATACCATCTTCAGTAAGGGAAATTTCATATCGTTCTTTTAACTTATCGAAATCTTCTAAGTCTTTTTCAGTAGGATTTACAGTATTTTTAATATAATCACACATTTCAAAATATTTACGGGCAAGTTCTCTCCTATATATGTTACCATTTAATGCTTCTTTATATAACGCGTCTTGATCTGGTGTCATTTCTAACATTAATTTTTTAGATATTATGCTAGGGAGTTCATCGGCTACCTCACTTGTTTTACGAAGTAGTATATACGGGCTTATTTTATTTCTAAATTTGTCTAAATTTTTATAACCTACTATTTTCTTTATTTTACGTTTTTTACCACCTGCTATCATTATTTCTTCAAGTTTTTGTACAGTAAATTCATTATTAAACTTAGTTACTCCACCAAACAATCCAGGTACTATTATTCTATATATAGTGTATGCTTCGTCTAACTTATTCTTAATTATAGTGGCGCTTAGCCCATATACTTTTCTCGCACTTTGTGATATCTTATTTGCACCTAGATAAGCCTGTGTGGGGCGTGATTTAAACGCTTGACATTCATCAAAAGCTACCATAAAATTAGGGCCACGATTTTTAATTAAAAAGGTATAATCCTGTTCTATAGGATAGTATGCAGTAATAAGTACATTTGCGTCTACTGTATTATATTGAGCTTGTCTAGCGTCATACCCTCTAAGTACTTCTACTTTGTGCCCCTTACTTCTAAGCTCTTTTACGTTGCCATATATCTCTTGACCTTTAACTCTACCATAAGTATTCTCAAGGACATGCACAGAAATGTTCTTAGTAAATTTTTCAAACTCTTCTTTCCACTGGTCTAATGCAGATTTAGGAGCCGCTATAAGCAATTTTAACGCTGGGTCTTTCTGTAAAGCATATGCATATCCCGCTATTGCTTGCAACGACTTGCCTAACCCGACGCCATCTCCAAGTATCATCCTATTTAAACATAAAAAATGCAACGCACCAATAGCTTGGTAGTTCCTTAGCTTAACATTATCTTTAATGTATGTGCAGGGTTTTAATTGTACATTTTTGCTTTTTCGTAGTTTTAGCAAAAATTCATAATTTGAAGGTTTCTCTGAATAAGAGACTTTTTCCAAAAACAACTCCTTGTTTTCCAAAAACCTTTTAACAATATACTATATAACAAATCGAAAATAAAGCCTTTTGTGAAAAAAGTTTCACATTTTTACCAAAAAGTATATTATATTATTTATAAAAGTTTAAAAATAAATCAATAACAGAAGCAGCCTTACCTGGGTTAAGGCTTGGGTTAGGATTTGGATTACCTTTGCTTGGGTCCCACCCTCCTTCACCAAAAGGTTTCATAGTCTTTCCTGTAGTTGAAACTCCTTGCTGTCCTATATTACTTATAGTCCTTTTACTCTTTTCTAATTCGCTATTAGCTAAATTATTAGTTTTTTCTACATTTTTTGAAATAGTTTTTAAACTTTCAGATATGTTGTCTGTAGCTCTTGATATATTTTCTATTAAATTACTATCATCAGCTAATTTTAATTTATTTAATTTATTAGTAAATTCTGTTATTTTTTTATTTAAAGAAGAAGTCTGTGCTATCTGTTGGGGATTAGCTCCTTTTAAATCTTTCTGTACTTCTGCTAAAGATTTTTGAGCATCAGTTACAGTTTTGTTTATATTTTCATTCTGTTCTGTTAAATTTTTTTGAGCTTTTTCTATACCGCCAGTAGGATTGGTCTGTTGAGTCCCACCTGTTTCTTGTTGTATTTTAGATGGATTTTGTACATTTCTTTTTATTATAGCAGACTCTTTTCTTATTTTCATATTTTTATGCTGTAATCTAACTAAATCCTGCATGATACTACTATCACCTGTATATGTAGGTACTCCTCTTTCATCTTCTTTAACTTTTTTTATAGCAGAATCTATTTTAAGCTTGTACCTTCTACTAGCTTGTACAAAACGCTCATCAGCTTTAGTCTTGGATAAAGAACTATCAGGACTGTTAACTTTCACAGATTCAGGTATTTTAGGTTGTAATGGCTTAGATTCTTTTGGCTCTTTTGGCTCTTTAATTTTTTCAGGTTTCCCTTGGACGGTGACACTAGATACAGATTCCGCCACCTTTTCTAATTCTTCTATCTGCTCTGAAGTACCTATAAAAGGCACCCCTGGCTTGTTCATATAATTATCTTCTTTAATTAATTCAAAAGTAGGAGACCTTAACTGATTAGTTGTTAAATCTACTAATCTATAATCAGAAGAACTATACCTTACATCAAACGTTTTTTTATCCATTCCTCCTAAATTCACATTACCGGCTACTCTTTTTAAATCTACGTCATTATATGGGCGATTTATAAAATTTGTTGAATAATCAAAATTGATTCTTTGATCTTTTTGAATAGACTCTCTTATTTTTTTAACTATATCACTTACTGTCATATTTTCATACGCAGTATTTATTTGTGATAAAGATCCATTTTCTAGCACAGAATATAAACTATAATTATCAGAAGTATCTTTACCATCTACACTTAAAGAACATTTATATATTATAGTTACATCTTTAGTATCAAATACTGCATTAGTTTTTATTATAGCATCTGTCCACATAAAATTATCACCAGACACAGGACTTTTTTTAGCTACAGAATTACCAGATATAGAAGCTTTTATTTTTTCTATATATTTAGGGTCTTTTTTAACCTCATCTAATAACTTAACATAGTTAATTTCATCAGCTGCTTTAAAATAAATATAATTAATAGTAACTTTTTGAAAATCTTGAGAAGAACCTACTGCTTCTGGTGCTACAGTTTCCTCTTTTCCAGCATATTTGTTTATAACATTATAAACAGTTATCATTTTTTAAACCTTTTTTCTAATATCATAGTTGCTATCTTTTATCATAGAAACTATATCCATTTTTTGTATCATAGAAACTATATCCATTTTTTGTATCATAGAATTCATATTTTGATTTAATTGAGTTTTTCTAGTCTTTTCTTTTATAGTTCTAAAAGCTATTATTATAAAACAAGAAAATAGAACTATTAAACTAACCGTCATATTTAAATCTAGTATAGTCATAATCTGTATAGTTAAAAAAGATATTCGATACCTAAAAGAATATAATTTATCTTTTTTAAAAAGGTATAAGATAGTATGTTACTATTTTTAACCATTTATACCTACTATTTTTTTAACAAATTCTTTTAAACCTTTTTGAAGTTCTTCTATTTTA
>Ga0172364_10005145_pt1 | contig 10409 bp, 5 predicted proteins | sample LakKivSesite10cm_FD_114545 | JGI IMG/M metagenome (GOLD analysis project Ga0172364, IMG submission 114545) | Sediment microbial communities from Lake Kivu, Rwanda - Sediment site 10cm | ecosystem: Environmental > Aquatic > Freshwater > Lake > Sediment | place: Rwanda: Western Province, Lake Kivu... | reverse complement strand
TACCCAGCGTATGAATAATGTTCACCTCGGCGAACTTGCCCTTAGCCTCACCTCGGTTCACGAGAGAACTGATGGCCCCATCCAAAACCTTGTCCACCGCGGTGGCGACATCGCCCAGCTGCTTCGCATCCTCGAAAATGTGCACCACGATAGCATCAGCTTCGATTTTCTCTATGCTAGCGTCTATGACTCTAATCTCCAAGTCCGCCTCCTCAAGATGCCAAATTTCAGAACATTCATTTTACTTGATTTGGATAAAGAATTGAAGAGGTCAGTGCGGAAATAATCTCGATGGTGGCACAACAGGCTATGGGCACCGCCGTTCTTCACCCTCATCATCCGGTGTCTCCAACGTCAATTTGCCTCTCACCAGACAAGGATAGGGACTCCGGAGTGAACTCGATGCGCCGGCAGAAGCCAAGGTCAAGCCGTTTTCGGGTCTGCGGCTGCGGTCGTTCCGACGGTGTTGAGGAATGCAGTCACGATCTCCGGGTCGAACTGTGTACCGGAGCAACGCTTGATTTCATCCACAATCTTTTCCATGGGCATCGCCGACCGATACGGACGGTCGGATATCATAGCATCGAAAGAATCGGCCACGGCCAGAATCCGGGCTCCCAACGGTATCTCGTCGCCGCCTACGACCTGATTGAGTCCGCCGCCGTCGTAACGGTCATGGTGGTGTTCAATCATCTCTGCTATTCTTCTATTGACCACTGGCCGGACGATTTCCACACCGACAGCTACGTGCGTCATAATATGCTCGTATTCTTCACGCGTAAGCTTACCGGGCTTGTTCTGGACGACCTGGTCAACCGCAATCTTCCCGATGTCATGCAGCAGACTTCCCCAGCGCAGGTCCTCCATATCTTTTGCCGATAGGCCAAGTTCATTGCCCAAGGCCAACGCTATGTCGGCTACACGACGCGAATGCCCACCGGTGTACTTATCCTTGGCTTCAAGGGCCGATACCAGAGCCTCAATAGCACCTAGAAACATCTTTCTTATCTGGCTCGTTTGCTCCTCGATTTTCTCCTCCAAATACTGCTGGTACTCCCTGATCTCAAGTTGGAGGTGTCTTTTCTCGAGAGCCCGCTGCACGCTGAGACAGACTTCCTCGAGATTGAACGGCTTGCAGACATAATCATCGGCCCCCTGTTTCAAGCAGCCAATGGCAACGCTGATATCATCAACGGCGGTCGCCATGATGACTGCCGTGTCGGGATAGTCTCTTTTTATCTCCGGTAGTAGTTCGATACCCGATTTGCCGGGCATCTTCACATCCAGCATGACGAGGGCAATGGGATCGGTGCTCAGCACACCGAGCGCGCGCTCGGCACAGTCTGCGTCTTTGCACCGGTAGCCCTCGCCCGACAATTTGGAGCACAGAAGCTTCCTGATTGCAGCTTCGTCATCCGTAATCAGCAGCGTCTCTTGCCGGTTAGCCATCGCCATATTGTTCCCTTTCTCGGACATTTCTGTCACTTTTCCCGGCCTCGCTTTCGTTACTGTCAGCCGAAATGCTCTTCATTGGTGTTAGCTTCCCCTATCTCGACCTCGATAATGTCACCGCGCTCTAATGGGTAACTCCACAAAAACGGTGGCCCCCTTTCCCAGCTGACTCCGCGCATATATGTGTCCGCCGTGCTCGGTCACTATGCCGTGGCAAATGCTCAAACCAAGCCCGGTGCCCTTTCCCGCTTCCTTCGTAGTGAAGAACGGGTCGAATATCCGCCTCAGATTCTCGGGCGGGATACCGGGTCCATCGTCAGCGATTGAAATTGTCACGGCGCTGTCTTGCCGCTCGGTGATGACCGCCAGGGTCCCCCTGCCGTGCGCCTGGGTCATGAAATACTCGGCGTTGATGATGACGTTCAAGAAGACCTGCTGCATCTGGAAATAGTCAACCATCAGTTCGGGCAGGTCCGGCGCAAGATGCCTGTCGACTTCGATACCGCTCGTCTTTTGCACGTGCGCACGCAGCGCTAATACATCCTCGATGATACTGTTTATTTGATTAGGTTGCTTGGACGGCGCATGTTTCCGCGCGAACGTAAGGAGATTCTTCGTTACATTGGCAGCACGCTGAGCTTCACCGTGGATGAGGTTCAGGTCCTCGCGGATGTCGTCAGGCACCTTTTTCTCCATGAGCAACTGGGAGAAACCGATGATGCTCGTGAGCGGGTTGTTTAACTCGTGGGCAGTGCCGGCAGCCAGCTCACCAAGCGAAGCCAACCGGTCGGTCATCATAAGGCGCTCACGTTGCCGTTTTTGCTCGGTAATGTCTGCGAACGAGAGTAGCCCCGCAAGCTTTCCCTGGTGGGTAATCCTGGCGCCCGTGACACTTGTCCATATTTCTCTGCCGTCTCTGGTTACTACGCGAAACTCATGAGTATGCCGCAGGTCCTGCTCAAACAGTTCTTTTGTGGCAATCTGGAGAACCCTTTCCCTATCCTCTGGCAGAACGAAGTCAACCAGACTTGCTCCGACGCCTTCCTGCGCAGAACCAAATCCGAATATCTGGGCAGCGGCCTGATTAGCCATCGCTACCTTCATGGTTCCGGCATCCAGAAGAACCATGCCCACCACCGAGCTGTCAAACAGAGTTCGATAGTTCTCCTCGCTCTGCCGCACCGCCTCTTCCATCTGTTTACGCTCCGTGATATCCCGGCAAACGGACAAGACGAGCTTCTGCCCGCCGAATATGGCGCCGTTCGTGCTGATTTCGACATCATAAATGGTGCCATCCTTACGCCGGTGCCGTGTCTCGAAATGGTCGCCGGCCTCGCCTACGGTCCGGACCACTTCCAGGATTCTCTCACGTGGGAACTCGCATTCCCAGTCCCAGACGTGGAGGTCACGGACTTCCTCACGCGTGTATCCCAGCATGTCAGCAAACCGCTGGTTAGCCTCATAGACCCTCCCATCCTCGTCGAGCACCACAATCCCGTCTCGGGACTGATCGACCAGGATGCGGCGGCGGGTCAGTTCATCAGCCAACTCCTGTTCCTGCCTCTTCCGCTCCGTGATGTCGGTGTAAATACCGTATGCGCCGACCAATTTGCCATCAGAACGGATCGGATAGGCGAGTACGGAAACCTCTGCCAGGTTACCGTCTTTGCGTCTCCTCACCGATTCCTTCCGAACGACTTCTCCATTTGAAATCTGCTCAAGGAAACGAGCTGCTTCCGCCACGCGAATCTCAGGAACGATGAGGTCGGTAAGAGACCGACCCCGGACTTCGCCACTGCGGTAACCGAAAAGTTCCTCAAATCCCTTGTTGATTTGAATCGCCCTGTCGTTCGCGTCCATCAAGACGATGGCGTCGGGAGAGGCGTCAAACAGCTGTTGAAAGTAGGCTCTTTGAAGATTGAGGGCCTCCTCCGCTCTCTTGCGTTCGGTGATATCGACAAAAGAGAACAACGCGGCTAATCTGCCTTTGTGCAGGATCCTCGCGGCACTCACACTGACCCATATCCTTCTCCCGTCCTTGGCTACCGCCGGTACGTCAACGGGCGTTCGCGAGTCCGCCTCAAACACCTCTCTCACAATGAGCCCAAGATTCTCCTCCCTGTTCTCCGGCGGGACAAAGTCAAGCGGATTCACACCTTGCTCCGGAGAACCAAATCCAAACATTTTCATGGCGGCTTGGTTGGCCATCACTACCTTCATGGTTTCCGCGTCCACGACGACCGCGCCGATTACTGAGCTATCGAACAAGGCTCGGTAATTCTCCCTGCTTTGTCGCAGCTTCTCCTCTGCTTGCCTGCGCTCGGTCATGTCGCGCCCGACGCCGCGAAAACCGATTATGTCGCCCTTGCCGTCCCGCAGAGGAAACGCCGAGTGTTCGGCGAACCTACGGGTACCATCCTTTGAGACGGTCCTCCAGCAGAAACCCTTGTTCGGCACTCCGGTACGGTACACGTCGTTGAAGAGCCGAAATACGGACCCGACATCTGCTTCGTCCGTGAAGTCTCTGTAGCTCATGCCGATGAGTTCTTTCTTCGAGTATCCCAGCGCACGGCAGGTGGCACTGTTGACAAAGGTCACGTGGCCACCCAGGTCAACCTCGAAGTAGTAGTCTTCCATCTCCTCCAGGATAGTGCGATACCTTTCTTCGGACCGCTTCAACTCTTCTGCCGCCTGCTTACGCTCCGTGATGTCACGGACGAAGCCGATCACAAGCGTCTCCTGTCCGCGCCGCATCGTGGTGGTGTTTATCTCGGTCCATACGCGAATGCCGTCTTTTCTAGTCAGCTGTAGCTCGTCCGGCCCTGTGGGTTCCCCGGCTTTACTAGACTCCAGTAACCGCGCGGCTTTCCCGAGCTCTTGTTCCGGCAAGACACCAAGGTTGAGAAAGTTTTTGCCCACAAGCTCATTCCTCTTGTACCCGATGATTTCTTCAGCCTTCCGGTTTCCGTACAGGAAAGCGCCATCCAGGTCCGAAAGATACACTCCGTCCGGGGCGCTTTCCAAGACAGACTCCAGGAGCTGTTCACTGCGTCTCAACGCTTCCTCTGCCTGCTTGGTCTCGGTGATATCCCTGGTAATCACCTGGACCGCTTCCCTTTGGTTCGGAGTCCTCAAGGGGATGACCGTGTGATGGAAGTATCTACCCCCTCTTTCGTCTTCGAAAATCTGAGGCCTCCGCTGATCCAGAACCTTTCTGATATTCTCAAATCGGCGCTGTGCGATATCTCGAGGCATCACTTCAAACACTGTCTTACCAATCAGTTCCTTCAGAGGTACTCCGAGGCTCTTCGAAGTGGCAGGATTGGCAGCCAGATGTCTTCCCTCTCTGTCCAGCTGGGTGATGCAATCGGGAGAACTCTCAAATAACAGGCGGTATTTTCCCTCAGATTCCTTTAGCCTTTCCTCCACTTGTCTACGTTCGGTGACGTCGTGCCTGACTCCCCGGAAGCCGACGATTTCATCTCTGTCGTTTCTTATCGGGAATACCGAACTCTGAGCATATGCATAGGTACCGTCCTTGCGGATAATTCTGCGGTCGAAGTCCTTCAACGGCCTTCCAGTCTTGTATATGGTGTTGTAAGCCTCAAAAACCCTTTTCACGTCCTCCTCGGGTGTAAGGGCTCTGTAGTTCATACCGACCAGCTCTTCCCTGGCGTAGCCGAACAGGTCACAAAGTGCGTCATTCGCAAACGTGATGTTGCCGGCTAAGTCAGTCTCAAAATAACCGTCGCCCATTTCCTCCAGTATGGTCCGATATCTTTCCTCGGACTGATTCAGCGCATCTTCGACTCGCTTGCGGCCGGTTATATCCCTGGCCACCGCTAGAATCTCATCTTCTTGCCCGTTCGCCCCGTGTATCAAAGAGAAACTGGCCTCCACGTCAACCAGCTCGCCATCCTTGTGCCTTAGCTGCAGTTCGAGCCTTCTGGATCTGTGCGGGTCGTTATAAGGCTTGTGTTCACGGCCCGCCTCTTCTGCGAGTGCCTTCATGGCCGTGACGAACGAGGCAGGCGTGAAGATCTCCTCCATTTCCTTGGCCATACTCTCTTCTACGCCATATCCTAGGAGACGCGTCACTGAAGGACTGATGTAAGTCAGGCGCGTCGGATGAGCGAGGTCTACGGTCCAAATTACATCTGCAATATTCTCGGCCAGCAGGCGGTAGTGTCTCTCGCTGTCTCGAATTCGCTCCTCTGCCTGTCTGCGTTCTGTGACTTCCATATAGGTTCCCAGCGTTGCCCGTCTGCCATGATATCGAATTGATTTCACTGTTCCCACAATCCAGGCAATGCTGCCATCTCTGCGCATCACCCTGAACTCATACGGCGAATGGAGCGCCCCCTTGAGCATCTTGCTGGTGTTCTCTTTGACCATCGCTCTGTCCTCAGGAGCCACAATCTCCAGGGAATCCTTACCCATCAGTTCATTTGCGCTATAGCCGGTGGCAATCGGGAAGTTGGAGTTGAAGTAGCGGAATTTCCCATCTTGTATGACGCAAATTCCGACTGGCGCTTCGTCACCCAGTACTTTCAGCAGCTCGCCGGTGTCCACTCGTTCGATTGTTGATCTCATACGTCCACCTGATTAGAGCCCCGCCAATCGCGGTGCCCGGCACCGCGGAACATCCCGTCTCTTACCCGGCGGAGAAGGGCCTTGCTACTGGCGCCCATCATCCCACAGACCTCCGCTGTCTCGTAATGCAGCTGGTCACCAATAACAACGGGCACATCTTACTCACGTAAAACTACTCGACTATAGCAAAATATACTACCAATATAGACTCGTACGTTCGGGAGCGTCAATCACCTACCCGTACGATTACTTTAGTCATGGCTCGAATGGCAAGTGGGGGCGCAGTGCGTGAGACGACAGCAGTCAATGGATATAGAGTCCTTGACTACAAAGAGGCGCCGGTCAACGAAGATTGCCGGACTCCACGAGGACCTGACAGAGATGCCAGGAGAAGAGGCCCGTTTCCCTGCCCGGAAGGGCTCAGCCACAAAAAGTCGCGAGGTGAATGCGCCCGATTACGGTTTCTTGGAGGCCAAACCTACCTCTTCGTCTTTCCTTAATTCGGTGATACGGTCGCGAATCATGGCCGCCTTTTCAAATTCAAGGTTCTTGGCCGCTGCTTTCATCTGAGATTCCAGCTGCTTGATGAGTTGGGCCATCTCTCCCCTGGACATGGGGGTCACCTCATAAGGTGTCCTCGTTTCGGCCACTGCCTGGACCCTCTCTGTTATGTCCTTGACGGCCTTCTTTATTCCCTGCGGAGTTATACCGTGCTTCCCGTTGTATTCTTCTTGAATCCGGCGGCGACGCGCGGTCTCGTCCATCGCTTTCTGCATGGACTGGGTGATTGCGTCGGCATACATTACGACGTGGGCGTTAATATGTCTGGCAGCCCGCCCCATGGTCTGAATCAGCGCTTCCTCAGACCTGAGGTACCCTTCTTTGTCGGCATCGAGTATAGCTACCAGGCTCACCTCGGGCAAATCCAACCCCTCACGAAGGAGATTGATGCCCACGACCACATCATAAACACCAAGGCGGAGGTCCCGAAGAATCTCCACCCGCTCCAGCGTCTCCACTTCGGAATGCAGGTAATGTGTCTTGATCTCCATCTCCTTCAGATAATCGCTTAACTCTTCCGCCATGCGCTTCGTCAACGTAGTCACGAGACAGCGCTCCCCTGCGGTTACCCTCGCCCTTATCTGGTAAATAAGGTCGTCAATTTGCCCCTTAACCGGCTTGACTTCCACGGTAGGCTCGAGCAGGCCGGTGGGCCGCACCAATTGCTCCACCACCTGTTGGCTGTGTTCATATTCATAGGGCTTGGGCGTGGCAGAAACATAGATGACCTGGTTGATATGTCTGTTGAACTCCTCGAAATTGAGCGGACGATTATCCAGCGCGGATGGAAGGCGAAAGCCGTAATCCACAAGTGTCTGCTTGCGGGCTATGTCACCGTGATACATGCCTCGTATCTGGGGAAGGGTCATGTGCGATTCATCGATGAACAGCAGAAAATCGTCGGGAAAGTAATCCAGTAGAGTCCACGGGGTACTTCCGGGCGCCCGCCTCTGCAAATGTCGTGAATAGTTCTCTACGCCGCCGCAGTACCCTACCTCTTTAAGCATTTCAATGTCGTAATTGGTCCTTGCCTCAAGCCTCTGGGCCTCGATCAGCTTTCCCCGGCTGCTCAATTCCTTCAATCTCTCCTCCAGCTCCACCTTGATGTCCTCGATTGCCGCCAGCAGTTTCTCGTGAGACGTGACAAAGTGTTTCGCCGGGTAAATGTCAACTCGGTCGGGATGGGCAAGCACTTCGCCGGTCAGCGGGTCAATTTCCACAATACGTTCGACCTCATCTCCCCAGAACTCGATTCTCAAGGCCGTTTCCTGATACGCCGGCTGAATCTCCACCGTGTCGCCCCGGATGCGGAACCTGCCTCTCGTGAAATCGAAGTCGTTTCTTTCGTACTGCATATCTATCAAATGATGCGCAAGCCTGTCTCGCTTGAGGTGTTTGTCCTTTTGAATTGTGATAGCGAACCCATGATATTCTTCGGGTGCACCCAGGCTGTAGATACAGGAGACCGAAGCCACGATGACCACGTCTCGCCGGGTGAACAGGGACATGGTGGCGGCGTGCCGCAACTTGTCAATTTCATCGTTTATGTCCGTTTCCTTCTCGATGTAGAGATCGGAGCTGGGGATATAGGCCTCCGGTTGATAGTAATCATAGTAGCTCACGAAATACTCAACCGCGTCTTCAGGAAGGAATTCCTTAAACTCAGTCGCCAGTTGAGCGGCCAGAGTCTTGTTGTGACATATGACCAGTGTCGGCCTCTGTACCCTTTCGATGACGTTGGCCATAGTGAAGGTCTTGCCGCTGCCAGTAACTCCAAGCAGGGTCTGTTCACGGAAACCTTCGTTGAGGCCTCTGACCAGTTTGTCTACGGCCTGGGGCTGGTCACCCATTAGACGGAAATCGGAGACTACCTTAAATTGGGGCATAGGACTCGCTCATGGTGAAGAATAAGACTGACTCTCTCAATATATATCAAATAAGGCACTTTTGCACAATCGGCGCCGGCACCGGCGACATCTTTCATTCCCGCACCCGCGCAGACTATTGTGTAGCCCGTCATGCCATGCTAAAATTCAATATCCTCGACACACGAAGAAAGGAAGTCAACCACATGAAGTCTTATGAAGAACTCGCCAGGGAGCAGGGAACTCGGGAAAACAATTTCTTGTCGGACGTGGGCGAACTATCTAGTTTTGAGGCCGGCGCAGGTCAGCGGCGAGAGGAAATCCTGTTCCGGATAACTACCGAGATAGAAGATACCCAGAGTGCCCTGGCCCAAGTCGAACAACTGGACCAGAAGCTCAGGAAATATCTGGACCGTCTAAAGAAGATACATCAGACCCTCTCTAAGTAGGGTCATGACACACGCCATTAGCCCAATGGAGCTTCCTTCCCAAACGCCGGTTCGAGTCCGTTTCGCACCCAGTCCCACGGGCTACCCTCACTTAGGCAATATAAGGACCGCTCTATTCAACTGGCTCTTTGCCCGGCACTACGCTGGCAAGTTTATCTTGAGAATCGAAGACACCGATGTCGCGCGTAAAGTAGAGGGGGCTGCTGATGTAATCCAGGCTACTCTGCAATGGCTGGGACTGGATTGGGACGAAGGCCCCTATTTTCAATCGGAACGATTGCCGATGTACCGGGAATCGGCGGACAGAATGCTTAAGGACGGCGATGCCTATTTATGTTACTGCTCTCCGGAGCGGTTGCGGGCAATGCGAGAGGAACAGGCAAAACGTAAGGAGCCGCCGAAATACGACCGCCGGTGTCGGGACTTGACGAAGCACGAAAGAGCCCATTTGGAGGCGACGGGCCTTACTCCGGTGATTCGCTTCAAGACGCCACTGGAAGGCGAAACCACTTTTCACGATCTGGTCTATGGTCCGATTACCTTTAAGCACGACACGTTGGACGACTTTGTTCTGTTCAAGTCAGACGGCTATCCCACTTATCACCTGGCCAATGTAGTGGATGACCACTCGATGGCCATCTCGCACGTTCTCAGGGCCGAAGAGTGGCTGTCCAGCACTCCACGTCACGTTTTGCTGTACCAGGCTCTGGGCTGGCAACCGGCCCAATTTGCTCATCTGCCTATGATTCAGGGACCCGACCATGCCAAATTGTCGAAAAGACATGGTGCCGCCAACATCACCGAGTATCAGGAACAGGGGTATTTGCCGGATGCCATGATCAATTTCCTGGCGCTTTTGGGCTGGTCGCTTGATGACCGGACCGAGTTGATGTCCCGGGAAGAACTAGTGAGACACTTTTCTCTGGAAAGGGTAGGCAAGACGGCGGCAATCTTCAATAGAGCCAAGCTGGAGTGGATGAATGGGGTTTACTTGCGAAAGCTGAGCCCTGAGGAGTTTGCCCGGAATGCCATGCCGTTCCTGGATAGAGATTTGCCGGAGTCGGTGGAGCGCCCTCTGGACGCCACCTATGTCAGCCAGGTGCTGCCGCTGGTTCAAGAGCGGGCCAAGACTCTGGCCGATGTTCCTCGGCTTACCGGCTTCTTCTTCCTGGACGAACTGCAATACGATTCGAGCCTGTTCTCGCAAGGCGGACTCGACGCCCGGGCGACCGCCAACGCTATCAACATCGCTTCTCAGAAGCTGACCGAACTAAGCACGTGGGATGCGACCACGCTTGAGGATGTATTGAACCCTCTGGCCCCCCAACTAGACCTTAGCCGTGGAGAATTCTTCGGTTTGCTGAGGGTGGCCGTTACAGGTCGCACTGCGGCGCCCCCTCTGTTTCAAACCATGGCAGTGTTAGGGAAACCGAAATGTCTGAAACGTTTAGGCGCGGCATTGCACCTGCTACCCACTGATTCTCGCTAG
>Ga0172364_10005140_pt1 | contig 10413 bp, 11 predicted proteins | sample LakKivSesite10cm_FD_114545 | JGI IMG/M metagenome (GOLD analysis project Ga0172364, IMG submission 114545) | Sediment microbial communities from Lake Kivu, Rwanda - Sediment site 10cm | ecosystem: Environmental > Aquatic > Freshwater > Lake > Sediment | place: Rwanda: Western Province, Lake... | reverse complement strand
TTCAGAATGGGGAACTTGTACCATCTTTGGTATTAATCTCTATGTCCCCATACCCAAAAGGGTTCGGAACCAATTTCTCGCAGCTATTTCAGGTAAAACTTTTTGCGAATATTCCGTAGTCCTCGTAAGTCTTCCTCATGAAGACAAGTCCGCTGCCAAAGTTAGGTTTCCTGAGTTCAAATCCCAAGATTAATTGCAAAGGGATGCTTCTGAAAGATGCAATGCTAAATTCGGAGGAAGCTAGATTCCTACTCGAAAAAGGGGCGATTTTGCACTCTTGGCAAAACAAACGTTTTGGAAATGACAAGGAATAGCGCGCAGTCTTAAAATAAGCAACCTATTCTTGAATTACTTGGATAGCTGCTTAACCTTCCAAAGGAAATACATCGGATTTTTTCGAAGCAGTGATTTTTCTCGTCTATATTCAATATATTCCCTTGTAGCTTCGAATATTCCTCCGGCACTTAATGCAGAAAAGAGTGCGCTTAGCGGATTGCCTCCTACTAAAGCGGTAGCGGTAACCGAGGCCACTCCTATGCCGATTCCAACAGCTCCTCGAAGCGATCTATGCTCCTTAATCCTTCTTATGTCCTCGTCCATGGTTTCAAGGGAAGGGTCTATCTTCTCGCGTTTGATCTCGATTACTTTCTCCTCAAATTCATTGGACATTGGAATAGCGTCCAAATCTTTTGTAAGCTCAGCCATTCCCGCCCTAAAGTTGTAGAAAACATTCTCCTTCTCGCGTATCTCAATTAGCTTATCTATTGGTGATCGATCGAGGAAAGTCAGATTCATAGTCAAGAGGGCGGATATAACCTTCGAAGCTTGCGCTTGCGAAGTAGCTCTGCTTGCTAACTTTAGCTTTGCGTTTAGTAGCTTCCAGAAGACGTCTAACTGTAAAAATAGACTGGCATTCATTTGAGCAGCAAGATGAATGTTGCCATTAAGGTTGCCTGCAACCACCCTAAGGGTCGATTCAACGAACTCTTCAGCCTCTTTGTCACCTTTTATTGATTCCAGTGAAATCGGTTTGGGATTCAGCTCAATAGTAGCTGACCTAAGTCCATTCTGTTTTGTGAGTCTCCCTTGTGATATTCCGAAAGTGAAGGGAATCTGAGAGTTTGTCCACATTCCGTACAATTCTAATTTTGATGGGCCTTCCAGATTCTTGGGTACGAACCTGTAGTTCGTTAATGGTGGAATCGTAGGATGCAATTGATTATGCATGAATCTCGGTGAACCAGAGCCAATTTCTGCCACCAGATAATCATAGGGATGCTGACCTTCAGCCATACCTTTATCCCGAGAAAGTTTAACGCCCTCCAAGCAGATGTTTCGGAACTCAGTTTTATTAAGATCCGCTTTGCTAGCATCCTCCACTATTTTCTTATCATAAGGAATAATGTCAGGCGGAGTCATCAAGAGAAGTCGGTGCTCAGCCATTTCTTTTAGAGTCAATACGGTGTACAATGCAGTGTGCAGGTTCTCGTACGCCTCAGTACTATCTCCTGTTGTTATAACTTTCCAAAGCTCTTGATACAACGGGTCAACGATTACCAGCCTATCGGCATAGAGGCAGATTGCTGAAACAAAGCTCTCATCGAAGGTTGCTTTGATTTTGTAGAAGTTTTCTCCATGCTTGACATAGCTTGGGACATGAACCCTGCCTCCCTCCGGAAAAACAGTGAACGAATGCTTGTTTGGAAGTTCGCTTACTATTGATTGCCTGTTTCTCTCATAGTGCACCATTAACTCGGTTAACAGCTTCAGGATATCAGGGCGTCTTAGTCTAGCAAACGTATCTTCAACCTTATCAAGATCAGCAAGTCTGAAATCATGGAGTACCTCGTAAATTCCAGTAAATAGAGTGTCCTTCGACTTCATACCTTTTTTAATAATCTGAATAACCTATTAACCTTTAGTGTAGGCTGATGCGTGTGAGGCGAGTATATCTCTTTATCACGTAATTCTGGCGATGTCTCCTGCACAACCCCCTCTTTTTTCTATTGGGACCGAGTTCGCCGGGATTAATACCCAAACGGGTTCAAGTCCAATGGCTCAGTTCGCTCAGTTCCCAAAAACCCGCATGTTATTCGTGTGATGGCTAAGCATCCAGAAGTGGTGGTCGGGATTCTCCTCGAAAACCGTTTTTCCCTTCCACCCAAACTCATAGTAGACCAATAGTGCCTCACCCTTTTGCGTTTTTTGAATGTCCGCTTCTTATTGGGGCTATGTTCTTTCCAAGATTAAAGAGATAACCAAATCAATCTTTTTCAAAGATGAATCTCGTTAGGGGATAGATTTCATCAATTTGTTGTGGTTTCATAGTCAATATGTTGACGTGAAGAGCGAACTCACCTTCCTTTTTCATTATGCCTCTCATTATTTTTGCCGCTGTTTCGTTATGAGTGGCGTAAACCAAGAAGTATAGTGGCAAATTCTTTGTTTCGCTTCGAACGAGCATAGCACCTTTATATGGATACGGTTCCTCCAACATTTCATCCATATACAATTCAAGGAATGCCCTTCGGTTCCTGTCTCTATCTGGAAGTTTTTGCCAACTATTTGACCCCATGAAAGTTGTAACCCGCTCTCCATTTGCAATTGCTCTTGATTTAGTTGGATTTTTGAAGTAGTCTCCAGCACAACGAAGTATTGACTCAAGAGGAAAGTTTAACAACAACTCACTTCGTGGGAATCCAGCTATAGTTCTAACCGTTTCAGCGCAAAGTTGGTCACACACAGTACCATCAAATCCATAATATACAAGACTGCTGGGATCGACAAAACAGAATACAAACTTTTGCCACTTTGGAACTTTCGAGAGGATTTTGGTTATTAATCTATTGCAATCTCCATGATAGGTATGTACGTTGCTACAGCCCGATGCGGATTCGCAAAGACATTGGTAAGTTTTAGGGTCGATCTCAACAATGTGGCATGGAAAATTTGGAGTCCAATGCGCAGCAATCAAAGGAGAACCTTCTACTTTACCGCCTTTGAAGGAGACTCTCCCACTTCCGCCATGAGTATCAACATACACAAAATTGGAGTAATGCTTATCGAAGATCTTACAAACACCCAGATATTTTCTAAGAATGCTATACTTGTGCAATGTGTGAGGTTCTATCTCAATAAATCCATCGGAAGACATGATTACCACACACAGTTACATCTGCATCTTGTATGGTCTAGCCCAAGCTCTTTCCACATGGACTTTGTTTCTTTGCATAATGCAATTCTTGATTTGTCTAACCCTAAATTCCCAAGCTTTTCAAAGAAGAATGTGTAAATTTCCTTTCTTAATGATGGTGGAGCTTTCTTTCCCCATCCTGAATACTCGGGGTTCTCAGTGAAAGCTATTTTCTCCCAACTTCTATCCTTGGCAAAAATGAGTGTTTTTGATAAGCCTCTTGGGGTTCCCAAGGTGATTCTATTAGGGGTTGAAGGCAATTCAGAGAATATTGAATAAATCAAGTCCTCATAGTGCAGTTTCCAGTTTTCGATAGGAAAAATCGGATCTATTCTGATTCTGACCTCATATCCCGACTTGATAAGCTCCTTTGCAGCAATGATTCTTTGTTGAGGAGATGAAGCTCTTTTCTCCCACCTTCTCGAAACTTCTGTGGCGTTTAAGCTAAAACTGGCTATGGTCTGTTTTCTGGGTTCTCTTGTTAGCCATTCGACTTTATCTGATTTGGTCAGTAATAGGAGTTTGTGTCTATTTTGGGTTTCAAAAAAGTCGGCAATTTGTTTCATACTGTTGGGATTCATCAATGAGTCTGATAATTCTCCACTGTTGAAAATTGACGGATGTTGCAAGAAGTATTCATGCTTGAATGCTTTATCAATTGCTTTGATGACTCTGTTTATGGGTCTGTATTTGGGATTCTTGTTTCCTCTACCAGTTCCTTGAAGATAGCAATAGGCGCAGTCAAATGGACATCCAAATGCCCATCTTAGTTCCCAGAAATGAGGACAGACTATGTCAAAAGGAGTTTTGCTGAAGTAAACTGCAATCCCGTCAATATTGGGAATTGGAGTTTCGTAAAGCTTTATTCCACCCAATCTCGTTTCCCATCGCACTTTATCAAATAATGTCTTTTGCAATGTGGGCATTCATATTCACCAACCGTGTAAACCGTGCCTTCTTGAACTGCCATTTCTTTTCTTATAGGTTCACCCAATTCCTTAGCATGCTGAATCTCTCTCACACGATCTTCAACTTCATCTTCTGTAAGCCTGAAGCGTTTTATTTCTTCAAGAACAACACCCTGTTCCTCTTCATTAGGAAGTTTTTCTACAAGAGTTTCCGCCATCTTTGGAGTAACTCGAGATCTTGGTTTCAAAAGTTCTTTCTTCATAGGTTCAGTTGCCTTTCGTATAACTTTTGCTACGGTATCGACTTCGCTGACTTTGAAGTCACCTGTGCGCACTTTTCCAATTATTGCCTTTCTGTCTTCAGTTAGAAGACCTCTTGTTCCTCTAATAGTTCTTGTTGAAGTATCCATGGACACTTTTTCTGCATCTCTAAATTCTTTTGCTTCGATGTCATACATCGCACGCTCTTTTGGGACACCTATTGTTTTGGCCAGTTCCTCTTTTGTCGTGAATTGTCCACTATTCCACAATTCATAAATAGCATTCTCTCTTTCAATGTCCTTTAAGTCCTCTCGATGGAGATTCTCTATCAACGATTCAACGAGAATCTTTTCTTCAGGGATGTCCTTAACTATGCAAGGAATCTCTTTAATGTCCACCATCTGTGCAGCTCTCCAACGTCTTTCTCCTGCAATAATCTGATAGCCTTCTCTATGTCGTCTGACTACAATAGGTTGAATAATGCTGGCATCTCTTATTGAATCTGCAAGCTCTTTCAAAGACTCTTTTTCAAAACTCTCTCTGGGTTGAAAAGGGTTTGGTTGAATTTTGTCAATAGGTATCATTATCAATTCCATCATTTTGTCACCTTTTCCTTTCTTGTTTTCCAAGCTTTGTCAGCTGCTTCTTTTCTTTTCTGTGCTTTTTGTATATCTTCTCTTCGGATAACCAATTCCAGACTATTGACTTCACTTTCCAGAAACTCTCCTTCGTTCCAACCTAATGCCTCTACTTGTTTGGGAGGAATTGTAATTACCCATTTTGGATACTCTTTATTGCCGTATTTTCTGGAAAGTTGTTTTTGTAACCTCACACTTAGGCACCTAAACATCTTCATCATACTCCTGTTATTTAAAGTTTAGGTACCGAAGGAGCCACGGGATTTGAACTGTGAAGAGAATCCTTGTCGAGCATCAGTCTCGCGATCTGAGCGCGCTCAATTGAAAAAGTGTAACGTGGAAAGCTTTTTCTCTTGAATGCTACTACCTGCAAAGGAAGAATACGGAAGGGGAATGGATGCCTGCACCTTCAGCATTGGCGACACGACTTGCGGATGACTTGGTGGAAGTCGGGAAATCATTTGGTTTTGAAGCTACGAAAGAGCAGCCTATCCTCGAAGGCTCAAAACTTCGGGTAGATGTCTTTTGGAAAATGCAGCTGCCGAAGGGAAGCCCATTTCCGACTGTCAACATTGCGTCTATAGAGATTCAATATGCAAACGCGCCCACTTCGATAAGCCACGGAATTTTGAAAACTGAGAAAACTCTGCACCCAGCTATTCATTTCGTAATAAGTTACTATGAACTCACTGCCGACTACAAAGAAGTGTTGAAAGCGGAGTATCCTCATTCTGGATTAGTCGTCATAGATGGAGAAGACAAGGTTAGAGAGCTTAACCTGTGGATTACACGTTTCTTTGCGATTCCAGAAGAGGAGAAGAAGCTTGCAGTAGAAGGAAAGAAGATACTTGATTTTGCTGTTGCTCAACTTCCGAAACTTGGGGAATCCGAAATAAAGGAAGGGATTCGTCAGAACTTCCAGTCTGAAATCGGTAAGGTTTTTGTTCCTCCAGAAATTGCCTCATTGTTGCAGAAATTTGCCGAGATTGAAGCATCGGAGTCAGAATATGACCGCACGCTCATAGACGATGTGTTTGAAGCATTCATCGAATTTGTGCAATCCAGATTAAGAAAATACCATATACCTCGCATCTGTGTTTCCGCGAATCTTTTGTTCACAGAATACAATATTGAACCAGAATTCGCTAACAAAAATATAGAGTTCCAGGACAACATTGAAATTGAACAGGACAGGGTAGTTATAAGAGATTCAGACAATTATGCGGTGGAAATCGAGGTAAAGAAGGGGAACGCTTACATTGAGTCTGAGGCAGGTACTGTCTGCAGGGAAGGGTTGAATGCGGAAGATCTGGTTTATTTTCTGCAGAATGCGTCTGAACAGATAGAGAATAGCATAGGTAGATACCGTATTTCAAAAGAAGACCAAGAAAAGTTGGACGCTATAAAGAAGGCATTGAGTTAGAATAGCACATATAGAGCTTCTCGCTTGTTTCTTCCATCCTAGATGCAATCAGATACCTTACCAGTGCGCGCCCATAAAAGTTGTCCACCTACCTCAATAATGCCGTGCAATGCTTGGCGCCTATCTTCTTAGATGCGCGAGCGCTACGACAAACGAGTATAACTCGATCCATCAACGCTTACCTAGAAACGAACCGTGCCTTAGTCCATCTTCTTTGGGCCATACGTCGATAGGCAGAATCAAACACTTTGTTTCAAGGATACCTCTTCGGAACTTTTCTTTCAGCTTCGTCAAGGCAAATGTGTCCTAGATCAGCACGTAACCGATCTGTTGCTCGATATTGTCCAATGACATTATATTTCCCATTAAGCCATTTTCGTAGCCCCTTTGCCTTCATCCTTGTCCCTTCTCCGTGGTATATGTCAAGTTCACGATGCGCCCCGCCAAAAATCTCAACACCACGATCCATGAAAGCGTGAACTTCTCCGTATTGCCCATCAGAAAGAAGAACGCCTTTTCTCGCTAGGATTCTATCAAATTCTTCATGTCTACGTCTAGACGGCATAGTCAAAACAACCTTTCCACAGCTTTCAGCATTGGATATAACTACCATTCCCTATTTATGTCAGCTTAGCGCGATGGTATGCGCTGGAAAAACAATTAGAAAACACATATCGATGGAGCGATAAATATTTAGAAATTTCCATGTCTCCTAGAGGTAACAGATTGGCTTTTCCCAAGAATGTGTTCAAAAGCTTGGGTCCTCTTTTCATAGTTCAATTGAATTGGATTGTTTTCCTTGAATGTTTTCTAGGCTATGTTTGCTATTTGGATGTAGGTAGGCGAAAGATTATTGCATATGTAGACTTTATCGGTTGCCTTGTAGAATTTTACACCAGCTTTGCGGGCTGCTTTTGCGTTGATTTCCAAGATAACCGGGTTATTGGTTCTTCTTTTACCTACTTCTGTTGCAATTTCGATTGTTGGGGACAGGTGAACCCATTTCCTTTTCATTCGTTTAAGACCTGTTCTTAGAATCTTAGTGGCAGCGTCTCGCGTTGTTCCATGATAAAGCACTTTTACGGTTTTATCTTCCTCAAATTCAAGCTTCACTGGTAAAGTGTGACCATACAGGGCTCTGATTCTGTTCTCAACAATTTCGAATCTCTTTCTTTCAGATTTCTCAACTATTTCAAACAAGAACTTCTTGTCAACCTGAAAATGCCCTTTCAGCTTGTAGATCAGTTCATCAATGTCTACAAAACCATGTCCATCCATCCTCAAGTTTTCAGGATTATGCCTAAGAAGATAACTAATGTACCTACTAACTTTTGTTTTTAAATCAGATTCCATGCTCTTTATACCAAGCTTTTTGTTTTCCAATTCCCAGATTACTCAATGGCACTTCACAATGAAGATCTTTCTTTTCTAGTTTTGGAATCAGATATTGTCTGTACCTTTTTCCTGTATGGAAAAAAGCCTTATCGAAATCACAAAGGTCAAGCCTAGTATTCATTTGCTTAAACACTTTGTCTGACCATTCCTTTACCTCGTCAGAACTCATGTCATTCAGTGTTAAGTCATAAGGTTCTATTTTATCGTCAGGAAATAGCAAGCCATATTTTGCGCTTAAAATAGCGACAGAATCATAATTTTTGGCAGCATAAGAATATGCTTTCGTAAACAAGTCCGAAGCTGAGTACATTTCTGAAGCCTTGCATCGACAATTCTTCTTTTTCTTTACGCAAGAAATCAAACCTAGACTCTTCAATCAAATCGCTTTCAAATAATAGTGGCATACACTTTAAAATATGTGCTATTGTAGTCTCGCCTTCCTTCTTTGAACAATTAACTCTTCTAGCTCATCAACAGACATTTCGACGGAGCTCGCTCCAATTCTTGTGTAGAACTTCCCATCACTTCTTCTGTGAACGTATTTGCTTTCGTCAGTTCTGACGATAAGATTTCTTTTTGATTGCGCTTTTCTATCTCAAAACTAGGATTTAGCTCAGGCTCACAACTATTTCTGGCAACACCACATATCCTTTGTTGGAGATCCACTGAGTTCTCGACGCCAACTATGAACCCATCATCATCAACACCGAAGTAGATCTTCCCGCCTTTCGTATTTGCAAAAGCGATTAACTCCTTGGCCACATCGATGGCTTTTTCCGGAAACTGCTCTTTGAATTCTACGGTCAAGGATTCTAGAAATCCAATTTTTTCAAGATTCATATCCCTCTTTTCTTGGTAATTCCTTTCTGACAGTTCTGCACTTTTTAGCTGGCTTTCGAATACTCTTTCAGCCAGCAATTCAGGATCAATCTTTTCCAATCCTTCGTCAAGGAAAAAAGCCTCATAATCGTCTCCTTTGACAAAAAAATGTTCGGGTATGTTCAGAATGTACTTGTTCTGCAATTGATACATTAAGTCTTCTAATTCAGCGAAATCCCTAAAGTGAATTGCCATCTCTTTTCGCCATGACTTTTTGAATATCAAGCAAGTTTGTCCTTTGGAGAGTTCTATGTGCTGATGGGATCCAATTTGCAGTCTTCTAGGACTGTCTATGCGAACAACTATCACAACGTCATTTCTTTTCAGTATTAGCTTCTGCAAATAGTATTCTTTGGTATTTGGAATAGGCTGTTCCTTATCATGAATGCATTCTGAATATTTTCTAACTAAGTAATCATAGAATCCTTTAAAGTAAGTTTCTGGATCCATGATTTTTCCTCATGCGCGCTTCAACCAAATGGTTTCCATATTACAGTGTTTTCTTTGAATGTTACTCCTTTGGTTTTGTCGCAAAGATCTTCTACTGGGCATTTTTGGCATTTTCTTTCGCTGCATAGTTTTGATCCTATTGTCCACATTGGTTCGTCAAGTTTCCAAGGAGCAGTGCCTAGTGTTTTGGCTGCGTGTCTCCACGCTTCTTCAATTAAAGGTCTTAGCGGGTTTTCTTGAGCGCAGCCAACAAATTGCTCGCTCAAAAGCTTTAGGACTCCTGTGTAAATCGTGAATCTGGCAACTTGTTTGTCAACTGGAATGTCAAGCTCGTTAAGATTTTTAACTTTGAAAAGTCTTTTTTCGGCCATTGCTCTGATGTAGAAGTTTGAGAGTTTATTGCCTTTTAGTGAGGGAAAGTCTTTTAGATATTACTTTACTTCTGCAATTTCTAACGGTTGTGTGGTTATGTTTCTTGGATCTCCAGCATATTTGTCGATGAGGACTTGTGATATTTTTATCCATATTTTGGTAGCGTTTGAGTAGAATCTAGCACCTAACTTCTTAACGAAGACTTCTACAGTTCTTGGGCTTACTTTCAGTATTTGTTGCGGAGTGAATCTTTCAGGATGAAGCTCGTAAGCGCCCCTTGACTTTTTCCACAATTTCTCCGCATCAGTCATATAATCGATTGAAATGACATAAGTCAAGAATAAAGCATGCTCTCTAGTTCCTTCCTTCAAGTTTCTGGGCAAAATGTATTCGGGCATTAAATAGTCTTCAAAAATGCCCTTACGATTGTAGAACTCATTGAATAGTTTACCTGCAATCTTAAGAGCTTTCAAATCATCAATTGCAAAGTCAACTTTTACAGTCTTCTTCAACATCGTCACCTTCATCTAACTCTTCATCAAACCGTAAAAACCAAAAATCATCCTCTTTGCTCATAGCACTACCAAAAGAAACTGTCGCACAAGCAACATTTCAATCTTGTCATACCAGAATTGTTCTCCTGAACGGTAGCTGCAGACTGTTGAGAATCTGCTTTGTCTTCTTCAGCATGTTCAGCGAGTGTTTCTTCTCGTTCTGGTTTGCAGAAGCAAAACACAAGTCAAAGGAAGCATGCTCTTCGAATCGATGGCTAAATCGGTAATCTATGAAAGAGCTTTATGTTTTGTGAATATATGGCTGAATTCTCTTCTGGATGTTTGAAACTCTTATGCATTCATAGGTGTTTAGATTATTCAAAATTTCTGGGCTAACATT
>Ga0172364_10005138_pt1 | contig 10415 bp, 8 predicted proteins | sample LakKivSesite10cm_FD_114545 | JGI IMG/M metagenome (GOLD analysis project Ga0172364, IMG submission 114545) | Sediment microbial communities from Lake Kivu, Rwanda - Sediment site 10cm | ecosystem: Environmental > Aquatic > Freshwater > Lake > Sediment | place: Rwanda: Western Province, Lake Kivu... | reverse complement strand
GTTTTAATAGGGCTTTTAAGACTTAGAAAACCATCAGAAAAGGCTCATAGAAAAGAAGCAAAAAATACAAGATCTATGCTGGTTCGTGAACTGCATGTTTATGGACCAATGGTTAATGTTGGAGCAAAAGCAGAAGAAAAACAATGGCAACATCGTGGTTGGGGAGAAAGTTTAATGCAGGAAGCAGAAAGAATTTCAAAAGAAGAGTTTGATGCAAAAAAAATAATAGTACTTGCAGGCATTGGAACACGTAACTATTACAGGCGCTTTGGTTACGAGCGGCAAGGACCTTATATGATAAAAAATATTTAATTCTTCCTTTTATTTGTAAACTAACAAGTGAAATAGTAATATACATCAAATAGGATATCCCACCCCATTCACTCAAAAGGGGGTTTTTTCTATGGATAAAACCAATGAAAAACAACTGCTGGAAAAAGCAAACAAACCTGGAAAAGATGCAATGAAACTCCATCCATTTTATCATGGAAAAATTGAGGTTATCCCAAAATGTTGTATTAGAGATTTTAACGATTTCGCTATCTGGTACACACCAGGCGTAGCAGAACCATGTAAAGAAATAAAAAAACACCCCTTAAGAGTATACGACTACACAAACAAATGGAACACCGTAGCAGTCATTAGCGACGGAACCCGTGTACTAGGATTAGGAGATATTGGCCCAGAAGCAGGCTTACCAGTAATGGAGGGTAAATCACTACTATTTAAATATCTAGGTGGGGTAGACGCCTACCCAATCTGTCTAGATACAAAAGATCCAGATGAAATAATCCAAGCAGTAAAATGGCTTAAACCAAGCTTTGGAGGAATAAACCTAGAAGACATTGAGAAACCAAAATGCTTCTACATACTAAACAGACTAAGAAAAGAGATGGATATACCGGTATGGCATGATGACCAACAAGGAACAGCAACCATAGTGGTAGCAGGTGCCATAAACGCTTTAAAAATCGTCGGTAAAAAAATGGATACAGCACTAGTCTCAATGGTGGGAGCAGGCGCAGCAAACATAGCAATATCAAGAGTACTAATCTCAGCAGGAATAAAACAAAAAAACATAATAATGACAGACAGCAAAGGAATACTACACACGACTAGAAAAGACCTAGAAAAAGAAAAAAGTCAAAACCCTGAAAAATGGAACATGTGCATGAAATCAAACCAAGAAGGAAGAACAGGCCCAACACAAGAAGCAATAAGAGACACAGACATATGCATAGCAGCAAGCAAACCAGGACCAGGAACCATAAAAAAAGAATGGATAACAAAAATGACAGATGACTCAATAGTTTTTGCAACCGCCAACCCGGTACCAGAAATATGGCCATGGGAAGCAAAAGAAGCAGGAGCAAGAATAATAGCAACAGGCAGATCAGACTTCCCAAATCAAATCAATAACTCCTTAGGATTCCCAGGGATATTCAGAGGAACACTGGACGTCAGAGCAGAAACAATAACAGATGAGATGTGCATAGCAGCAGCCTATGAACTAGCAAAAACAGCAGAAGACCATGGACTAAACGATGAATACATAGTACCAACCATGGACTCATGGGAGGTATTCCCAAGAGAAGCAGTCGCAGTAGCCCTAAAAGCTATATCACAAAACATTGCAAGAATAAAACCATCAAAACAAGAACTATACGAACACGCAACGTCAATAATCAAAAAAGCAAGGGATGAAACACAGGCTCTGATGAAACAAGGATTTATCGCCAAAGCTCCTTAAATTACAGAAAAGGAAAAATGTTATATTCCGTAAAATGTTCACGTTCTCTGGTTTTATACCCCAAATCCACATTAACATAACTTACCTGAAATAAACGTAGGAGGGTGACCTTAAATATGAACCAGATAAAAACTATTTCTAAAAACGATTTAAACAACTTCATAAATAAACTAATCCAGGATAAAAACTACGAAGTAGTCGGTGTAAAACCAAAAGACAAAAGATACGTATTCGGCATATTAGAAGACGCCAGTGAACTACGCCTAGACCACGATGTAACAATAATCCCTCCAAAAAAATACTTCCTACCACAATATGAAACCTTAATGGAATACAACCTGGAAAAACAATTTGAAGTAAAACCAAACAATGAAATAAAACCTAGGATAATCATAGGCATACACCCCTACGACATCATAGCTTTGGAACAAATGGATAAAGTCTATCTGGACTCACAGAAAGATGATTTTTACAAAAAAAGACGAGAGAACACGATACTTATTGCTTCTGATATACAAAATGTATCAGATAGATCATTCGCCGCAAGCATGAAAACAAACACAACAGACAGAGGATTCGACCTACTACTTACAAACATAGAAAACAAATACGCAATTACAATAGGTTCAGAAAAAGGAAAACAACTACTAGAAAAATACGCAAAATACGGAGATGCAACAGAAAACGATATCAAAAAAATAAAAACAACAAGAGAAAAAACTCTCAGCAAATACAAGAAAAAAGTAACGTTACCAAAAGAAGACTGGCCTTCTATTCTTGTTGATAATTACAATAGTGGTATCTGGGAAGAACGCTCTGATAAATGCATCGAATGCAGCTCCTGCACAATGGTCTGCCCCACCTGCTACTGTTACGATGTAAAAGATGAAGTCTCTCTCAATCTAAAAACTGGTAGCAGAATAAGAACATGGGACGGATGCCTGCTTCGTGACTTCACAAAAATCGGAAGTGGAGAAGTTTTTAGAGAAGAAAGAAAAGAAAGATACAGACACAGATTCTTCAGAAAAGGTAACTACCTGCCCGTAAGATATGGTTTCGTGGCATGCGTAGGTTGCGGACGATGCGGGATTGCCTGTTTACCAGACATTGCAGATCCATCCGAGGTCATGAATAGTTTATCTCATCTTAGAAAATCAGATGATACCGCTAGATTTTTCATCAAACAAAAAACCGAGGTTGCTGAAACAAGTACTATACACATACCACGAGAAGCAACAATAAAACGAATAGAAAAACTAACAGATGCCGAGAAATTATTTGAAATCGAACTGGACGACAAAAAACCACTGGGACATAAACCAGGACAATTTATAGAAGTTTCAATTTTTGGAATCGGAGAAGCACCATTCGGATTAGCCTCCCCACCGAATGATTCATCCACATTTGAAATCGCAGTTAGAAAAGTTGGTAATGTAACCTCGAAACTACATGAGATGTCTGTCGGAGATAAAATCGGTATACGCGGGCCACTTGGCAATGGCTTTGATATCAAGGCGATGGAAGGTAAAAACCTACTTTTGACATCTGGCGGAATAGGAATATACCCAATGAGATCGCTAATAAATTATGTTCTAGACAAGAAAAACCGGAAAAAATTCAAACAGATAATAATACTCTATGGAGCAAAACGTCCAAAAGAAATACTTTTCACTAATGAGGTAGAGGAATGGAAAAAATGTGATGATACAACATGTAAACTAACTGTGGATAGGTGCGAACAAGGCGAATGCTGGAGTGGCGACATAGGGTTAATAACAACACTATTCCCGAAAATACGAGTAGATAAATTAGACTCAAAAAATACAATAGCGGTTGTAGTCGGTCCACCTATAATGTATAAATTTGTTATAAAATCTTTACAAACAATGGGTATAACTGATGAAAACATATTTGTCTCTCTGGAACGACGCATGAAATGCGGTGTTGGGAAATGCGGTCACTGCCAGATAAACGGAGTCTATGTATGCAAGGAAGGACCTGTTTTTAACTACAAACAAATAAAGAATTTACCGGAGGCGTTCGAATGAAACAGAAACCACGCGTTGCCGTGTTTGATTTTGCTGATTGCGAAGGATGTGAACTGCAGATCGCTAATCTAGAAGAAGAAATCCTTGATCTTATTGAAATCGTCGATATTGTTTCCTTCCGTGAAGTGATGAAAGAGCATTCTGACAACTATGACATTGCTATTGTCGAAGGCTCGATTATGCGACCAATGGATGAGAAACGATTGCGCAATATCCGCAGCAAAGCAAAAACTCTAGTTGCATTGGGTGCATGTGCAACTATTGGTGGTGTCAACAAAATAAGAAACCAATGGATGCATGATGAAGTTGTTAGAGCAGTATATGGAGATGCTCCAGTCCAAGGAAATGAGTTGTTTGATGTGCTCAAAACCAAGGCGATAAACGAGATCGTCCCAGTTGACTACTATGTTCATGGATGTCCAATTGATCGTGACGAATTCAAACATGTTATCACCGCACTTGCTTTAGGAAAAAAACCAGAAATACCTCGTTATCCAGTATGTGTAGAGTGTAAAAAGAACGAAAACATCTGCCAGTTTGAACTAGGAAACTATTGTCTTGGTCCCATCACCCGAGCTGGTTGTAAAGCGATTTGTCCAACACATAACAGTCCCTGTGAGGGGTGTCGTGGTTTAATAAAAAAAGCTGAAACAGAGTGCGTGTGGGAAGTACTGGAACGATATAATTTGTCGTATGAGGATATACGACGGCGATGTACAATGTACAATTATGGAAAAGAGGAGTGTCAGGTCGATGAGTAACGATTTTTCTATTCACGTAGAGCATCTGACCCGTGTAGAAGGTCACGGGAATATCGAGCTGAATGTTAAAAACGGCAAAATCGAGAAACTACAATGGAGTATTATTGAAGCACCACGTTTCTTTGAAGCGATGCTACGTGGACAAAATTATAACGAACTCAGGCCAATCACATCAAGAATTTGCGGGATTTGTTCAATCGGTCATTCCCTCGCATCCCTAAAAGCAACAGAGGATGCATTAGGTGTGAAAATCACAGAGCAAACCGCTCTTCTGCGCAGACTAGCAATACACGGAGAAAACATGCAGAGCCATATACTCCACATAGGATATCTAGCTGCACCTGACTTATTAGGGGTTGGCAGCGTGTTCCCTCTCATTGTTTCAAAACATAAAGACACTGTATTAAAGATTGTTAAATTACATCGCCTAGCAAATGAAATGTCAGATATGATCTGTGGTCGGACGATTCACCCCATTCGATTAATCGTAGGAGGTTTCTCTGCATTACCGACTGAGAAGCAATTGCTAACGCTACGCAAAAGACTAGAAGAGAGCAAAAGCGTAACAAATGATGTTGCTCAGGTGATTCATAGTGTAGCCGATAAACTGCCTAATTTTACTAGAGAAACTGAATATATTGCACTTAGTGCTGACGACGAATATGCTTTGTATGATGGAGTAATTAACTCAACCGATACAGGAAAATACCTGGATTACAAGAATTATCAGAATATTACAAATGAATATTTTGTTCCACATTCAACAGCAAAATATGCCAAACATAACAGAAAATCATACATGGTAGGAGCACTCGCTCGCTTTAATTTAAATAGTAATAAGTTGCGCCCTACAGCGAAAGATATTGCTAAGATGTTCAAATTAAAACCGACTAATTACAACCCGTTCATGAACACAATAGCACAGCTTGTAGAATTCATGCATAATACTGAGGATTCAATTAATTTAATAGATAAAATTCTTGATCGAGGACTTAAAGAAGAAAAACCAGTAAAAGCAAAAGTAAAAGCAAGTCGAGGTGTTGGAATTGTTGAAGTGCCTCGAGGCATGCTTATTCATGATTATACGCTAAATTCCAAAGGATATTGTACCAAAGCAAACTGTATTATTCCAACGAATCAAAACCATGCTAATATCCAGTTTGATATGGAGAAGCTAGTGCCCGAAATCATTGATCGACCACCGAAAGAGATCGAGTTAACATTGGAGATGCTTGTTCGAGCCTATGATCCATGTATTTCATGTTCCACTCATTATCTAGATGTAAAATTTGTATAGTTTTGGCGTTGATACTATGAAAGCAGGTATTATTGGCATCGGGAATCCGTTTAGAAGAGACGACGGTATCGGTATAGTTCTTTTAGAAAAACTTATTGAAAAAAAGAACAATTTACCTCAAGATATAGAATATATCGACGGCGGCACCGGAGGAATGAATCTTCTTCATATGCTCGCCCTTTTTGATGTTGCCTTGATTATAGATGCGGTAAATTTCAATGGACATCCAGGCGAATCAAAACTCTTCAAATCAGAAGATGTAATCAGTAAAAAACCCCCTATGAATATGTCTACACACGAATCAGATATTTTGAAAATAATACATCTTTCAAAGGAGTTAGGCGAGATTCCTGATGAGCTTTTTATTTTCGGTATTCAACCAAAGGATGTTTCACAAGGGGATAATCTTTCACCAGAGGTGCAAAAAGTAGTTGCATCATTGACATCGAGTTTACAAAATGAGATAACGAACATTTTTGATGGGAAAAGAAAATAAGAGTTAAATCTAACTTGTTGTGAGCTCCTGTTTTTTTTCAAATCCTATTATCAGATTTCTAACATATAGTTTACTCCACGAAAATGTTACCGCACCCCCGATAATGTTTGCAGTAACTAGACCCCACCAGGCGCCTGGTAGACCCCAACCAAGAACAACGGCAAAGAACCAAGCCAATGGGGCAGTTAAAATAATTGTGCGTAGTACAGTAACAATAAGTGAATACAAACCTTTTCCAACTCCTTGAAACACAGATGAAGACAACATTCCAAAAGCAGTTGCAGGATAAAAAATACAGACTATTCGTAGTAAAGTTGTAATGTCATTACCTATCCTTGCTGTATCTGCTGACTGAGTAAATGCTGCTGTTATAACCGGTGCAAAAATAAAGGTCACCACCGCAATCGATGTTTCAATAATAATGCCTATCTTTAGGGCATACATATGCGCAACATCGAGTTTTTTATAGTCCCGTGCTCCATACGCAGCACCAGTTACTGATACAACAGCTGTCGCCATCCCCAACAGTGGCATTGATGCCATTGTTGCTACTCTCCATCCCGCTGAAAAAACAGCGATTCCATCAGTACCACCAACATGGACGATGATCCCATTCATGATTAACATCATAATAGACATGGATAATTGCATTACTGACGCAGGTAAACCTACAACCAAAATATCTTTGATAATGAGTTTATTGAAATGAAAACCACGGAAACGAAATGAAACATAAGTATTTCTTTTCATAAATAGCCAGTAAAACAGTAATGCCGCTGAGATGCTCATTGATACTACAGATGCCCAAGCAGCACCCGGAACACCCAATCCAAAGATATAGATAAATATAGGATCCAGTATCGCGTTTAATATCCCACCCAGAACCATAGCAAGCATCGCTCGTTTTGCATCCCCTTCTGATCTTAGAATAGCATTGGCGATGAATGAGAAGAAAGTAATCACCGATGCTGTATACATTATTCTTGCGTAGAGTGTTGCAGTCTCTGTTGTTTGCTCTGCACCAATAGCACGAAAGATATCCTCAGCAAATACAAAAAGCGGGATGGTATAAGCTATAGCGACAATAAACATCACAACGATAGTATGAACTGCTACGTTATCAGCACCTTTTTTATCTTTAGCACCGATTTTTCTAGATATAGCGGATCCACCACCAACTCCAAGCCCTGTCGCAATCGCCGTACCAATAAACAAGAAAGGAAATACAAAACCAACCGAAGCAAGAGCATCGGCACCAAGACCAGAGACCCAGATAGCATCAACAAGATTGTAAAGTGTTTGTACAACCATCGCCACAATCATTGGTATGGCAAGTTTGATAATGGCTTTCTTTGGATCACCAAGTAGAGTTTTGATTCCTTCAGTCTCCAAATCAGGCATACTTCTACAATCTTCCCTTTTGATTTTAAAAAACGAGGCTAGGTAAAGTGCGAACATTATTTCAATATTATTATATCTTTTACAAAAATAGAAAAATACAAAATCTACCTTAGAAGAGCAAGACCCCAACTCATATGAAATCCTTTCTGCAGAGATTTTAAATATCCTTTCATATATGCCGGCATCGATGGATAAGAGTGATAGAGGAATTATCAGAAACGGAACTGAAAAAGATCTAGATGATTTCTTCGAATTGTACTGGATTTCATCTCTTGAGCATGCTCAATACAATGAGAAACTCGATGCTCTAAAGTCAAAAGAGCAATGTAAAGAATACATAGTAAATCGCCAGAGAGAATTTCTGAAAGGCAAGGATGAGTTTTTCTTTGTTGCTGAAGACAACAACAAAATAATTGGTATGATAACAGGTCATGTAGCAAAAAGAGACGAAGCGGAAATATATGTGATAGAAAGAGTGGGTTATATAGACGAATTATGTGTATCACCCGAGTACAGAAACAGCGGCATAGGCAAAAAATTAATGGAAAAACTATTAGAGGAATTATTTAAAAAAGACGTGGAATTTGTTGGATTAGGCGCCGCCTATAAGAATGTAGCAATCAATTTTTATAAATCATGCGGATTCATTCCGGAAAGCGTTTGGATGGTAAGAGAAAAAAATCATAAAGAAACTAAATCCGACGAATCAAAATCATCATAAAAACCAAAAGTGTTCTACAACCTCTGCCCGTTTATGTGCTTCTTTATAGCTCATTGAATATCCTACCATCAATGCCAGTTCGTGATGCTCATGGGTCAATATTCTTCTTCTCCTCCTTGGGTCATTGTAGACATTAGCTCTAATCCAAATTTCGTTTTCAGGAATCTTATGTCTAAGATGGACTGGTAGTTCATTTTGTGGCACTAATCCATGGAGGGCGATATAATCACCCATAATCTTCCTGCTTTTAGGCACAACCTTGAAGCGTATCCATGATTCACGTGCCCATGCAGATTCTATTCTTTTATCATAATCTCCATCTTTTGTTAATCCATATCTACAGTACGGACATACAACAGTATCCACTTTGGGTTTTGGTTTACCACAACATTTACAGAATTTTTGTTTCTGTTTAAACTTCATTATCAATTTCGGCTCTGGATACGTAAATACTGCTTTAATCTCTGCATCGTATGGGTTTTCTTTTTCAAAAGAAATGTGATTATTATTAAAATGATCTGCCCCATCTGCTCTTATTATCTCCCCTAGCTTTTCTCTATCTAAAGCTAAGGCATTTTTTTTCATCCCTGTCCCGCTCCAAAGTTGATATGGTTTATCTCATATATAAATAAATATTATATTCCTTAATTCTTATATATTATTTATTTTATCGATTTACAAGATCGTACTCGACTTTGTATTCACCAGGATCTCCCTCAGTTATCTTGAATTTTTTTTCACGACATAGAGTGATCATCGGAACATTATCCTTCAATACAACGCCGTAGATTTTTTTCACTCCTTTGTCTCTTGCTATTTCTATAGTATAGTCAATGAATTCAGAACCAAGCCCCAATCGTTGCCATTTATCAGTTACAACCAATGCATATTCCGCTTCATCAGTGCTTCCCGGTTTTAATATCAATCTTGTTACACCTAAGAATCGACGTTTATCTTTTACTTCTGCAACAATTGCGATCTCTCGATCATAATCTATATTGCAATATCGCGTTCTCATTTCGTGTGGTGTATCTTTTACAATTCTAAAAAATCTGAATCGTACTGTTTCCTGGGAAAATGTTTGGAACATGTCAAGCCACAATAATTCATCCTCTGGTTTTATAGGCCTAAGCAGTACCTCCGTTCCATCTTTCAGCTTTACCTTTTTTACATATTTAGTTGGATAAGGCATTATGATGAGATGTGGTTTGTCCTTCCAGTTTTTATCAATGATGATCCTCGCATCAACAGCAATAAGATCATCACCAGATGCAATGAGCGGGTTGATATCTACCTCTTTGATCTCAGGATGATCTATGATCAACTGCGAAAAATTAACCATGGTTTCTTCAACTCTTGTCATATTGACTGGCGGAAGCCCTCGGAATCCCTTCAGTAATTCGTACGCCTTTGTCTTTTCAATGATTCTTTGGGCAAGCACTTGGTTTAATGGTGGAAATCCAATCGCTCTATCTTTGAAAAGCTCAGTATATATGCCTCCTAAACCAAAGAGAATAGCAGAACCAAAAACAGGATCTTTCTTAGAACCCATTATTAACTCGTAACCGTGGGTCTTGATCATCTTCTGAATTGTCACGCCCAATATTTTTGCATCGGGAACTTTCTCTTTCGCTCTCTTCGTCATTTCTTTGAATGTTTTTCTCACATCCTCTTTACATCGCAGGTCAAGAACAACGCCGCCAACATCTGTTTTATGGGTTATTTGCGGAGAATGTATTTTCATTACTATAGGATATCCTATTTTCTCTGCAAGTTGCACTGCTTTATCCTCATTTTCTGCAACATGTGGCTTCGTCGTTTTAATTCCATATAGTTCAAGGAGTGTTTTTGATTCAATCTCATTCAGAAGCTCTCTTTTTTCTTTCTCCACGGCATCCAATATTTTCTTGATAGTTTCTTTATGAGCAGGGGTTTTTATAT
>Ga0172364_10005135_pt1 | contig 10418 bp, 9 predicted proteins | sample LakKivSesite10cm_FD_114545 | JGI IMG/M metagenome (GOLD analysis project Ga0172364, IMG submission 114545) | Sediment microbial communities from Lake Kivu, Rwanda - Sediment site 10cm | ecosystem: Environmental > Aquatic > Freshwater > Lake > Sediment | place: Rwanda: Western Province, Lake Kivu... | reverse complement strand
CTCTTAATAAGCCCGGCTTATTGAGCCCGGCTCATTGAATCTATGAGAAAGGTTAAATTTGAAATAGGAAAGATAGCACATATTTTTAATAGAGGCGTAGAGAAACGCAATATTTTTAACAATGAAGCCGATATGTGGAGATTTATTCAAGGGATGTTTTTATTTAATAATAAAAATAGTTCTTTTGGCATATTGCACGAGATAGAAAGAAAAAATAAGGGAAGGATTAACTTTAATTTATTAAAAAAGTTTGTTATTGAGAATGAAACAAACAGAAAGCCCTTAGTTAGGATTATGGCCGATTGTTTAATGCCCAATCATTATCATTTAATAATCGAGGAAATCCAGGAGGGTGGTATTTCTCGTTTTATGCATAAACTCGGCACAGGATATGCTAATTATTTTAATAAGAAAAACGATCGTGTGGGTAGTCTATTTCAAGGGCGGTTTAAAGCTGTAATAATAGAAAATGATATTCATTTACAGTACTTGTTAGCATATATAAACATTATTAATCCAGGACAGTTGATAGAGCCAGAATTAAAAAAGAAAGGAGTTAGGGATATAAAAAAAGTTATGGATTTTGCAAGAAAGTATTCTTTTAGTACTAACCCCGATTATTTAGGATTAAGAGATTCTATTATTATCGATAAGGGAATATTCAAGGATTTTTTCCCTACACCAGAAAAATACGAACATTTTATTGAGGAATTTTTGTTAAGTAAAAAATACAATGAAATTGATAATCTTATAATAGAATAAAATGAAAAATAAATGAGCCGGGCTCAATGAGCCCGGCTCATTTATTTTACTTATATTCACTTAATGTACCCTTCTTGTACAAGGGTCTTTTTCTTTTTAAGAAAATTTTGTTAAAATTATAATATGTTAAGCATTATTATCCCAACTTTAAATGAAGAAAAGCATCTTCCCTTGCTTTTGAGGTCAATAAAAAATCAGAATTTTAGAGATTATGAAATAATTGTGGCTGACGCCGGCTCTAAAGACAAAACAGTTGAAATTGCCAAAAAATATGATTGCAATATAATTAAAGGGGGTTCGCCGGCTCAGGGGAAAAATAATGGAGCCAAAGCGGCAAAAGGGGATTTACTTTTATTTTTAGACGCTGACGTTATTCTTCCCAATGATGTTTTTTCAAATGTCTTAAAAGAATTTAAAAAAAGAAAACTTAAAATCGCCACTTTTTTTCTGCTTCCTTCCGGAAAAAGAAAAGCCCCTAAGTTTTTATTTACTTTTTTTTACAACATTCCTATTTTTCTTTTAGAGAAAATTTTGCCCCACGCCGCTGTGGGCATTCTGGTGGATAAAAAACTTTTTGATAAATTAGGCGGCTTTGACGAAAAAATAACTTTGGCCGAAGATCATGATTTAGCTCGAAGGGCTAAGAGATTAGATAGATTGGGGAAATACGGAATTTTAAAATCGGCCAAGCTCTATGTTTCTGACCGCCGTTTTAAAAAAGAGGGGTGGGCCAAAACCTATTCTAAATATCTGCTTTGCGAGGGCCATATGATTTTATTCGGTCCGGTCAAATCCGATATTTTTAAATACCGCTATTTGCAGAGAAATAAAAAATAGTTATAATAGAGGTATATGGATTTATATCAATTGCCCAAAATTGAATTTTCTTTTAAGCCGGGCTTAAAAAGAAAGAAGAAAAACAGGAGCAATTTAAGGTTTATCACCTTAATAGTTTGTTTATCTCTTCTTTTCGGATTTTTAGCCGGAGCAATCTCCAGCAGTTTTTTCTATTATCAAATCACTAATTATTTGGATAAGCTTAATCTTCAATCATTTTCTGAAAATAGTAATTTAATTTCCCAGGAATCTTCAATAATTGACGTTGTCAAAAAAAGCGCTCCGTCTGTAGTAAGCATTATCGTGAGTAAGGACGTTCCTATACTTGAAAAATATTTGGAAATAGGTCCTTTTGGTTTTGTTCCTCAATACCGGCAAAAAGGCATTGAGAAAAAAGAAGTGGGCGGCGGCACCGGGTTTATTGTTTCTAAAGATGGATTGATTCTGACCAACAAGCACGTGGTTTTAGACGAAGAGGCAGAATATACGGTTTTTACCAATGACGGAACAAAATTTTCCGCTCGGGTTTTAGCCCGGGATCCTTATCAGGATTTAGCTGTAATAATAATTGAACAGGAAAAAAAAGTGGATGAAAACGGAGAGTTGATTGTCAGGGAATTTCCGGTTTTAAAATTAGGAGATTCCGACAATTTAGAAACAGGCCAGACCGTGATTGCGATTGGCAACGCTTTGGCCGAATTTAAAAATACGGTTTCGGCCGGAGTAATATCTGGCTTAAGCCGAACCATTACCGCCTCGGGCGGAGATTTCGTGGAGACCCTGGAAGATATTATTCAGACCGATGCGGCAATTAACAAAGGTAACTCCGGAGGGCCGCTTTTAAATTTAAAAGGAGAAGTGGTAGGAATAAATACGGCGATAGCAATTGAGGCCCAAAACATTGGCTTTGCTATTCCTATTAATAAAGCCAAGCGGGCGATTGAACAGGTCAAGGAAAGAGGGAAGATTGTTTATCCGTTTATCGGAATCCGCTATGTTTTGGTTAACGAGAAAGTTAAAGAAGAATATCAATTAAAAATAGATTACGGAGCTTTAATTGTTGAAGGCGGTCCGGGAGAGCCGGCCATTACTCCCGATTCGCCGGCTGAGAAAGCGGGTCTGAGAGAAGGAGATATTGTTTTAGAATTTAACGGAGAGAAAATCACTCCGGAAAATACTTTGATAAAAATCATTTCAAAATACAACCCCGATACTGAGGTAGAACTAAAAATTTTAAGAGACGGAGAAGAAAAAAACATCGTTATTATTCTCAGCGAGCGGATAAAGTAAAAATTCCGCGGTCGTGGAATTTTGCCAAGCGCATTTAATAACCTGTTAATCTGCCCTGGATTATTCCAGAGCTTTTTATTAGTTGATTTTTAGGATAGATTATGTTAAAAAAATAATATAATACTAATGCCGTAAATAATTTATTCGCATCATTGGCATAAAGTTCGTAAATTGGTGTTATGTTTTATGAATGGAGCTAATTTTACCCATAAAGCCCAAGAAGCCATCTTAAAAGCCCAGTCAATCGCCCAGGAAAGAAATCAGAGCCAGATTGACGCTTTGCATTTGCTTTTGGCTTTGCTTTCGCAAGAGGAAAGCGTGGTTTTAACTTTGCTGAGAAAATTAGGAGCGGACATAGACAGCCTGAAAAAGAAAACTCAAAACGCTCTAAATACCATTCCCAGCATTGTTACGCCTCAAGCGTTTGGCCAGTTTTATTTAACTCAAGATATGGCCCGGGTTTTGGAAAAAGCCAGACAGGAAGCAATGAAGATGGGAGATGAATTTATTTCAGTAGAGCATTTGTTTTTAGGCTTGATTGATTCTCAGACCAAAGCTAAAGAAATTTTAGACAAAGCTCCTTTTTTGAAATCTGGCCGGAGCGGCGCCGGGACTTTGGAATTCGGCAAATTAGATTATAATACGGTTTTAGAAATTTTATCTCAAATCAGAGGCGGGACGAGAATCACCGATCCGGAACCGGAATCAAAATACCAGGTAATTGAAAAATACGCCCGGAATTTAACTTCTTTAGCCCAGCAAGGCAAACTTGATCCGGTGGTGGGCCGAGAGAATGAAATCAGAAGATTGATGCAGGTTCTTTCCCGCAGGACAAAAAACAACCCGGTTTTAATCGGAGAAGCCGGGGTAGGCAAGACTGCTGTGGTGGAAGGTTTAGCCCAGAGAATCGTCAGGGCCGATGTGCCGGAAAGTTTGAAAGACAAAGAGATTATTGCTTTAGATTTAGGCGCTTTGGTGGCCGGGACAAAATACCGGGGAGAATTTGAAACCAGAATCAGATCTTTGCTTAAAGAAATAAACCGGGCCGACGGACGCTATATTGTTTTTATTGACGAGCTTCACACTTTAGTTGGAGCCGGAGCGGCCGAAGGAGCAATTGACGCCTCTAATCTTTTAAAACCGGCTTTAGCCAGAGGAGAATTAAAAGCGATTGGAGCTACAACTTTAAAAGAATATCAAAAATACATTGAAAAAGATATGGCTCTGGAAAGAAGGTTCCAGCCGATTTATGTCCAAGAGCCGTCAGTTGAAGATACGATTGCCATTTTAAGAGGGATAAAAGAAAAATATGAATTGCATCATGGGTTAAGAATTAAAGATTCCGCTTTAATAACTGCGGCGGAATTGTCCTCCCGGTATATTTCCGACCGTTTTCTGCCCGATAAGGCAGTTGATTTGATGGATGAGGCGATGTCAGCCTTAAGATTAGAAATTGAATCGCAGCCCGTCCAATTAGATGAGCTGAAAAGGGAAATCCAGAGATTAGAAATTGAAAAAGAGGCGCTGAAAAAAGAAAAAACCGAAAAGAGCAGATTAACCGCGATTAACCGGGCTTTGGCTGATTTAAAAGAAAAAGCCGGAACTTTTGAATTAAAATGGAAAGCGGAGAGAGAATTAATCCAAAAAATTAAAGGGCTTAAAAAAGAAATAGACGATCTTGGTTTTCAGTCGGAATTAGCCCAAAGAGAAGCTGATTTGCAGCGGGTGGCGGAAATTAAATACGGAAAAATTCCCGAACTTTTAAAAGGAGTGGGCAGGGCGGAAAAAGAATTAATTAAAATTCAAGGGAAAAATCAAATCTTAAAAGAAGAAATAGACGAAGAGGACGTGGCTAAGGTTGTTTCCAAATGGACCGGCATTCCTTTAACTCGTTTAATAGAAGAAGAGGCGAAAAAATTAGAGAGAATGGAAAAAATAATTTCTAATAGAGTAATTGGTCAGGAAGAGGCTATTATTGCTATTTCTAACGCTATCAGGCGGTCTCGGGCCGGCATTTCTGAGGAAAGCAGGCCCTTGGGCTCTTTTATGTTTTTGGGCCCGACCGGAGTAGGGAAAACCGAAACCGCTCGGGCTTTGGCTGAGTTTTTATTTAACGATCAAAACGCTCTGGTCCGGCTGGACATGTCGGAATATATGGAAAAACACACGGTTTCTAAAATGATCGGCTCTCCGCCCGGTTATATCGGCTATGAAGAAGGCGGCCAGCTGACTGACAAGATTAGAAGAAGACCCTACAGCGTTATTTTGCTTGATGAGATTGAAAAAGCTCATCCCGACGTTTTTAATATCCTGCTTCAGATTTTAGAAGATGGCCGCCTGACCGACGCCAAGGGCCGGACCGCTTCTTTCAAAAATGCTATCTTGATTATGACTTCTAATATTGGTTCGGAACATATCGCCAAGATGAGCCCGCTGGGTTTTCTAAAAGAAGGGGAAGGAATGGAAAGAGAATCAATCAAGGACAAAGTGATGGAGGCTTTGAGGCAAGATTTTCGGCCCGAGTTTTTAAACCGGATTGACGAAATTGTTATTTTTAATTATTTAGGCAAAAAAGAAATCAGAAAAATAGTTGACTTGGAGATAAAGAAAGTGGCGGAACGTTTAGCCGCTAAAAAAATAAAAATCAAGGTTTCGGAAAAAGCCAAAGAACTTTTGGCAGAGCAGGGCTTTGACCCTAATTTAGGGGCCCGGCCTTTGAAGAGGGTCATTCAGAAAAAAGTGCTTGACCCTCTGGCTTTAAAAATAGTTTCCGGAGCAGCCCAATCGGGCGACGAGGTTATCATCGACGCGGGAAACGGTAAAATTATAATAAAATAATGCTTAAAAATATTTTTAAAATCGTCCTTGTTTTTATCCTTGGCATTTTGGGAGGATTTTTTGCCAATCAGATTGGTCGGCCCGATAACACTTCCTTTTCGGTTGTGGAAACCAGAGAAACAACAATTCAAGAAAACACCGCGCTTCAGGACGCGGTGGAAAAAATAAAAAAATCAATCGTGGCGATTAAAACCGAGACCAAAGAAGGAAAAATAATAACCGGTTCCGGTTTGGTGGTTACCAACGATGGCTTAATAATTACCTTATCGGATATAATTCCCAGAAAAGGGAATTATATTTTTTTTGTCGACGGCCAAACTCCCGACTGGCAAATTTTAAAAAGAGACGAAGAGAAAAATTTGGCTCTGGTAAAAATTGAGCAAGACAACCTGAATACGGTTGCCTTTTCTGATTTCAATCAAATCAGATTGGGTCAGAGGGTTTTTCTTTTAGGAATAATATTTAATCAAAACGAACGTTTGGAAACGGTTAACGAGGGAATTATTAAATTTTTTAACTCGGACCATCTCAGAACTAATATTTTTGAAAAAAATATTCTGGCCGGGAGTGCCTTGTTTGATATTGAAGGAAAGCTTTTAGGCCTGAATACCATTGATTCCGAAGGAAAAGTGACCGCTATCCCCATCACCAAAATCCGCTCCTTCCTCGGCCAGTAAAATGTGCTTCCCGCCGTTGAGCGCATCTTAATAAGTGTATTGGTCCACTAAGAGGCCGTACTGGTCGTATAAATAAACCGTATCGTGGTATTCTTGGATAAAGTTTCTATCCAGATAAACATACCAATAATCTTTAAGAAAATCAGCACCTTGAGAATATCTCTTAAAACAGCCGTTGTAAGTGAAATAATCTAAAATATAAGAAACACACTGGGAATCGGTGGAGATTTTTAAGTCTTTAGAATAATTAGGCATTTTGCAGCCGGATTGATGAAGGATGAAATTCTGGCAATAAGGATTGAGATAAGAAACATCTTCTAATTCCGGCCTGGGGCAGGAACCGTAAACCGAAGGATAGAAATCCAGGTTTTGGTTGAAATAGCCAAAACATTTGTTGGGTCTGAAGTTTTGGTTTAATCCTAAAGGGCTGACATCGCCGATTAAATAAACAGAAAGCTGTTCTTTAATAATAATATTATCCGAAGGCATATTTTTTTGATATTTTTCAATTCCCTTAGGAATAGCGAAAACTCCTTTTCTGGTTTTAATTATCCAGCCGCTGATATTTATCGGTTCTCCTTTATAAGGCTTAACAGATAAAGTAACTAAAGAGGGCCGGTATTGATTGGCTGTTTGGACCCGGTTAATTTTTACTTTATCAATATAAGGAGAAACAGTTGGAATTTTTGGCTCCGGCTTCGGCTGAGGCTTTGGCTGAGGTTGGGGCTGGGGTTCTGAATTATTTTGTTTTGTTTCTTCGGATTGTTCTTTTTCGTTTGCTTGGCTATTATTATTTCGTTCTTGCTCTGTTTTTTCTTCTGGTAACAGGCTTGCGCGCATCTTAAAAAAGCCAGAAAGTTTTCCGCTGGCTGCATATTGGTCAATGAGAGAGTAAAGCGCAACCACGGCCAATATCATAATAATCCCGATAATAACATTTTTCATAATATTTATACTATATCATTTTCTTAATAAAAAAGCAAGACCAAACAGGGGTAAATTCAGGTTTTCCACAGGGCAAGGGTTTTAGATAAGTTGTATAATAAAATAAGATGGATAATAAACAAAAATCTGGCCTTATTTTTTTAAAGGCGACAATCATTCTTTTTCTTGCCGTTTTTTTGTTTTATTCTTATTTGCCGGTTAGGGCCTTGTCGGTTGATCTTTTGCCCGGGACTATAAATAACGCGGAACTGATTGATGTTTATGAAGAAACTCCGGGCCAAGGAATTGTTGAGGGTTTAACAGCTTATTACCAAAGCGAGAATCAAGATATCACTGTTCTTTTTTGGAAATTAGAAAACAAAGCAACAGCTGAAAACAGCCGGGAAACCTTTCTTGACGAACTTAAAATAGAATATAATTCAATGTTTGATTCGGTTGACTGGAGCGTAACCCATGAGTTTACTGTGGACCGGCATAAAACTTACGCCGCAACTTTCAGAGCTTATTTGGCTGGGGACCATACTGACGCCGGGATTATGTTTAGCGCGGTCAATGAGTTTTTCTTGGTGGTTCAGATAGCTGATTATAGCGGGAAAGGAGTTCCTTCTTTCAGCGAATTGCAATCAGTTTTAACTCTTATTATAAATAACGTTCCCGGAGAAGTTCCTCCGCCTCCGCCTCCGCCGGATAACGGCGAGGAGGAGGAGGAAGAGGAAGAGGAAGAGGAAGAAGAAGAGGAGGAAGAAAAAGAGATTTGCGGGAATGATAATTGCGAATATTGGGTTGGTGAGAACTGCGATAATTGTTATAATGACTGCCTTTATCCTTTTAAATCCCAGAGTTTTTGCTGTTATGTCGGCTATAAATATATTTACGCTCATGATTATCACAATGAAATTTATGACCTTAAAGAATCGTTGGCTGGTTTAATCCCCGAAGGAGCGATTATGGTTGCTCCGGGCTTGAATAGAGACAATATACCTTTAAGGCCGCCTTCGGTTTGTGACAGCGGAGGGATGAAAACCGGGGAATGCGTTTTTAATTATGATTGCCCGAGCGGTCTTTGCACTACTGAAAATTGGTGCATTAAGCTAAGATCAAAAGAACCTCAGGAAATAAAAGACGAGAAAACGGTTAAAGATATTTATGAAGACGCCACTAATTATAAAGAGGAATATGTTGAGGCTTATGAAAAAATTCAAGGCGGCATCGGCCAAATGGTTATCAAAGACGCCAAGCTTGATGTTAGGTTGGAAGTTCAGGGCAGTACGGCCGGTAAAATTCCTAAAGCGAATCAGAACGATGAAATTGAAGTCCGTTTGGAAATTGCGAATGAATCAGATTATCAATTGGGTTTGATGGCCGGGATTTTTTATCCTGAGGATTTTGACTTGGAAGAGAAGAAATATACTATTAGTTTTGAATGGAGCGGAGGTTTGGCTTCTTTAATCGGAAGTTTTGAAACCAAGCTGATAAATTCTAAATTTATTATTATGCCTTTTGGTTCCAGGCTTGTGGTTTATTCCAAAGTCGTGCCGAAACAAACCGGATATTTGGATGTTCGGGGTTTGGTTTTTTTCACCACCGAGAAAAAATATCAAGACTATAATCCGGGATTTTTAGATGAAGCGCCTAAAAAATATCAAGAATCAGAGGTTTCCGAAACAATTTTAATTGAAGAAAAACCCTGTAATTGGTGGCCTATTTGTTTATAATATGAAGAATGATAAAAATAAAAAAGATAACAAAGGATTTAAAATTATAATTTTTATAGTAATCGGAATTTTGGTTTTAACGGCGGTTGTTTTAGGTATTATTTTAGGAGTAAAACTTTTGGGGAAAAAGTGCGAGCCTTTAACTCCTTTGGCTTTGAAAAAATTTGAAATAGCAGCCGGCATAAAGCCGGTTGAGGGGGAAAAATGCGAGATTTCCGGAGAAAGTTATTTGTTAAGATTAGTTTACCAAGACAGCAAATCCGCCGAATCAGCCAGAAAGGGTTTGGAGCTGGCAACGCCCGGAGATCGAAAAGACCTTAACGGACTTAACTGGATTGTAAATAACAGCGACTCTTCGGTTTTTTGGACCAATAAAGAAAAATTAGGCATTCTCGTGATTCCCGGCATAGATGATGAAGAAATGGTTGATAAACAAACAGACAAAGCCTTTAAAAAATTAAAATAGTAAACAAACCTTGACATTAAACTTTATTCTTGCTAAACTAAAATAATAGCTCTTTTATAGCTTGATGGTGACGCCATTCTTCTAGGCGTATAACACAAATTTCAGAATCGATTCAATGGTCAACTCAAAAGGAGGTAGTTATGTTATTAAAGGTAGGCTGACTTAGCCCGATGCGAATACATCGGGCAAAAATACAACTGAGTTCTCTGTTTTCACGGTTATGTGCCCATTGTCTGATTTTATCAGGCTAAAGTACTTCGAAGGCGTTAAAGCAACCATAAGCCTGACGAATCAAATCCACTCGTCAGGCTTTTTATGTGTGCAAAAATTATGCGATCGCATAAAATTTACACCTACTTTATTATTTTGTATAATTAAATAATGTCGCCCACAAAACAAAAAATATTGCTACTTTTATTAGGGGGTTTGTCTTTTGGTTATTCTTTTACTCCAAGAAAACAATGGAAAGTTTTAAAACAAGTTTCTCGCGAATGGAAAAAAATAAACGAAAAAGAATTAAAGCAAGAATTAAAACAACTTTATAGATCAAAAATGGTAAAAAGAGAAGAAAATTCAGACGGTTCTTACAGCATAACCTTGACAGAAAAAGGAAAATTAAAAATATTAACATATCACTTTGAGAAAATGAAAATCAGAGAGAAGGAATGGGATGGAAAATGGAGAATGATAATTTTTGATATCCCAGAGAAATTAAAAAGCGGAAGAAATGAGAATTGAGGAACTAGAGAATCCCTTAATCTACATCGCCAAATATTTTAAAGTTCTAACTAAAGCTGATGAGCATGGCGTTTCAAGTCTTGTGCCTATGGAGCTTTGGCCAGTTCAGGTAGATTATATTAAAAATCGCACTCATCGGGATATAGTTCT
>Ga0172364_10005134_pt1 | contig 10418 bp, 8 predicted proteins | sample LakKivSesite10cm_FD_114545 | JGI IMG/M metagenome (GOLD analysis project Ga0172364, IMG submission 114545) | Sediment microbial communities from Lake Kivu, Rwanda - Sediment site 10cm | ecosystem: Environmental > Aquatic > Freshwater > Lake > Sediment | place: Rwanda: Western Province, Lake Kivu... | reverse complement strand
CTAAAGTTTATGTCTTCCTTCGGGTTTTTTACTAACACGGTTTTGTTTTCGTAGATTTGCTTGGCAGTTTCTACTGCAGCTGTCCAATTGCATAGCCAATCTTCAAATGCTGGTGTGTGATGGTCAAAATGATAATGGCTCAGAGTCATCACTTTAGCTTTTTCGGCTTTTTCAGCAATTCTCTTTCTGCACTCTTCTATAGCCTTGAATTCTATCGGGTGCGGTAACAATCCAAACCGATATGGGCACAGTGAAACTCCTGCGTCTAAGAGAATTCTCACGTCTGGCGTCTCAACGTGGGTGCACATTGATCTTACGCCAAAACTTTCAGCCGCTAATGGAACGACATGAATTGTTTTGAGCATAGTTGCACATGCGCCTTCAAGTTTTTTAGCATTCCCTTTTCATCGATTTTCTTTTGCTTCGGGAAGCTTAAATGACAAGACCAAAGCAACAAGCGCAAATACTGTTAATAAGTAAAAAGCAGTGTCCAAACCGAAAGCGTCAGCCATGTAGCCAGCAAAAACCTGAGATAGCGACCCGATGCCGAAAGAAGTGAAAAAGAAAACACCGTAAACTGCGCCACGTTGATTCTGCGGAGACGAAAATCCAGTTAATGCATTCAACGCTGGTTGATGTGCATAAAATGAAAGCCCATAGAAAGCTATAAACAATATAATTCCAACAATGTAAATCGGCACGAGCGTAAGCGCCAAAAGACTGAAAACGACACCTGCAGAAGTTGCGATTAGAACCTTCTTTGAACCGATTATGTCTGCTGCTTTTCCTCCAATCCACTGTCCCGGAACGCCTGCAGCCAGCACCATGGTATAGGCTATTGAAGCCCACATTGGATCGATAAGTCTATTTTCTTTGAGGTAGGTTGGAAAGAAGAGTTCAACACCTTTCATGAAAAGTCCTATGGCGATGTTGAAGATCAGAAGTACCCAGAGTCCACGGATTTTTAACGCGTCAATGATTGTTCCACCGTTATTATTTCTCTTTTCTGCTTCTCCTTTGAGATTTTTAACAAATAGCAGTGCAAGAAAAATGCATAACATTCCAAAGAATGCGAAGGCTAAAGACCAGCCGAAAGATGCTCCTATAAACCAAGCTATTGTGGGGGTTAAAACAACCCCTAGTGTCCCGCCTACTCCATGCAATCCCATGGATTCAGCGACTTTTCCCTTGAATGCTTTTGAAATTAACGAGTTGGCTGTGGGATGGTAAAGGCTAGCCCACGAAGCTATTAAAACTAGTGCTAGAGCGTAAATGTAGATGCTTCGTGTTGCACCTGCGGCAAGCATTATGAATGTTGATATTCCAGATAACGCTAAGCAGAGCATTATCGTTTTTACTTCTCCGATTTTGTCTCCTAATGGTCCTCCAATCAAGGCTCCGACGCCGTAGACAAATGATGCAATGGTTGCGACTGAGCCTATTACCAATTTTGATACGGATAAGTCGCTCATTATCAAAGTTAACAGAGGTGGCGCGATGACGAAGAGAGAATGGTTGAATGAGTGGGCAGCTCCTAGAAGTCCAAGGAGGCTTTTTTTGGCTGGTTGATTCACATGTCCACTCTCGTTTGATCGTTGTGTTGAAGCAAAACTCAGATCATTCCAATAATAAATCCTTTGCCTTATAAAAGTTGGATTTTGACGGTAATGATCTGTTTACAAAAGTTATGCTTAATATTCATAAAAACTTATATAGTGCAAAAGTTGGAATTCTTGATAGGCAGAAACAATTGTTCAAAAAAATTCTAGGCATAATGCTTTTGATAGTTTTCTTTGAGTTTTTAGCTGTAATGCCTGAAATTGGATATAAAGCCAAAATTGAAAGTTTTACTGTACAAGGAAGGGAGCAAAGTGGAAACATGGTAATAGTTGCAGCATGTGATGTTGCGTATAATCCTTTTCTTTATGGATTTTCTTGGCTTGGTGGCTGCGGTTGGGTGACTGGTGAGCACAAGTTCGCTGTTTCAAATGTTTGGTTTTTCATTTCAGACCGACATACTGGAGACGTTTATTTGCGTTGGAGACACCGTACTCCTGAAGAGATAAGGCAGGAAGTTGTATCTCAGTTGTCCATGTCACAGTTCAACATTAACGTTCTATTCAACATTGTAATTCTGCTCGTAATTGAATTGCTAAAGCTTCGCGATGCACATCTTTGTATTTTTGGTAGTGTAGCCAGCTTTATAATAGGTGGACCAGTAGGAGCTTTGATCGGTTTTGTCGCAATGGCAATAATAGTGTTATATGTAAGATTGAAAGTGTGGAAAGAAGGCTTGTTCGCCAAAATATGGAGGTTCTTTCTTGAAGAAGAACTTTACCCATACGAAACCCCACGAACTTGACAACTCGTTCAAATTTGACTAACTTTTTTTATGTCCACTTTACAGCAAACATAGGCACTACTTCAGAAAACATAAATAAGCATCAAAACATCTTCAAAACTGCACTTTGCACTTAACAGAATAGTGGCCGAGGTGAGGTAGCCTGGTAGCCTATAGGCCTGTGGGCTTCACGTTGCAGGCAGAAAGCCTAGCGCCCGGGTTCAAATCCCGGCCTCGGCCCCACTCATGTTCTCTGAAAGAACATACTGAGCAACCTATACATATTTCTTTATCGACAAGACAAATAGGCAAAAGTCTTACGACGCTCACTTGCGTTGCGCCTTTCTAAACCGTACGTATTCTTCGATTTCTGTTAGGATTTTATCTAGTGTAGAACTTGACTTGCGAAGTTCATCCCTGATTTCTCGGAGGATTTTTTCACTCAATAATGTCACCATTCTTCCGTTTGATTGTTTTATCTTAAAAAATATTATGAAAACTAGATATTTATCAGCAGTAAGTGTCTGATGACAGAAGAAGAACACCTAAACCTTTTGCTTTGACATCTTTTTTCCGTAGTTGCCTGTTACCACAACAACATCGAAAATGTTTATTTTCCCGTCTCTTATCAAATCCAGTTTCGGGTTCCATGTTGAACTGCCAATTTTGCTGCCGTAGATTGATGTTAACGCCACTACGTCAAATATATCAACAGAACCGTCGTGATTTACGTCTCCAGGCAAATAGTCTTCTATTGCCGTATCTGCAACGTAGATAAGTCCTGGCATCCAGCGTTGAAGAGTTTCTAGTATTCCCCAGTTAGGCGGGTTAAAGACTTCAGAAATTCCGCCTATCCAGTAAGTGTATGGTTGTGGTCCTGGTTCGTATGTCCATGCGCTTTCGTCGTTGTAAATTTCAAATGTTAAAGAGTAAACGCTTTGGTTGCCGTACATCCAGTCGTCCCAAACGCCGCTTGTGGTGTACATTTGGCTTGATTGTTGATAAGGCGAATTTACAAGTTGAGATATGTTGCTTGCAAGCATTTGATATTTGTAGTCGTGGGGTGTTGGGTCAGTTGTGTGTCCCCAAGGATACAAGATTACGTCAGCGCCTGAGTGTAAACTGACTGCGTAATGAAAATCATACTGCATGACAAGGTCTCTCAAAGCGCTTGTTTCAACCTCTGAAAATGGTGCTGGGCCTCTGTAATCTTCGTCTTCTGGGAAGGGGCTTCCACTGTCTGCGGAAGCGTTCCATGCGTAGCCGTAGTTCCTGTTCAAGTCAACCCCGCCTAACCAATCTTCGCCGTTAACTCCATCACTATCATTGTCCCATCCTTCCCATCGCACAAAATAGCCATAGCCATTCCATAAATACTCGATTTTGCCATCACCATCTTCGTCTTCAGGCGAGTCTTCATCAACCAAACTGTCATAGTCTTCGTCAGTGGGTCTAGCATTTTTTCTTTGCCAATCATTCTGCGTCACAGCATCAAAACCGTCCACATTAAGTGCAGCTATGACGAAAATTTCGCTGTTGTTCAACATTTGATTTATTGTGACGTTCGTTCCAGCATTTGTAGCGATGTAAACTGCAAAATACAGGGCTAATTCAGCAGTTATTGGTTCTCTTGCGTGATGATAACCCACAAAAAGCACGGCTGGTCTAGGACGTGTTGTGCTTTCGTTAGTTAACCTTAGACAGTAAATTGTCTTGTTTTGCCAGCTTTTTCCAACGGGGAAAACATCTACGATGTTGGGATAGGTGGCGTTTAACTCTAAGACTATGTTTACAATCTCCGTATAATTGTGATATTTATCCCATTCAACACTGGTTAAGCTGCTTTTTTCTTTGGTTTGAGCTACGTTTACAGAGTATATGGAAGTTAAACTCAAGATTTGGCAAATTATAAAAAATGCAATTGTTTGTTTCTGGTACATTCTAACCCAAAAGACTAATGGTGAACCAATCTTATTTACGCTACGGTTTACAAAGAGAATGCTTAATAATGCTCAGTTACCCAGTACATAAATTGTCAAAGATGAAAGCGAAAATGGCAGCTTTTAATCTTCTAGTTTTCTCAGGCTGTTCTTTGCTAATTACGGTAGCCACTTATTTTGTCAATCTTTGGTTGTTTTTTGGAAATGAACGGTTTTCACCCACTGACCTACTATTCATAGAAGGCATGATTTGCTTCATTATAGGTCTCTTACTATTATTAGGAAGAGGGGGAATAGGTCCCACAAGCAGGAGAGCTGCAATTTTGTCAGCGTTGGCTGGAGCAGTTTTTGGCGAGGACACTGTTGGTCCAAGCGAGATTTACAGAAGAGACGCGTGGAAACCAAAAGGATTCACTCGTTTAGCCTTAATTTTAATGATTGCTGGTGCATTCATGATTTTGGCTTATTTTCTAACTTTGTAACTGTCTGAGAGTTGGTTAAATTTAAGCGAGAGGATCTGTAGTTAAGCATTATGTCATGGTTTTTCCGCCAGTGTGACTGTCGCTGCAGGAATAACTATGCTGATAAAGGTTTTAGTATCGATTTGTTGTTGCTGCACTTCAAAAGCTTCCTTAATCACTGCATAATACTTGTTCCACTCGTCTTCCGTACCGCCGCCAGCCATAAACTGGTTGCGAAGGTCAAGCTGTTCTACCCACACGTCCAAAGGCATTGCTGCATGCTTTAACTCAAGCTCGTGACCAGTGTAAGGCGGAATCAACCAAAAAACTTTATCGATGGAGCGAACATCCAAAACCCGTAGACCACTGTTATGGAAAAGGATGGGCACTTTGCTTCCTATTTCATTATCGCCTTTCCCAAGTTTCCTTTTTCCTTCGTTCAATAGCATATCTCCCTTTCGCAGCAACAACCGCTTTTCCAAAGGCAAATTCAATTTTTCCACTACAGTGTCAAAACTTGTTATTCCAGTGTAGTCAGGTTCAATAGCAACAACTATGCCGCCTTTCTTCGTGACTCTTTTCATTTCGTTAATTGCCTTCGTCGGTTCATTGAGGTGCATAAGTAGCGTCTGGCAAACAGTAAAGTCCGCAAAATCGTCGGGGATAGGTAAACTGTAAGCGTTTCCCTCCTCATATTCAAGAACAGCTCTGTTTGAAAGTCTATTTGCCCTTTTCTGAGCTTCCTCTATAAGCTTTGAGTCCAAGTCTACGCCTACGACCTTGCCTTTCAGAACGTACTTGGATAACATTTCACATAAGGCGCCTAATCCGCAACCAACTTCTAGGACAATTGAATCTTCTTTCAATCTAAAAAGTGGCACTAATATTTTCTCGAAGTAATCCATGTTCCACATGTACTGTCTCTGCTCATCAAGAAAAACTTCTTTCACGTCTTTTTGACTCCAGAAACCCTCTCCAAAAGCTTCTTTTTCAGTTGTTTCTTCGTCTTTTTCCATGATCACTCCTCAAGAACAAAAAAGAAACGCTTCAAAAGTAAATAAGCTTTGACGAAAGCTGTTAAACACGAAAGGTGGGCTCCCGCATTCTTGGGAATGCGCTATCCGAAAGCGAACAATCCTCTCAAGATCCTAATCATTACGGCTCATAGGGGCCAGAGTCGTCATCGCCCACCATTAGAAAATTAATGGATTGGCTTGGATAAAAAGTTTGTAGTGTTCAGGCGAGGCGTGTTTTTATGGAATTTTATTCTAGAATAGACTGTCCAAAAATGATAAATAGAGCTCTAATTAACGCTGAGATTCAAGCAATAAATGGAAGAAGGCGGAATGAAAAGAACAGTTACTATGTTAGTACTTGCGTTATTATTGCTTTGTGCATCGTTTTTAGTGTTTGATGTGAAGTTTGCTCATGCTTGGACTGGAACTGTCTACATTAAGGCTGATGGCTCTGTTGAGCCGTCAGATGCTCCTGTAGAACGAAATGGCGACTTATACACTTTGACAGAAGACATAATTAGTGACGGAGACGGAATTGTCATCGAGAAAAACAATGCAGTAATTGAAGGAGCAAGGCATATTGTCCAAGCGTCAGGGTTTTGGGGTACGGGAATTGAAGTCAACAAGAGGTCTAATGTAACAATTAAAAACATAAGAATTAATGGATTTGATTATGGCATTCACTTATCGGAATCTTATTATATCAACATTGTTCAAAGTGACATAACTAAAGGTGCAAGTGCTAACGTATTTTGCTATGGTTCTTCATGTTGCACTTTTTCTGAAAACAACATAAGTGAAAGCAGTTGGTTCGGGATAATTATGTATTACAGTTTTAGTAGTGGCATTTTTAATAACAGAATAATCGATAACGCTCGGTCTGGAGTGGAGCTTTTTCTTTTTTCTGCTAATAATAGCGTAATGCAAAATCGTATAGAAAACAACTGGGCTGGTGTTTGTCTAAATGCCAGTGCGGCTAACAATGCAGTACGTGAGAATGACATTATCACCAATAATGCAGGCATCCGTTTGTACGATTCTTCATATAACTTTATTCTCTGCAATAGTTTCATAAATAACACATTTCAAGTTTATGACCATTCAGTAGAAGGATATGTTCCGCCATCGGTTAATATTTGGAATGGCATATATCCTTATGGGGGCAATTACTGGAGCGACTACGCTGGTGTTGACAATTTTAGCGGGCCTTACCAGAACGAAACTGGAGAGGATGGAATTGGAGACATTCCACACATCATCAATGCATTAAATAAAGATGATTATCCGTTGATGAGAGCTTACACTTCACTGCGCGTTCAAATATACACAGATAAGGCTACTTACCATTCAGGCGAATTAATGCACCTTGGATTGCACATAACAAATCTAGGAGAAACAATTCGTTCATGCGTTGCAATCTGGCTAGAACTTCCAGACGGCTCAATTCACGTTATTATCCACGCACACAACAAAGAACTGCAGAATGGGCTCAATTATAACAATCCATCTTTCAAATCATTCACTTTACCAAGTATTACGCCAGGTACATACAAATGGCACGCGGCATTGCTTAACCCGTCTACGCATACCAGGATAATCGAAGATGCTGAAGAGTGGACTTTTAATTAGAAGTCCATTATCATGTAACAATACCAATTTTTATTACTTGAACATCTCGCTTTTCAAGTTCTTTGATTAATGGGTTTATGCCTACTGAGTCGCTTGCGATGTGTCCTGTTATTATTAGGTTGCCTTTGCTTTCAGCTTTCAATTTCGCTAAATCGCCAATTCCTATGTGAATGTATATTACTGTGCCAATGCCATGATCAAAGTAGGTTTTTGCGATTTCGTAGCCGCCGTTTGTTCCTGCTCCGTGAGAAACAACGACTTTTCCAGCTTTGTTTTCGGGTTTTCCCAATCTAATTTTAATTTTTGTTAAGGCATTTCTGAATTCACTTAACTCTTCTAACGCTGTAATGACTTCTTCAAGTGTGGAATTTTTGCTGGTTTTTTTGCTTATTTGCTTGCTCATTATTTGTCTGCCAACGTTGTCCAAGGGCGTGTGGATATTCATGAATGGCATTTCCAGAAGTTTGGCAACGTCAATTGCTTGTGCATAGTTCCGCGTGTGCGCTTCCACTTCCAGCTCCTCAAGTCTTTTCTTTACGGCGTCTTCTGCCTTCTCTTTTGGAATTCCAGCATCTGTCATCTGTTGAACATGTCTTTTGAAAACTTCGTGAAAGTGTATTGCAGCTATTCCACCTACAGGATGATGAGCAATCACAGCGTCGCATTTTAGTTTTTTAGCAAGTAAAAGCTCTGAAATTCCAGCGTCTATGCAGAACAGTATTTTTTTGATTTTGTCGCCATCAACGTATATGGTGCTGTCTTTTGGAGTTTGTTTTATGTTAGAAATTTTTAGGGATAATTCCATAATCTCTTTGGTGTCCAAAGTGTACACACCTTCTTTTGGTTTCTATTTATATTCCCAATAATGATAAAAGCCTGTAGGCTATTCCGCCTAAAAGTATGGCAAATCCTATGTCAATAACCGCTATTGCAACAGCTTTTTTCCATCCGAGCTCTCTTACGCAAGCGGCAAATGTTGCGATACATGGAATGTAAATCATTATGACTAAAGTGAAAACAATCATTTGCACAGCAGTCAATGACGCTAAAGGTATGAGCCCTGAAAGCAGAATTAATGTTAATTCCTTTCGCAGAATGCCAAAGATTAACGGTATTCCACTTACTGTGGGAAGCCCTAGCCAGCCATTGACGAGTGGTGCTGCTCCTTCCACAACGTAGTTCATTAATCCAGAAATAGCTAAGGCTTCAATGGCTATGCTTCCAACGATTATTATGGGAAACGCCATAAAAACAAAGTCTTTAGTTCTCGCCCAAGTTTTTGTTATGACACTTTTGGCTTGAGGCTTCTTGTAAGAAGGCATTTCCATAATTAACCCTACTGGTTCACCTGGCAATGCTTTGAAGGCTATTCTGCCCAAAAGAAAGACAAGGATCAAGTCAAAAACATACAGAGCTAAAGCAGCGTGCAAACCCACGTATCTTCCAACTAGACCGAGGATGACGACTGTCCGAGCTGCACATGGAATGAGAACAACGACAAAGGCTGTTAGAAAACGTTCGCGTTGCGTCTCCATTATTCTGCAGCCGATACACGCTGGAACGCTACAACCATAGCCTAACATTATGGGAATGAACGCTTTTCCATGCAAACCAATTTTGTGCATTAGGTTATCCATGAGAAAGGCTGCACGAGGCAAATAGCCGCTGTCTTCCAATATTGCCAAGAGAATATAGAAAGGTACAATGTGCGGCAATGCAATAGATATTCCAGCAAGCAAGCCGTCCAGTGCTCCTCTGTTAATCAGATCTACGGCCGTTGTTGGTAGAAAAAGCGAAAGGAAACTCCCAACGTGGATGGATAAATTGTCAAATAAACTCTCAAGACCGATTGATACAATGTTTCCTCCTAAGAATATTAGCGAGAACATAGAGATGACAACGGCTGCGAGTATTGGATATCCAAGAATTTTATGTGTGGTTGCAGCGTCCAACTTCTGTTCTAAAGTTATTTTTGGTGGCGATTCGATGATTGTGACTTGTCTGGCTATTTCATTTGCGTAGCAGTATCGTTCTGAGGCAAGGGCGACTGCCAATGCTTCTTCTGACGTTTTTTCAAGTTCCGACGTTGACTTTTCCACTTGTTTTAGAATTTCCATTCCGTCTTCGTAGTTTTTGACTTTTCCAACAACGTCGGTGTCCATTTCCAGAAGCTTTACTGCGACCCATCGTGGTGGATAAACAGTGCAAAGATGCTTGAGCTTAGTGCTTACGAGTTTCTCGATTTTCTGGATTTTCTCTTCAAATTCCTTGCGATAAGTGATTTCTAATGGTTTAAGCTTCTCTTCACCATTTATTACATCTACAGCTTTTGAGAGCAACTCGTTAATTCCACTTCCTGTAATTGCAACCGTAGAAACCACAGGCACGCCTAAAGCTTCAGAAAGTTTCTGAACATCAATTCTGATGCCCTTTTTGGCTGCAAAATCAACTTGATTCAACGCAATAATTACTGGAACCTTAAGCTCCAAAAGCTGAAAAGTAAAATAGAGATTACGCTCCAGTGCAGACGCATCCACAACATTAATGATAACGTCTGGCTTTTCAACAGCAATGTAATCACGCGAAACAATCTCTTCCATCGAAAAAGTTGAAAGCGAATAGATGCCTGGCAAATCAATAACGCGTACGGTATAACCTTTGAAATGTAGAGTGCCTTCAGCCCTTTCAACTGTTTTTCCAGGCCAGTTTCCAACGATCTGGTTCAGTCCAGTGAGCTGGTTGAATATTGCGCTTTTTCCTACGTTGGCGTTTCCAGCTAGGGCTATTCGGAACTCTTTAGCCATTTGGAGTTTCCTTCAATGGTTTGACAAAGACCTTCGCGGCTACGCCGTATCCCAGCGCTAATGCTACTCCTCTGACCTCAATTTCAACTGGTCCGCGGAAGGGTCCTTTTCTGAGAAGTTTGACTTCAACGCCTGGGGTTAGGCCCATCTCGGCGAGTCTTCGGACAAGCCCAAAGCCTCCAAAAGCGTTGGTTATGACTCCTTTTTCTCCTTCCAAGAGGCTTGTT
>Ga0172364_10005131_pt1 | contig 10419 bp, 12 predicted proteins | sample LakKivSesite10cm_FD_114545 | JGI IMG/M metagenome (GOLD analysis project Ga0172364, IMG submission 114545) | Sediment microbial communities from Lake Kivu, Rwanda - Sediment site 10cm | ecosystem: Environmental > Aquatic > Freshwater > Lake > Sediment | place: Rwanda: Western Province, Lake... | reverse complement strand
TGTTTTTTTAAAAATTTTGGGAAAGATGGGAGTAAAAATTGAAACTGAAATTTTAAGACGGGGTTATTATCCCGAAGGTGAAGCAAAAATAGAAGTTAATGTGTTTCCTGTAAAATTAAAACCAGTTCATTTAATTGAAAGAGAAGAACTTAAAAAAATTTTAGTAATTTCTGGAGCTTCAAAAGTCCTCAAAGATAAAAAAGTGGCTGAAAGACAAATAGCTGGAGTAAAAGAGGTTTTGGGAAAATTGAAATTACCAGTTGAAGAAAAAATTGAATATTATGATACCTCCTGTCCTGGTAGCCAAATTTGTTTAATAGCGGATTTTGAAAACACAGTTATTGGTGTTGATAATTTAGGAAAACTGGGAAAAAGAGCGGAAGAGGTGGGAAAAGAAGTGGCTTTGGAATTATTAAGAGAACAAAAATCCGGCGCCTGCTTAGATAAACATCTGGCTGACCAAATTTTACCTTACTTGGCATTGGTTTCAAAAAAATCTCAAGTAACGGTTTCAGAAATCACAAATCATTGTAAAACCAATGTCTGGGTGATTGAGAAATTTATTGAGGGAAAATTTAAAATAAAGAATAATTTAATCAGTTGGGAAACAAACATTTAAATTTAAATATTATTCTATAACAAAAAACCGCCAGAAAGGCGGTTTTTTGTTCCAAGTTTAGCGTTGGGGTCTTTCGGCTCTTTTTTTTGCCCAACAATCCCGGCAATAAATCGGTCTATCAGCAGCAGGTTCAAAAGGCAGTTCGGTAATTGCTACTCCACACTCAGAACATTTCCAATTGCCTTGATACATCCGACGTTGAAAAGAGGGACTTTTTTCGAATTTTTGCGGACTCATAAATATAATTTTAGAACTTAAAAAGCGACCTTTAAAACCTTTTAGTCGCTATTTATTTTGCCCCCTTTAATTACGAAGAATTACGAAGACTACTTTAAAATAGACAACGTTGAGGTCAAGAGAAATTATACTATATCAGATTAATAAGTCAAGTAAAGTCCAGATGGAAAAAAGGGTTAAAAAAGAGTGCTCTGACGAGACAAAGTTTTTGGTTCTTCTTTTGAAAAAATTTTAATTTTACCATAAACGCCATCATAACCAGGTTGGATATTAACTTTTCCTTCCCTAACCCGGATTATTCCTTCAGTAATTTCTGGTAAGGTTACCATTTCCAGTTCTTGACGAGGAGTATCAATCAACACATTAAATTCATTACCAAGTTTCTCAATTAAATTTTTATATTCTTTTTCAACTCCGACTGTCCCAACGCCTTGCCCTATTGAATCAGCAATGATTTCTTCCAAAGGCACTAAACTTTTAAAGGGAATTACCTTCTCGGGTTTAAAGCCGGCAGTCCTATCAGCTAATTGTTCTACTCTGTTTAAAACGCCGATGGTCAAAGGCTTTCCACAATTGGGGCAGATATTATTGTATTTTTTTGATTCTTGGGGTGACAAAGAAATGTCGCAAAGACGGTGACCGTCATAATGATATTTCCCCTCTTCGGGAAAAAATTCTATGGTATATAAAAATTTCTGAGGATTTTTTGATTTTATTGCTTCAAGAAGAGCCGGGTAACTAATTTCGGTATCAAAAACATTGGCTTCTCGACCGATGTGCGAAGGACTATGGCTATCACTATTGCTTATTAAAGTGATTTTGCGACCATCAGACATCCGCCAAAGCATTGAAGGGCTAGCTGAAAGTCCTGTTTCACCGGCAAAAATATAGTCAGAATATTCTTCAAAACATTCTTGTAAAGAATCAAAACCAGATTTAGAACCAAATAAAGAAAACCAGGGGGTCATGAGATGGGCCGGAATAACCAAACAATTCTCTGAGGCATTTAAAACAATTTTTACTAATTCTTTAGCATCCAATCCTAAGATTGGCCGGCCGTCGGCAGCTAAATTTCCAATCCAGCCTAAATGAGCATTAATTTTTTCAACTACGGCAAAAGAAGGAGCAAAAATAATTGTATGAATTTTTCTAATTCTTCCCTTTTTAGAGTAAATACAACTTATTTCGGTAGTTAAAATAAAACGGGTTTCACTTTCTGAGTTTTTCAGCTTAAAAAGACCTGCTTCAGCAGGTGTTAATTTTTCTTTCAAATTCGCCAGCCATTCGGGGTGAGTAAAGTCACCTGTACCCAAAACCTTAATCCCTTTAATCTTTGTCCATTTATCAAGATTTTCTAAATCCATATCTCGACTAGTGGCTCGAGAGTATTTTGAATGTAAGTGAAAATCAGCGATGAATTTCATCTTCCTTATAGAGGATTATTTTTAAAAAATTTTTCTTCTAATAAACCAAAACCTGAAAGAATTAAAAGAGTTAAAAAAGTAGTAAAAATAGCTAAAGAATAAAACTTAAAACCAACAGCCACGCCAATCGCTGCCACTGCCCATAAGCCAGCAGCCGTAGTCAAACCAATGGTTCCTGATGGTTGGTGAAAAACCGCACCTGCTCCAATAAAACCTATTCCAATCGTGATGGCTGAAATAATTCCCGTTGGGTCGAAATTTAAATTTAATTCAAAAGGTACAATAGAAAAAAGGCAGGTACCTAAAGCCACCAAGGAATAAGTTTGGAGACCAGCTCTTTTTCTTTTATATTCTCTTTCAAGTCCAACTAAAGCACCTAAAAAGGTAGCCAAAATAAGCTGGCAAATAATTTCAATCTCCATAAAATTTAGAGTGAAATTTAAACTTTATAAACTTTATAGCCTTCCCTTACTTTTTGATTAACTTTTAAACCTACCGAATCTCCAACTTTGCCGACTTCTACTTTTTCGTGTTCAACTTCCATTGACTCAACCGGCTGTGAAAAATCCGTTGCTCCGCCGACTATTCTGATGGTCTCTCCCACCTTTAGAGTATCAGAAAGTTCAATAACAGCCACCCCGATTTTTCCAAAATAATGGGTGACTTTACCAATTAAGGTTCCTTCTTGGGGAAGAGGGGTTTCTTCCATAGTTTAAAATTTAAATTTATTTATTTCTTGCCCGACCTTTGATATTTACTGTTTATTTTTTTCTCTTTTTTAATTAACTCAATTAATTCTTTAACCAATTTTTTAGGATTTTTTTCATAAATTACCTTTTTAACTCCCCGAAAGGGACCGGTGGCAATGATTCTTATTTTATCAGCCGTTCCTCCCGACCCCTCTAAAACCCCGACTGGTTTTTGGTCTTCGAAAGCAGTGGTAAATTCATTTAATGTTCCAATTCGACCGCAAATAATAATTACACCATCGGCCGCATTAGTCATAATAAGATTTCTCCCGGTATAATCAAAACCAGTATAAACAATAACATCAAAAGCATCAACGGGTAATTTATAGGTCTTCAAATGAGCTTTTTCTGAAGAAGCTGGAGAAAAACCAATTGAAAGCCCTCCCACCTCTTTAAAACCCAAAGCCGCAAAATAAGGGACACCAGTGGTTGCTCCGGTAATTAAAATACATTTTTGGCGAGCTATTTCTCGACCTACTTCTTTTGATAGTTTTTCAATATCTTTACAACAATGGCTAATTTGAGCAGCACCGGAAACAGCAATTTTATATTTCATACCTTTACTTTAGCAAATTTTTTCAAACTAAAAAAGAGGCAAAAATCCTCTCTTTTAGTGAGGGGGAAACAGTTCTTGCCGTACTTAGCATATAGTTCGAATCTAGCTTGGGCAAACTAGGGATATCCTTTCGCCTCCCACAACAAAAACTATTGCCCTACAAGAAAAATCTTGTCCCCCTCAATTTTATTATTTATTTTTTAGAGATAATGTCAAGAATTTTTTTCCACAGTAAGTGCCCTCGGGCCGAATCGAACGGCCATTTCAAGCTCCGGAGGCTCGCATTCTATCCGTTGAACTACGAGGGCGTTTATTTTTCGGCAATTAAATAAATATCAAAAGGAGTGGTCCAGATTTTTTTTATTTTTAGGCCGCTTTCTTCTGTTAATTTTTTAAGTTCTCTTTTGGTAAAGTAATGATAGTAACGCATCATTTTTTTACCCCAAGGTATTAAAGCATCTCCGAAATCTAATTTTGATTTTCCTATAATTTTTAAAAATACATTTTCTATCATCAATAAAAAATTCTTTTTAACCGTTAATCCATACACATACCAACCAGTTAGAATTAAATTTCCTCTGGGCTTTAATACCCGCTTTGCCTCCTTTAAAAATTGAAGCTGAAATTCTTTTGAAGGAATATGGGGCAGGACGCGAATACTAAAAACCTTGTCGAAGAAATTTTCAGGAAAAGGTAAATTTAAGGCATCGCCTACTTGAAATTTTTCATCAGGATAATTTTTTTTAGCTATCTCGAGTAGTTTTTGAGAATTGTCTAAACCAATATAATTTACTCTTTTACCTTTTAAAATTTCTAATAACCTACCATTTCCGCATCCTAAATCTAAAATTTTTTCTCCAGAATTTACATATTCAGCAAGATTTTTTATATCCCAAGTAAACTGACGAGTCCTTGCGTAATCTTCGGCAATAAGATTATAATCTTCTTGGGTCTTCTTTAAAAGATATTTAGCATATTCTTTATCCATGAGAATTTTAGAATTAATAATCCAGGAGTTCCTTAAAAACCAAGTAAAAACTCAGGTGGATTTGGCTTCTTTTAAGAGAAAAATGGCAAAAAAATATAAAATTCCTTGTCCGAGTAATATTCAACTATTAAAAGCCTATCACGAATTGGTAAAAAACAAAAGAGTTAAAAAAAATGATAAAATTGAAATTTTATTAAGAACTCGGCCAATTCGTTCTCTCTCTGGAATGGTCAATGTTTCAGTTTTAACTAAGCCCTATCCTTGTCCTGGAAGATGTCTTTATTGTCCAATTGAAAAAGGGATGCCTAAAAGTTATTTATCTGGTGAACCAGCAGCGGAGCGAGCGAAAAAATTAAACTTCGATCCTTATCTTCAAGTTAAAAGAAGAATTGAAATGTTAGAGAACGAAGGGCATCCGACAGACAAAATTGATTTGAGGATAATTGGAGGAACATGGTCATATTATCCAGTAAAATATCAGGAATGGTTTCTCAAAAGATGTTTTGACGCCTGTGATGAGAAATTTAGTAAAAATTTGGTAAATTCTCAAAAATTAAATGAAAAAGCTAAACATAGAATAGTGGGGATTTCGGTGGAAACAAGGCCAGATTTTATTAATGAAAAAGAAATAAAAAGATTAAGAGAATTTGGGGTAACGAGAGTAGAATTAGGAGTTCAAAGTATTTATGATGATGTTTTAAAACTGAATTTAAGGGGGCATGGAATAAAAGAAACTATTTTAGCCACCAAATTTTTGAAAGATGCTGGCTTTAAGGTTTGCTATCAAATGATGCCGAATTTGCCTGGCTCTAATTTAAAAAGAGATGAAAAAATGTTTGAGGAGTTATTTAAAAATCCTAATTTCCAACCTGATTATCTGAAAATTTATCCCTGTGCTTTACTGAAAAAAGCTCCCCTCCATCGTTGGTGGAGACAAGGAAAATACAAACCTTATAATAAAGAAGAATTAATAAATCTAATTAAGAAAATAAAAAAGGAAATTCCCTTTTATCTCAGAATTCAAAGAATAACTCGAGATATTCCCTCTCTATATATTGTTGGAGGAGGAGCAAAAATTTCAAACTTAAGACAAATTATTTTAAAAGAAATGAAAAAAGAAGGTTGGCAATGTAAATGTATTAGATGTCGAGAGATTAGAGAAAATTATAGTCCGAAAGAAAAATTATATCTTTTTCGAGAAGATTATGAAGCTTCTGGAGGAAAAGAAATATTTTTGAGTTTTGAGAATAAAAGTCGGACAAGAATTTTTAGTTTTCTAAGATTGAGAGTTGTTTTTCAAAAACATTTTTTTCCGGCGTTAAAGGGAGCAACGATAATTCGGGAAGTTCAAACTTTTGGCGAAGTGGTACCCATCGGAGAAAAAAAAATGGCTCCCCAACATCGAGGTCTGGGAAAAAAACTAATAAAAATGGCTGAAAAAATAACTCAAAAAGAATTTGGCTTAAAGAAGATAGCAGTCATTTCTGGAGTGGGAGTAAGAGAATATTTTAGGAAAATTGGGTATAATTTAAATGAAAGTTATATGATAAAAAAGTTTTAATTTTATGAAAATTCGTCGCGTAACTAAAAAAGATTTACCAGAAATTATTGAAATTATCAAAACTGCTTTTCATTACCAATATACAGGGATGGATACTTTTTATTGTGCTCAACAATTTGTTGACCCCTATAGTACTTTAACTACTGCTCCTCTTTATTCAAAAGAAATTTTTATTAAAAGTATGATTTCTGATTTGAAAAATAAATTTAAAAAACCTTTTGAATTTTTTGTGGCCAAAACTAAAAAAGAAATTGTTGGTTTTATTGTTTTAGAAAAACATTTAGGAAATTTCTGGATAAATAATATGATGGTTAAAAAAGAATATCAGGGAAAAGGAATTGGAAAAAAATTATTTAAGTTTGCGACAAAAAATAAGGGGCCATTATATTTAGGAGTTAATGCTAAAAATCCGGCCTTTAAATTTTGGAAAAAAATGGGTTTTAAGGAAGTTTTACGAGACGTTTTAATGATTAAAAAATAAAAGTATAAAAGAACTTATTTTTTTCTGTTTTTTTTATTCTTCAAATTAATTTGGTTATCAGAAAACCAAGTATAGAAAAGATAGCAATCGGCGGGAGGGCAGGAATTGGCTGACGAACTTTTTGAGAAATAAAAAACCAAAAACTAATAAAAAGACCAAATAAGGCAAAGAGAGCAACAATTATTGAGTTTAAAATTCCGGTCGGAATTAAAGAAACACTAAAAAGCAAGGGGAAGACGAGGTCACCACCGCCTAAAATTAAAAATTTTCCTCCCGGTTCTATTTTTTCTAAACTTTCCTTAAGGTTAGAGAGAGTTGGCGGAATCACTAAAGCTAAAATCGCTCGACTCTCCATCATTTCTCTTGCCATTTTTACCATATGTTTTGTTTTATAAACTGAAATCCAGTCATAAACTGAAAAGATTATTAAAATTAAAATAACAATTTCTGGTAAAAGAGCTAGGCCCAACATACTCCCTACTCCAACTATTCCCAAAATAATTAAAATATCTTGATTTAAAACTGAAGGAAATTTTAACCACCAAAAAATCAAAAGAAAAATAATAATTAAAGGAAGGGGCTCTTGTAGCCAAACTTCAAGACAAAGTAATCCTCCTAAAAAAACGGTTAAAATAAAAAGAATTTTAAAAAATAATTCTTTTCCTTTTTTAAATTTTACTAAGTGCACAATAAAAAGAATAAATAAAGTGGCTAAAAGAAAATTTAAAATAAATTTCCAAAAAGAAATTTGGGGTATTTCAATTTTTTGAGTTTGAAAAATTTCATTTAATCTAAAAGCGGTAGCAATTCCTAAACTTAAGGTTAAAGAAAATAAAAAACCTTCAATAATAAAAATTTTCCAGTTCATTTATTTTTTTCTTATTTTTGACTGTTAAGTAATCTTTGTTGAGCTTTAATTTTTTCCTCAGCTGAAATTTTTGCTTTTTTGATTCCTTTTTCTAAAATTTCTATAGTTAAATCCATTTCTTCAGGTTTTGGAAAATACGGCGTGCCATCTTTTCCGCCGTGACTGAAGGAATATCTGGCTGGATCATTATAGGAAGGTTTTGCTCCATAGATTATTTCGGAAACTAAACTGAGGGCTCTTATTGTCTTTGGTCCAACTCCTTCTAGAGCTAATAATTCTTCAAAGTTTTTTGGCTCAAAAAAATGAGCTTTTTCAATGATTTTTTTTAATCTTTTTAAATCAAATTTTTCTTTTAAAACAGGATGCCAGTGAAATTCAATATCTTTTAATTCTATTTCACAAAAACCGGGTAATCTTTTTTGTCTTAATAAAGAATCTGTTTTTTCTGAAATCAATTGAATATCTTTTAAAAAAGTTTTGGGCTCCTCTTTTACTAATGCGGTGGAGATATCTTTATTTTCCTTGCTTTTTTTTGCCACTAAATTTAGGGGTTTTACTTTTATATCAGAAATAATCCCTGAGTGAGGTTCTTCAACAAAATCTTTCACATTTGAAGAAAACCAATGATAGCGCCTGGCTGTTTGATTTTCTGTGTTTAATCCTTGTTGAACGACACCCCATTGGCCTTTCTTGGTAAAAAGAAAGCTATGATGATAAATTTGATGACCGCTTTGAATAAGAGAAGAATCGACTTTGGCTGCCATTTTTGAGGCATAAATTAAATCTGAAGCGAAATCGAATCCCCGCGTTAAACCATACATTTTAATTTCGTTTGGTGTCTTTCTAGATGCTTTACCCTTACCGCCGCAAACATAAAAACCTAATTCGTCTTCTAACCCCAAAAGAGCAGATTTTACCGCGCCAAGAGTGGTGGTGGCAAGACCTGAACTATTCCAGTCAAAACCCAGTGTACAACCGAAACTTTGAAACCAAATGGGATCGGCAAATCTTTTTAAAATTTCTTCTGGTCCGAATTCTTCGGCGATGGTAATTAAAATACTTCTGGCTAACTTTCTCATTCTTTCAAAAAGCCATCGCGGGCATCGGCCGTAATCCAATGGAACTGTGGCAATACCTGTTCGCATATGTTTCTAATTTAATTCTATCAAAAAAACTGGCTTTTGAGCCAGTTTTAAAAACTAATTGAATGAATCTTTTATCTTTTTATTCTAATCAACCCCGAACAAGGAATAATTTCTATTTCTCTCTTCTCTAACTCATCTAGAAATAAATTCATTCCTAAAGAATCTGAACTCATATGACCAGCAATTATGACGTTGATATTAGCTGCTTCGGCTTCTTTTCTATACTCTTCGCTTTGGTGCATTGAAATTACAGTACCAATTCCAGCATTTGCCATTTTTTCATAAAGTTTTGGTGATCCTTCGGTCCCGCCCGTAATTTCAGTGACAGCGATTTTTCCGCACCTATTTTCTTTACTACCAACATAGATTTTGGGGCCAGTGCCAATTTTCATTGCTTCCTTATATTCGGGAATTCCTTTTAAGAGATTGAGTAAATCTTCTAATCGCAGTAAACTATCTTCTTTTTCAACTTTGTTTCGTAGAAATTTCGCAACCAAATTGTCTCCCACTGTATGTACACACATTAAATTAAAACCAAGTAATTTAGCCACATCTACTGTTCTCTGGTGGTTTAAGGCATTCATTCCTCTGGCTACTTCAGAAATTCTTTCTTCGGTTAGTTTTTCGGCAATATTTATAGGTACTCCATATTGATTTAAAACATCACATTGAAGTTCCATAACGTCAGCTAAATATGCTAATCCTTTTCCTAGGGGGTGATGGGAAATTATTAAATCAATGTTTCCTATTTCTTTGGCTAATAAAATCTCAGCTGGCTCAATATCGATCCCAACTAAAACTCTTTTTATTTCTCTATCTTGGGCTATGTTCAAGATTCTAGAATCCAAATAAGGATTTTCCAGAGCTTCAATATCAAAATCTTCTTTTTCTTTTGCTGATAATCCATCGTATTTTTCTCTTTTTCTCTTCAAAAAATTTTCTACTCCTTCCCTCCCCCGAAAATCTGCTTCAATTCCTTTTTGAATTGCTAAGTTGTAGATATCTTTTATTTTCATAATTTTGTTTCCACTTCTTTTTTAACACCTTTTAAAATTTTTTGATATAAGTCGTTAATCAATTCTTCTTGTTTTTTAATATCTAAAACTTCTCGGCGAATCCTCGCTTTCTCCATACGAATATATTTGCGCAACGATTTCGGAAGTTTCTCTTTCATTAATTTTTAATTTTGAATCGTAATTTTGCATTTTGACTTTTGAATTTTGGTTTATTGTCATTCTCCTTTAATAACTGCCAATGGCACTAATTTTGCCACTTTTTTTGATAATCCAGCATTATGAACTATATTTACTACTTCGTCAACGTTTTTATAGGCCATTGGCGCCTCTTCAGCAATTCCCCTTAATGACCAACATTTAACAATAATCCCCTTTAATTCTAATTCTCTGACAATTTCTTCCCCAGAAATTGCTCGCGTTGCCGCATGGCGCGACATAGTACGACCAGCACCGTGACACGTACTAAAGAATGCTTCTTTTCCTTCTTTTGTGCCAACTAAAACATAGGAGGCGGTACCCATTGAGCCAGGAATCAAAACTGGCTGGCCGACTTCGCGATATTTTTCTGGGATTTCGGAATGGCCTGGGGGAAAGGCACGCGTCGCACCTTTTCGATGGATAGCAACTTCGGTTTCTTTTCCATCAATAAGATATTTTTCTTTTTTGATAATATTATGAGCAACGTCATACAAGGCAATTAATGGTGATGCTTTTTCTCCTAAAACTTCTTTCCAGGCCTTTCTGACAAAGTGGGCAATCATTTGACGGTTAGCCC
>Ga0172364_10005129_pt1 | contig 10424 bp, 8 predicted proteins | sample LakKivSesite10cm_FD_114545 | JGI IMG/M metagenome (GOLD analysis project Ga0172364, IMG submission 114545) | Sediment microbial communities from Lake Kivu, Rwanda - Sediment site 10cm | ecosystem: Environmental > Aquatic > Freshwater > Lake > Sediment | place: Rwanda: Western Province, Lake Kivu... | reverse complement strand
TTGAGCAAAGAAATATTGAACCCCTTCCAGCATCTTTTCGAGAAAACGCCTCATTTCCCGGTAGCAGTCTTCGCGATCTTTGAACTCATAAATGAAATTCAAAGTCTCAACGACGGGGACCTGTTGAAAGAGCCTCGGGCGGGGCCTGAGGAAAGCTTGGGCGACCTCTATGGGCGAATTTGGAAAGAGCGCAGTCATTCCCTTCAGATGCACTTACTTTTCAGTAATATTCGTCTAAATTTAAGTTTAGCGTGTTTGAACAGGCGTCTGAGGCTCACGCGGCGATATCAGCTTCATCTAAGACTTGAGGTTTACATGCTTCGAAAAAAGGGGATGGAAAGTTCAGATCACTTCGTCTATGCTTACCACAGGTACTTGTTCTTCTTGAAGATGTCCATTGGGCCAAAGTGCTCCTTCGGGAGATATCCCACAGGGTACGATGGCATGTATGAGGTGGGTATGGAGTATACGTAGGCGTTGTAGGGGATGTCGACGTATGGGTACTTCTTCATCGCTCCCTCGCTAACTTCCACACCCAGCCCCGGACCGCGAGGGACGTTGAGGTAAGAGTCTTCGATCTCCAGAGGCTTGACCAGTATTTCCTCTACGAGTGGCCATCTGAATAGTCCAGGATGTTTCTCTGTGGCGAACATCGACATCTCGTTCCAAGGAATCTGGCTCTCCGGATAGGCGGCGCAGAGCTGAGCGTTTGCCGCCGCCGTCATCCTAGGACCCCAGTTGTGGGGGATGAACATCTTGCCGTAGTCGCGGGCCATCTCAATCACCTTCCTGCACTGGGTGATTCCCCCGAACGTGGCGGGTTCTCCTTGCACAATGTCGCAGGCGTCGTTCTTGAGGAGTACCTCGTACTCGGCGAGTGTAGTGCAGGACTCTCCTGTGGCCAGCAGCATCGTGGTCAAAGTGTCCTTCAACTCCTTGTTCAGGGAAACTTCTTGATGGGGTAGGGGCTCCTCGAACCAGTAGACGTTGAGCTTCTCCAGCTCCCTCGCCATCCACTTCACGACCCTTGGCTGATACATGTAGTCTCCATGGCCTGATTTGCAGAAGAAGTAGTGGCCGTCATGCATCAACACAACTTCGTCGCCGAGGGCTTCCCTCAGGAGCTCGGCGGTTTTGATGTCGTTTACTGGTCCATGCCCGGTCTTGTACCTGTAGGCGTTGAAGCCGTATTCGCCGTCCCTGAAGGCTGTTGCCTCGTCGATGTTCCTCTGAGGATCCCTGTAGATCAGGCCTGCGCTTGCGTAGACCTTTATCCTCTCTTGTCGTCGTCCTCCCAGCAACTCACAGATGCTCTTGTTAGATGCTTTGCCGATGGCGTCCCAGAGTGCCACATCTATCGCGCCTGTAGATTTGTTCCTTGTTTCCTCGTCTGGGACGAGTTTCTCAATCTTCCTCCATATGTCTTCTATGTCGCTGATGTCTTCAAGCTCCTCTTCCTTTAAGGCTGGGGCAATGACGTCCCTAGCAACCTCAAAGGAGGCTGTTCCTCCCATCCCGTAGCCTGTGATCCCCTCATTCGTGACAACCTTTGCCATGGCCTCTGTCGGGTTCAGTATGATACGCCAGCTGTCCCAAGCGGGGAGTATTTCAGGCTTCTCCAAGGGACACGAGTGGAGACTCACTCTTACTTCACTAATCTTCATTTAGAACACTATTCAATCGCTCCAATTTCACCTATTTAAGAAATCTCCGGTAGACAAGGAGACGTCCTGTAGGCGAGATACTCATTACTATAGTCAGATGAAGGTTTAATGCGTAGTAACAACTATGGGTGTTCAGTGCTGAGCGATGTCGAGCGACGTATTCTCCCTCCTCACAAAGCCTCTCCAAAGCGCGATAGAGGCCTTGAAGTGGGGGAAGCCAACAGAGATTCAGGAATCAGCGATACCCGCGATCCTAGCAAGGGAGAACGTCCTCCTCATCGCACCCACAGGCACAGGCAAGACTGAAGCGGCCATCTTCCCAGTCTTCGACCTTCTATTGAGGAGTCGTTCAGAGGGGCAGACCCGTGGCATAAGCATCATCTACGTGACTCCTCTACGAGCCCTCAATAGAGACATCTTCCGCCGTCTCATCGACGTTGGAAAGAACCTAGGCATTCAGGTACAGGTCAGGCATGGGGACACGCCCCAGAACGCCCGAAGACTCCAAGCCCTGAAGCCGCCAGACATGTTGATTACGACTCCGGAGACGCTTCAAGCTATCCTGCCAGGTAAGAGGATGCGGCAGCACCTCCGAAACACGCAATGGGTGATCGTCGACGAGGTCCATGAACTGGCTGAATCCAAGCGAGGCATCCAACTAACCATAGGCCTTGAGCGGCTCCAAGAAGTGGCTTCGAGAGAGATTCAGAGGATAGGTCTCTCGGCGACGGTGGGCTCACCCGTGGAGGTCGCCCATTTCCTTGCAGGTAGCAAGAGGCAGATTCGCGTTATCGACGTGTCTCCTAAGAAAGAGTACCGATACTTCGTGGAACGCCCCATCGCTGGGGAGGCCGAGTACGAGGCGGCCCAAGGACTGTTCACGTCCCCAGAGGCCGCTGCCCGCATCCTCCGTATCCAAGAGCTTGTCGATACTCACGAGTCCACACTAGTCTTCGTGAACAGCCGCCAGAACGCGGAGATGCTGGGCCTAAGGTTCACGATGCTCAAAGCAGGCATAGGCGTCCACCATGGCTCCCTCTCCAGGGAGGAGCGACATAGGATGGAGGACGAGTTCAAGGAGGGTCGACTGAAGGGCATCGTCTGCACCTCGACCTTGGAGCTTGGGATAGATATAGGGAGCGTCGACCTCGTCGTCCAATATCTCTCGCCTAGGCAGGTATCTCCCCTCATCCAACGCGCCGGCAGGTCGGGTCATGGGATAGGACGCGTCTCCCAAGGCATCGTTATCACAGCTTATCCCGAGGACTCCCTTGAGGCCTTGGCCGTAGTTAACAGATCCTTGCACAGAGACCTTGAACCTACCCGAATCCCTGTTATGGCCTTCGATGTTCTAGCTCATCAGATCGCGGGCCTGATCATGGATTCCAGAGAGTTATCCGTGAAGAAGGCTTATGAGATAATCCATCGAGCCCAGCCGTATCAGAAGCTGTCATGGGAGGAGTTCCTCTCGGTCGTTTCCTTCCTAGACGTCCTCAACAAAGTGAGGGTTGACGGTGAGTCTATAACTCCTTCCGGTCGAACCCGTACCTACTACTTTGAGAACCTCTCCATGATCCCTGACGAGCGCCTCTACTCAGTGATAGACACTACGACGGATAAGAGGGTCTGTGTCCTAGGCGAGGAGTTCATGACCGAGGCGAGGGTGGGCCTGAACTTTATCTGTCGAGGCTACGTCTGGCAGATACTCCAGATCGAAAAGGATGGCCTAGTATATGTAAAACCCGTAGACGACCCTACAGCAGCTATTCCCGGCTGGGACGGCGAGATGCTTCCCGTTCCCTATGAGACGGCACGTGAGGTCGGACGCCTGAGAAGGTCTATCCTTGAGGAGTTGGGGAAGGGTAACCCTGACGTCCCTGGGACATGGGCTTCCACGCTGCCTATCGAGCGCCACGCGATTCGCAGGGTCGTTGAAGAGGAGAAGGAGATGCTGGAAGCTAGGCTCCCCGTCCCAACCGACCAGACCATCGTCCTTGAAGGATACGACCGATACATAGTCATCCACAGCTCCTTCGGTGAGGGCGTCAACCGGCTACTAGGCTATCTCGTGGAGAACGCTTACAGAGGCCGCGCCCTAATCGAGAACTGGTGGGCCGACGGATATCGCTTACTAATCGTCTTCAACACAGAAGTGACTAAAAGTCTCCTCGACGAAGTTTCCGAGAAGCTCTTCGCACAGACCCCTGAGGAAGCGGAGAAGGCTTTCAAGGAGTATCTCGATGAGAGGTTCCCCTTCGGCTACTACATGAAGTTCGTTGCCCAGCGCTTTGGAGTTCTCCCCAGAGGCGCCTTCCTCAATGATGCGGAGCTGGAGGATTTGTGGCAGAGGTTCAAAGGAACCCCGGTCTATGCTGAGACTCTTCACGAAGTTGAAGCCAAGAAGATCGATCTCAAAGGCCTGAGAAAAGTCCTAGAGGATATTCGCAAAGGTAGAATGTCGATAGAGAAGATCCTTGTCTCTGAGCCGACCCCCATCGCCTACAGGATGCTGAACCGCTTCGCCGCCATTCCCGAGATGTTGGCTCCCGAGAGCGTGAAGATCGAGACCCTTGAACGACTAAGAAAAAGCATTGAAGCCACGAGAGCGGAACTCTTCTGCCTGAACTGCGGCAGATGGGAAGCAGAATACAGGATTCGGGAGATACCGGAAAGACCTGCCTGCCCCAAATGTGGCTCCCACCTCCTAGCAGCCTTCAATTGGCCCAACCCCTTCGCCAAGGAAAGTTTCAGGAAACGCCTTCTACAGGAACCTTTGACGGAGGACGAGCAGAGAGGTGTAAGTGAGACAAGGCGGAACGCCGACATAGTGCTCTCTTATGGGAAGCGGGGAGTCATAGCCATGAGTATCAGGGGAATAGGTCCTCAGACGGCCTCGCGGATCCTCGCCAAGATGCATACTGATGAGGATGAGTTTTACAAGGACCTTCTGGAGGCGAAGATACATTATCTTGAGACTCGAAGGTTCTGGGACGACCGTTAGGATAAGACTTCGTTATCCTTTGATGACTATCCAATACGCCTCGTCTTTAGCGCAGTCAAATTTCTTCAAGAAACATGTCTATTACGCCAAATGCTAAATTAACTAGCACGTGCTAATATAATCGTGAAGTGCGGCAATTATGAGTAGGGAAACCTTTCCTTTTCGGCTAGGAGATTTCAAATGCGTTGTCGTCAGTGATGGTACTCATGCGTACCCTCGTCCCTCTCAGAACGTTTTCATCAATTTCTTCGTCAACGCGCCCAGAGAAAGCCTAGAACATGTGCTTGGTGAATACGGCCTCGATCCAGAGCAATGGGAAGAGTACGTGAGCCCATACCTCTGTCTAGTAGTCAATACGAGTCAGCACCTAGTCCTTTTGGACACAGGTGCAGGAGGCTTGGCACCAACCACAGGCAAACTGATCCCCAACTTAAAGGCCGAAGGAGTTGCGCCCGAGGACATTGACCGAGTCATCCTCACACACGGCCATCCAGACCACATCGGTGGGACCCTCAACAGCGAGGGGAAACCGGCTTTCCCCAACGCTCGCTACGTCATGTGGAAAGATGAGTGGGATTTCTGGGCCTCAGATTCCAGTCTGAAGGAACTTAAGGTCGACGAACACCTCAAAGAAGGTCTGATCAAGTTCGCACGCGACGGTCTCCTACCGCTTCAAGGCCAACTCGACCTCATCGACCATGAAACGGAAATTGTACCCGGCATACGAGCCATAGCGGCTCCTGGCCATACTCTTGGCCACATGGCGATTGACGTAACCTCGGACAGCGAAAAACTGATGTGCATCTCCGATACGGTACTCCATCCAATTCATCTGGAGCATCCAGACTGGTATTCGTCAGTCGCCTTTGCTCCTGAACAAGTCGTGACCACTCGACGCCGGCTCCTCGGCCGTGCAGTTGCGGAGAGGGCCTTGGTATTGGCCTTTCACTTCCCCTTTCCAGGCTTGGGCCACGTCGTCCAGAAGGGAGAGGGATGGTGGTGGCAACCTATCAAGGCAAAGGACTAGGAAATCTATTATTTATTGAAATTCTGTGTGTATGAAGCTCTCTCAAAAATCACATTGAATATGGCTGCGTCTCTCATAAGAGACTTCCCATACCCATGGAGAATCAGGGAGAGATCATTTTCCGTATCCCAATAGAAGAGTTTAAAGCACGTCAAGAATGGCCAGCGATCTTTCGAAGTGCCGATCTCAGGTTCGCCGCCATATCTTCCGTCGAGGTATAGTTAACATGAGTTGCACTTGGCACGCCTAGTAGCATGTGGGAGACTCTTGCTCCATCCTCGTAGAGGAGTATGATCCTCTTCCCATACAGGTAGGCTGCCATGATTTCCATGCCGACACCGTGGCTGCCCTGAGAGACCTCCGCGACAAGAATATCGCCGTTCTTCACGCCTCCTAAGTCACGTTCGAAGACGCTCGTCGCTGTGAGTGTGAACCCCGGGTTTTCAGTGATGACCCATGTCGAGACGAGTTCGTGGCCCTCGTCTCGGATTACTTTGGCTAGGATCTTGGCCTTCTCCAGTTGCCGGTAGGCTATGATTGGGACGGCGAGATAGACTTTCATGAGGGAACCTTGATTCTTCGTCAAGCACGTATCATAAATACTTTCACATAGATAAAACTCGAATGAGAGGAAACAGGTAATGCCACAAAGGACGCGGGTGGCCCTAGTCAAGGGAGAAGACCCGAAAATCTGTGTCAGCGAGACTGTGAACCTTCTCGGCGGAATCGGGAGATACGTCCGGCCGGGCGCGGTCGTAGTCATCAAGCCCAACCTCTGCCTACCCGTGGAGAAAGAGACGGGTCAAACTACACATCCAGAGGTTGTACGAGCCATCATCGACCTCTGTAAGGAGGCGGGGGCCTCTAGGATCATAGTTGGTGATACGCCTATGGTCGGCTTCTCTGGCAGGGAGGTGATAAGGGTCACGGGAATGGAGGAAGTGGCGATGGAAACAGGCGCCGAGACCCTAGACTTCCACGAGGACAATTGGGTCGATGTGAAGATACCTGACGGTATTGGCGCAAAGAGGATGAGGTTTCCGCAGACAGTGCTGAGCTGTGATGCATTGATCAATGTGCCGAAGATGAAGAGCCACGGCACGACGATGGTCACCCTCGCCCTCAAGAACCTTCAGGGACTAATACACGGCAAAGACAAGTTCGAAGCGACCCATGGAGCACCAGATTATGAGTGTGAACCCAAGACAGGAGGACCTCCCTACGCCAGACAAGGGCTTGAATATGCCTTGGTGGACATCCACAGGGTCCTCAAAGCGAGTCTGAACATTGTTGACGGCATAGTTGGGCCGAGCGTCGCCAGTTGGGGAGGACGACCAGGCTTCAGGCCGGGACTAATCGTTGCTGGGGAGGACCCTGTAGCTGTTGACACTGTTGCCACGAAGGCGATGGGTCTTGACCCCACCACGGTGAATATGATTCAGATAGCTGACGAGGTTGGGATCGGGACAGGAAAGCTTGATGAGATCGAGGTCGTTGGCGCATCTTTGAACGAGGTTAACGTTGGCTACAGTATTCCGGCGTCCTTCTCTGTGACCGAGGCTGAGCAATACAAGGAGCCGAACCTCCATCTCATAGCGGGAAAAGCGTGTAACGTCTGTTTGTCCGCAGTCCGATCACCACTGGGAAGGATTGTTCAGACCACGAAGAGTCAGTTGCAACCGACGGATTTTGAGGAAATGACGGTCGTCGTGGGCAAGGACGCGATGATACCGGGAGACTACAAGGGCAAGCTCATTCTTTACGGTAACTGCGCTATCCGACAGTATCAGGGAGTCCACCCCTTCGAGAACGCCATACCCTGCCAAGGTTGCCCACCTGCGGGTGGAAGCTTCTGGACGCTCTGGAAGCGCGGCCAGATCAAGGCATTGAAGACCGTACAGTGAAGGGGTTCTATTGGATGAGCGGAAGACGCGAGAACGATAGTCAAGCTCCAGTCTCAGAGAACATGTATGAGATACGATGATACATACATTATGTAAGACTTATACCAATCACAAGGGCAGTACGTGTTAGCTGGGAGTCACTTTGTTCTCAGGTATATCCAAGGTATCGAGCCTCGAATATCTAGATCGCTCATCCAACCAGCTACTAATGAGATGTGAAAATCACAAGATTGTCCGAACCTCAGAAATCCCATCTTGCATATGACTCTCAAACGTCGTATAACGACAAAGGCCCACATCACGAAAGGGAAAGCTTTTCTTCTCCACGCCCCAGCAAAGTAACTCGCGAACCAACAATGCCCGGAGTCCAGAGGCGGTACCCCTCCTGCCCCCTAGTCGGAGTCGGAGTGCTAATCATCGATGGAGACAAGGTCCTACTCGTCAAGAGGGAGAGCGACCCAGGGAAGGGACGTTGGTCCATACCCGGGGGGCTCCTCGAAGTTGGAGAACTACTGAGGGACGGCGCCAAACGAGAGACTAAGGAGGAGACGGGGATAGACGTCGAAATCGACGACCTCTTGGATGTCATCGACAATATAGTTCGCGACGATGATGGGAAGGTCTGCTATCACTATGTCCTCATCGACTTTCTAGGCCACTCCGTTGGAGGACAACTACAGCCGGGGACCGATGTCAAAGAGGCGAAATGGGCCTCGATCCGAGAATTGGACGAGTTAACAACTACGAGGACTCTGAGGCGCCTCGTCGAGAAGGCGAAGCTCCTAGAGTGAATACTCGTTCTTCTCCTTCCTAGCTTTTGCCCTCTTCGCTGCCTCCGCTATGTTTCCAGCGGTCAGCCCATACTCGTTGAGGAGCGCATCCGGGGAGCCTGACAGGGTGAAGACATCCCTAACACCGATCACCTCCATTGGTACTGGTATAGAACTCGCTAAAGTCTCGGCCACCGCACTCCCTAGTCCACCCAAAATGGTATGCTCCTCGGCTGTGACGACCGCACCGCAGTCAGCAGCCGCCCTGACAATGGTGCCCACATCCAGCGGCTTAATAGTGTGCATGTCTATCACTCTAGCCTTCACGCCTTCAGTGGCCAACTTATCCGCCGCGGACAATGACTCTGAGACCATGAGGCCCGTGGCTATGATGGCTACATCACTCCCCTCCTTCAGTGTAACGGCTTTTCCGAGCTCGAAGTTGAACTGCTTTCCCTCAAACTTGAAGCCATCCTCATAGATTTGAGGCACTGCTGACCTCCCCGTCCTCATGTAGACGGGTCCATAATACTCCGCTATCGCCTTAGTAGCTAGGACGGTCTCTACGGCATCGGCTGGGACTACGACAGTCATGTTAGGGAGGATACGCATCAGGGCTATGTCAAAGATGGAGTGGTGGGAGGCTCCGTCCTCACCCACCGTTACGCCGCCGTGGGAGGCGACGATCTTGACATTGAGGTTGCAGAAGGCGACCGACTGTCGGATCTGGTTGAAGGCCCGCTCCGTCGCGAAGACCGCGAAGCTACTGGCAAAGGGAATCTTCCCCGCTGTGGCCAAGCCCGCGGCCACCGTGATCAGGTTCTCCTCGGCTATGCCTACGTCGAAGAACCTCTCAGGGAACTCTCTACCGAACCAGCCGGACCGGGTTGAGTCGGCAAGGTCCGCGTCCAGAGCAACTATATCGGTGTTCTTTCGACCAAGCTCGATGAGGGTTCTTCCATAGGCGTCCCGAGTTGCTATCTTAGGCCGACTCATCCTTCTCCCTCAACTCCTCTCTAGCCCTTTCCATCTCCTCCTTGGTCAGGGCTCGGCCATGGTAGGCCAGCTCATTCTCCATGAAGGAGATCCCCTTCCCCTTCACGGTATTCGCTACGATCATAGTGGGCTTACCCTTCGTCCCCTTGGCTAGCTCCAAGGCAGATATTATCTGAACCATGTCATGGCCGTCGATCTCGAGGACGTTCCACCCGAAGGCCCTCCACTTCTCTGCAAGAGGCTCCAGCGCCATGATCTGTTCAGTGGTTCCGTCAATCTGCATCACGTTCCTGTCAAGGATCGTAGTAAGGTTGTCGAGCCTATGATGCGCCGCCAACATAGCGCCCTCCCAGATATTGCCCTCCTGGGCCTCGCCATCCCCGACCATGCAGTAAACTCTGTAATCCTTTCCATCGAGGCGAGCCGCAATCGCCATACCACAGGCCACGGAAAGTCCTTGGCCGAGGGATCCTGTGGACATCTCTACACCGGGGGTCAGGTTCATGTCTGGGTGGCCTTGGAGTATGCTCCCAGGCTTCCTCAGTCTCATCAGCTCTTCCTTTGGGAAGAAGCCCAAGTCGGCGAGGATTGCGTAGAGGGCGGGGCAACTGTGGCCTTTGGAGAGGACGAAGCGGTCCCTGTCCGGCCACATGGGGTTCTTCGGGTCGACTCGCATCGTATGGTAGTATAGAACGGTGAGGATATCGATGGCTGAGAGTGAGCCGCCGGGGTGGCCTGAGCCCGCGGCATAGGTCATCTCTAGTATGTCTCGTCTAAAATCGTGTGCCTTCCTCTTCAGGTCCGCTACTAGGTTCGTGGATATACTCTCCACCTCTTCGGCTCGCTTTGGCCTTCCCTCACATCACACTCTGTTTAAGAAGGTTTCTACTCTGAACTAATCCGGCTTGGGTTGAAGTCGGCGGATGGCTTGGAACATCTCCCTGATTTCCTTGGCACCCTTCTTGCCGAAGACGGCTGAACCCATGACGAGGACATTCGCCCCGGCCTCGACTACCTTTGGTGCTGTCCGTTCATTTATTCCTCCGTCAACAGCCAGATCCA
>Ga0172364_10005128_pt1 | contig 10425 bp, 8 predicted proteins | sample LakKivSesite10cm_FD_114545 | JGI IMG/M metagenome (GOLD analysis project Ga0172364, IMG submission 114545) | Sediment microbial communities from Lake Kivu, Rwanda - Sediment site 10cm | ecosystem: Environmental > Aquatic > Freshwater > Lake > Sediment | place: Rwanda: Western Province, Lake Kivu... | reverse complement strand
CCCCGTAGTACCCGAACTCACAGCGCGTCGCTGCTACAAGGACGTAATTGAAATAGGCTTCTGCGGGGTTGAGGAGGGGGGTTACGGCCTTAGCGTGTGCTGCGGTCTTTATGAAGAAGCTATCCCCGGGGAGCATACGCTCCCACGGGACCCAGTAACGCACGTCATGTATCGTCAGGAACCGTATTTCATCAGGCAGCTTGGGCGGCTCCAGCAGGCTCCTCAGCTCCTTCCTCGCCTGCTCCCTTGAAGACATCTGCTGTGATTCCGAGTGCGCTTGCTTTGAAACAGTAGGCACGTAGAACTCCCCCCTCAAGCCCTGCGATAGCCCCCGCAGTGATACGTTTTGCTGTTGAATTTGGGTGCTTAAGGTAACCCCTGTGCACGAACTCTTTGATGGCCTGCCTGCTATCGATCTGCCGGTCGGTCAGGAAGTCTTTCAGTGTGGATGCAGCGATCCACAGCTCATCCGTATCAGGCTCAACCCTGAACTTGAGCGCCCCCTTGGGGGTGTGTATAGGCATGGCAGGTAGCCCGTTCATACCAGTGCGGTTGACCACCAACGCGTACGGCAGGTTCTCACTTAGGAAGAACGCCAGCGCTTCTGATGCGATGTTGTTGAAATCTGACACCGGCAAAACGACTTCCGTACGTATGGTGCCTAGCTGCTTCACGGCAAAGTCAAACACCGGTGGGATCGGTATGGCATGCAGCCCCAGGGTGCTGGAGATCGAGGCTCCTGCAAAAATGCAAGCACACACGATACTGTAGAACCGGTCGGACTGGTCTAGGTTGAGCGCCTCATCGAACTTGGTCTGGAAGGACCGCACCAGAGTCACTATATCTGCCATGTTGTTCAGTACATATTTGATATACGCGGGTCCTGCCACCCCATAGTGGTCGTTGAGCGAGCCAAATACCTCGTCGGACTCAGCCTTGCCTATATCCTCTGGGCGGCTGATGCGGATCTCGATTAGCCTGCGGAGCTCCCCGTCTGGGGTGCCCTTAAGTCGAGTGAGCTTATCGTAGAGCGATGAGTTGCTAGAGGTAATGAGGAACGTAGACCACGAGATGTTGTTAGCCCGCAGCTTGTTGCTCTGTGACTCCATGCGGTGTCTACCGCGCCCCTGTGGTATGTCATAGATAAGTTCTGAGATAGCCTCATCGGTCATGTTAGTGACCTCGTCCATCGTTGCTGGGATGGAGTTCAGCATACCCACCCACTGCATCTTGGCGAGTTGCGTGTCGTTCTTACGCATGAGGAGCCCGGAGGGGTGGCCGAAGATGCTATTCACGACCATCTGTGCAGTGGTTTTACCAGTGCCGCTCTTGTTTGACATCAGGTTGATGACTGCACCTTTGACTTCCATACCGCCCACGAGCCGCAGCAGTGGCGCACCGAACCCAGCGAACAACACAAACGCATGCGCTTCCATCCCAGGCCGAGCGTAGAAATTGGCAACACGCGACCATGTTTCCAATGAACCTTTTGATGATAGTAAGGGGGCAAGCTCCCTAAGCCCCGTCGATGCGGGTGCCAGCAGTAGGCTGCGGGCTGTGTACTCAGCCTCCCCAATGATGAAGGCGTTACCTTCAGGGGTCCAACCCATCTGGTTGCGTGTACGGGTTGCAGCAGCTTGCTGCTGTAGCTTCTTGAATGTAGATGCGAAGTAAGCCATAAGATCGTCCACCTTTTTGTTCAGTACCGCCACCCCCTGCTGAAGCAGCAAGTCACGTAGTTTTTCTTTGACCAGGAGCTTTACTGTCGGCACGACCAACCGCCTGATCCCGTCATGCGGCGAGTGGATGTTTAGCCCCACCAGCTCCCCTTCACCTACACCATACTCATCGTAGTCGTAGAACCGCATCGTGAGGTAGATGTCGTATGGGTAGATCTCAATCTCGGTCGGGTTGCCGTCCTCGTCCTTAGCTCGCCTGTACACACCCCCGCCAGCAGGGCGGAAATAGGGCGTAGGGTAGGTGGGTATCGTTACCGTAACAGTCTGTACAGGGCCTGTGTCGTCAGCTTCCAGCGGTGCCTCTACAACGTATTCACCATCGACTGCAGGGGCTTCTTCGACCTTCTGGCCTAGTAGGATAGGGCTACCGATGCTGTGCTTGCAGCCCTTACAAAGCGCTGGGTTGTTCGCCTTGTACCACTCACACGTGAACGGGCCCTTGGTTGCTTCCGCTTTGGCTACCGTTGCCTCAGGGGTGTAGCCCGGGTGCTGGTTAGACAGCGTATGGATAGACTCCTCACCGTCCACACAGCGCCACGCTATGGATAGAGCCGCCCTCCACAGAGGCTCTGAAAGAACCGCCGCATCGGTTATGGCATGGGCGATCTGTGCACACCCCGAACCCTTGAGGCTTCGCCTAGCCAGTCGTACGAAAGATGTAGGGGGAAAGTCCCGCTGCGCTGCAGCACGAGTGAACTCATCCATCCCGAACTGCTTAGCCTCAAAGATATCAGCAGCAAGGGTCGGGAATTTATGTTCAATGTCTGCCAGCACGAACGTACGGAGCTCCGTACGAATCTCAACAGGCGACGGGGGGTTAGTCTTGAAGTTGTGTGTACCGGGCATGCGTAGCACCCGGGCAGCATCAGCAGGGACCGTAATGTCGATCTCAAAGCCTGCTGCGATACAGAACCGCTTAAACCCAGACGCTACGGCCTTCCAGCGAGCCATAGGCAGCACAGTATCCAGCGGCCAGTAGACGTGTATCCCACGCCCTGAGGACACCATGAGCGGCTCAGGGAAGCCGTTCTCTGTACAGAACTTCAGGAGTGCAGCCTTACCCTCATCCTGCGTGGTGTAGGGCTTGTCGGGGCCGCAGTCGATATCCAGAAACAGAGAGCTAAGCTCTCGTGCGTTGTCTGCCTTGCGGCTGGACTGGTCCTTGAACGATGCTAGTGCGAAGTAAGCATTACGCCCTTCGTTTGCAATTTCTTCTCCTCGCGTTATGAGTTCATCAAGTGTGCTGTGGAATGTTTGTCTGACCGAGTCTCCGAGGATCGCTACTGCACAGTACGGTCCGGTGGGCGGCAGAACGGTCTCATAGAATTCTTTTCTCACGTTACCCCACGGTGTCAGGCGCACGGAAAAAGGGTGGGGCGGCGGTCCGTGGTCCGCCTCGTCAGGGAGAGATCAGCTCCCTCTAGCCCCGGGGGATCGACTATACGGCAGGTGTGTCACTGGGTGCAACACCCAGGAACTCTTGGATCTTCGCGGCTTGCTCCGAACGGGGTTGGAATTTGCCCCGAAACCACGAGTAGATCGTGTGCCGTGATACACCGAGCTTGTCTGCTACAACATTGATACGTATGTTGTGCTCGATGCAGTACAACCCTAGCCGCACCCCGAGGGACTCGGGGTTAGCCGCCTGCACCTCCTTCACGAAGGCGTATGAGTAGCCTCTAGAGTCATTCGTCATCATCCGACCCCCACTGGGCCAGCACTGCGTCTACGCTCTTGGGCGTAACTGGCTCAGCCTTCTTAACCTCCCGCTTGACGGGCTCTGCTACTGCTTCGGGCTCGACCTTGGGCACCTCTGCATCCTTAAACGCTGGGGGTAGCGCAGGCATAGCCTCCTTCTTGTTCTCAGCAAACTTAACCTCGATAGCCTTGACCGAGTCCTGCGACTTACCTTGAGCCCGTGCCGTTTCGTATTCGTCCTTAGTCAGCGGACGTACAGCCTTGAAGGTCAGCACAGGAACCGACTCAGACGTATCGAAGCGAGCCTCAGTCACCACACCGCTCATCGGGATGTTGTGCCCTGCGAGGAACCGAGCGTAAGCTTGGAACGGCATCTTGTCGCCCTCGGGCTTGCCGAAATACGACTTGCTCGGAAGCTGCAGACGATACACGTTGCCGCTGATGTCACCCTCCAGCACCACAGCCGTACGCACAAAGAACCTACACGCACGGGACTTACCCTGGCCGGAGCCCTCGATGTTCTGGGGGCAGGTTGCGCAAGCAGAGGACTGCGGCTCTTTGACGCTAGCGTCCGGGGCCTTACCATCCGCAGAGAAGCAGTCCGGTGCAGTGGGCTGACCCTTGACATAGACGCCCTTGTAGAACGACCGCGCCACGTTAGGCGAAGCGTTAACCACCACGAAGTTCATAGCACGGTCTTCGTTCTTGGCGATCTCCTCGCCGCCCACGATCATGCGCCACACACCGCCTTCGATGGAGATGGTCTTGCCTTGGGAGCCACCCGCTACTGCTTTGGTAAAGTCATCCTCACCGGCGACGAGGTAGTCAGGGAGTGCAGCACCGGATTTGAAAATGGTCATGTTAGACATGTTGGTCCTTGGTTGGGTTACTTTGACGCACGACGAACAGTAATTGAATACTTGCTGTCGGTATTGAGGCCCTCAGGCAGAAGCCCGGGGTTTTCGGTGAGGAACTGCTTCATGTTCCCCTGATGCACACGCTGCTCCAACAATTGAATGGCATCGTTATCCTTAATGAAGCGATACATGCTGCCCCAGTCGTTGGTCCAGTAGCGAGTCTTGACAGTGCGGCTGAAGGTGCCATAGGCGGTCTTGCCGCCGTCTTGGCCGGTCTCCTTGCAGATCTCCAGCAGAGCTTGCTCGACAAGCTCCATCTGCTCCTTGACCTCGTTGATCTTAGCCTCGTACTCCCGGGTAAGGGCGTCCTTGGCATCCCGCATCTTGATGTAAACAGAGACAAGTTTTGTGGCGTCCATTGTGTTCTCCTGTGTGAGCCTAGAATTATACAGAGTCAATTTAGTGTGTCAAGCCAAAACCTCCTGATGGAAAAGATCTACAAGTCCTTGATGTAGATCAAGTTTACCGTCCAGTAGCCCGTAGATCCTGCGCTCGACTGAGCTACCCTGCAGCCGCACCACAGTCACCGGGTGTTTCTGCCCTGCACGATGTGCTCGTGCGTTACCCTGCATATAGAGCTCGGCCGACGGCACCGGCCCCCACCACACCACCGTATCAGCTCTCGTGAGAGTGATGCCGTGCGCAGCGGCTTGGGGTTGTAGCAGGATGCCTCCTGGGTCTTGCTCGGTCTGGAAGCGACGTATGTAGTCCGCCCGGGTAGACCCGGCCACCCCACCGTGTATACCCACAACACTTAGCCCTTTAGCCGCGAGGTCTCGCTCCAGACGTTCCAGCACGTGCCGGAACGGTACGAACACGATGACCTTTTGCTTGGTACCCTCGATGACGTCTATGAGCTCGTTTAAGCGGTTGGCGATGTCGAACTCGATTACCTCTCTGTTGGGGGTGTAGGCACACCCTGCGCTAACCTGCAAGAGCTTACCTAGTAGTGTCGCTGCATTGACAGCGGTGATCTCAGCCCCTGCCGCTTGTGCGATGAGGTTCTTACGGATGGTCTCGTAGTAGTGTGTCTGCTGCTTGGTGAGAGGCACTTCTCGTGTTGTGTATAGGAGATCCGGCAGGTCCAGACACTCTTCCTTGGTGAACCTGATTGCAGGTTGTAGGATCTTGTGGACAGTCTCCGCAGCGTCTACCTTGGGTGCCCATTTGAAGTTAGAGATCTTGTACATCACCTGATCGCGGAAGGCCCCGAAGAACCTAGGTACCGACGACGGGTTGACCAGTTTAGCCAGCCCGTAGGCTTGCACAGGCGACTGCGCAGCAGGGGTGCCGGTCATCATCCACAGGCGGGTCGTGGGCTTGATAAGCTGCGCTAGGCTCTTCCAGCGGTCGGTGCTCACGTTCTGCACGGCATTGCACTCGTCCACGATGATGAGATCAAACGCAGCCTTCTCCAGATCGGCTGTCAGCACCTTCACACCATCAAAGTTGATGATGACAAACTCGTAGTCACCCTCGATGATGCGCCGCCTAGCCTCCCGAGTACCCGAGGCGATACCCACCGTGCGGTGCATGACAGTCCTAAAAAGATCCGCCTTCCACGCAGTGTCCATGATGGATACCGGGCATACGACCAGCACACGCTTGATCTGCCGCACGTTCATCAGGTAGTCCGCAGCCCATGCCGCTGCTGACGTTTTGCCCGTCCCGGCTTCTGACAGACAGAAACACCTAGCCTGCCCCGCTAGGAACGCAGCGGTCGTCTTCTGATGGTCGAACGGCGTGTAGACCCCAGGCCACTTGTAGCTGCGCAGGATGGGTGAGGGTACGTTCCTGATCTTGAGGTTACGCAGCAGCCTCGTCTCGTCGAACCCCCAGTGCACCAGTACCCTGCCTACATCTCCTTGTCGGTCGATCAGCTTGCTCTTGGGTATGAGACTTACGATCTGATCTGCCTTCTTAGTTGTGATGAGTAACGCTTTGTTATCAATGATCTGCACAGAACCTCCAAAGCAAAATAGCCGAAGTGCGGTCTGCACTCGGCCTTACAAAAAAGCGAGGTGGTATCAACCACCTCGCAAACATCACACAGGAGACACCCGGGGAGGAAAACCGGGCACCCCGACAATACCTAACTAGGCTACGCTAGTCAAGCGCCTTATTTACGGATAGCTCTATTAGTCTTCGGGTCGTACTTGAACGCTGACTCAGGCTTGTTAGCGCGTTTACTGGCACGGTCGATAGCCCGCTCCTCTGCGGTCATCATGTTGCGCTTCTGCCCCTCAGGTGTGAGACGCTCCGAGCCTGGGTAGAGGTGCCCCCGCTGCTGCAGCAGGCCCACTGCCATCTCCCGAGACCCTACTTGTGCAGCTAGGCGGTCTATGAGCGACCCACGCCCCATATGCTTCATTGTAGCCATCATTTCATCCCCGCCTTGCGGGTCCTTGCAAAGGAGCGGTTGGTGCTCTTGGGCACTGCCTTCAGGTTTTTACGGTCCACACTGCCACCTTTTATCAGGGGGGTGACATGGTGCACGTCCTTACCGTCACCCTTACTGACCACCCCCTCCTTCTCCATGAGGCGTCTGGCGCGGTTACGTGCGGCACGGTTAGCCCTTTGCTTGGGGGTGCCATGATATGAGTCATACTCGTTTCGGAAGTTACGTGGCATATATCACCTATGTTCGCAGACCTCTTCAGACACCGGGCAGAACTTACACAGCCCGCTAGGGCTAGCGTTCCATACATCATTCGCAAGGGTAGCCTCGACCATCGACGCATGCCCCGCCCACTTCGATAGGATATCTGGCATCTGCTCTCGTTTGTATAACGACAGAATAACATCGTTAGGTACGATGAAGAACAGCATCGCCTTCACCTTCTGCACCTCTGGGAAGTGGGTCATCGCCATAGCAGCCATAAGCTCAAGCTGCGACGTGTCAGCGTAGCGACTACTCTTTCCAGTGTTATGTGTCGGTATCATCCTCTCAGTGCATAAGAAAGTGTGATCAGGGGATGATACAGCTATACATTGGGTCGGTACAGTAGGTATAGGCTCTACTTTAACCGCATGCCTCGTGTTACTTCCTATGTTGGACCATTCTTGTTTTACGGCGTCTGCTTTTCGTGGGAGTTTGAAAGGGTTTAGGTTTATTGGTCTAAACGACACCGGAAACGCCGCAATAGTTTTACCAAACCCTTTAGCCGTAACTTTACTTTGTAGCGGACGCTGGCCTAACGAACAAAGCAGCTCACAAACATCATCAGAAAGCTGTTTACTGGTGGTAGTAAACACAGCGGATTTGCGTGTAGGGTTAGCGTTACCATCACCATCCATCAATCCTTGAAGTAGCTCTAGTCTTTGGTTATGGCTAGCTCTTAAATAAACTTTAGGGATATGTTTCGGAGTAGTTAGCAAATTTGCTAAGCGAAGCTGGGTGCGCAACCCTTTTACGGTACGCGTGGGGCAAGCCCCATAATTACCAGTAGCCATATCTACGGGATACCCACGCCGCTGAATTTCTTCCCATATGAACGCATCCGGCTTACTTATTTCGCCGGAACCTACTGAACCATCTGCTATCCACAACCCTAGTACGTATGGGTCTATAGGCAACCCTACATCAGGCAGGTTAAGAGACCCGGTTAAAGGTATCTTTGGTATATACGTGCGCTGCTTTTTATTACGTTTACCCATTAAGTCTTTTACATTTATAGCACTACCGTCGGTTAACTTCCACAAATGCTCCTCATCACATATAACCGTAGATGTGTCTGAAAACGTGACTCGGTAGCAGGGTATGTACTTAACCTGTGACTTACCAACAACGTTGCACACTGCCCCGGTAGCGTCAAATACCTCGTCACCAACACGGATATCCCGCATCGTAGTGAAGCCTGTGGGGGTGGGGATTTTAGTATCCAGGGCTAAACCTTTCCAATCTCCCACCCAAGCCGTCTTGCCATTAACGATCAGCAGGTCCGGGATGCCTCGGAACCACACGTCCTTATCGAAGAACCCACAGGGCTTGAAGTCTTTGGTCATGCCAAGCTTAAGCTCGCAGTGCCGGTCCCCCAGCATGGACTTGATCTTATCCAGCACGGGTTGGTGTTTATCAAGGTGCTCAGGTAGTGGCTTGTCTTCCATAAGATACTTCTCAAACGCCTCGTGCACAAGGTTGCCGTAGAGGGTAGCCTCCGTGGGTTGTGACTTGAAGCGCTTGAGGACTCGTACCTGATGGAACCGTCTCGCACAGCCTTGGTAGTCTTTGATCGATGAGTGTGAGTGGATCATGGTGCGTTTTTTAGGTTAGCAATCCCCGTATGATGCGCCCCATCCCGATTCACATGCAAGTGGCAACCCTGCAGCCCACGACGGACGCCACGACATACACTCCTCCACGTAGCGCACAGCCTCTTCCCGCTCGTCTATCGGAGCGATACACCCTACGGCATCGTGCACGGTCAACACTACCTTGTAGCGCTTGGCTATCTTGAGCATCTGCTCAGCGATGATGCACCGTGCGATTGCCTGTGTGTAATTCTCCACACACTTGCCCCCGTATACATCAATCGTTTGCCCCTTAGACGTGTAGTACCACCGCCCCTGATCCCCCTGCCTAAGCTCTGGGTACTGTATGTGCAACCCGCTCGGCAGCGTCAACCCCTTACCCGGCTCAACCCGCACAATACCCTTAGTGTCCACAACGAACGGCATCCCTGCAGCCAGCATGTGTAGTGCTGTGCCTGATTTAGCCCACAGCTCCGGGATGCGGTAGTACGTCCTGCGGTATACGTCCACAATCCGCTTCGCTTCGTCCTCGGTAACCGTCACCCCCGCACCGGTCTTGAGAAATATCTGTAACTTCTTAGCGCCAACACCATAGCCACAACCTAACACAGTTGACTTTCCAATGAACCTCTGGTCCTTCGAAATCTGGTCGGGGGCTACACCGTAGATGTGGGACGCCATGATCCGATACACATCCTCCTTCCTTGCGAAGGCAGCGACAAGATCATCCTGCCCAGCCAACCATGCTAGCGTACGAGCTTCGATCTGTGAGGAGTCCGAGTCTATAAACAAGTAGCCCTCAGGGGCTAGGATAGCCTTCTTGAGCCGCCCAGCCATAGCCGTGCGTGACGGGAGGTTCTGGAGGTTAACGCTATCCTGCCCACCCCACCGGCCAGAGTGTGCAGCGTAGTACCTCAACGGTACAGGGAAGCTACCCCTGTATGAGATATCGATAAACCGCTGAGTCCTCGTTTCCTCTAGCGTGCTCTTCACCCCCAGTCGTGCTGCGACGATAGCTTGCACTTCCAGGTCCTCGTGCTCAAGCAGAGCTTTGAACGCTTCGTCCGTCTTAGCGAATGCGTACGTCTCCTTGCCGGTGGTGGGGCTAACCTTCATGGGAGGCTCTACGCCATGCTCACGCAGCATAGCCGCAAGCTTAGGATTACTCAGTAACCTAGTCTTGTCGTACGTATTCAACTTACCCAGCAGGGCTTCTTTCTTTGCAATAACGTCTACAAGGTGATCTTTCAGCAGCTCTCGGTCGAGCGTAAGCCTAGGATCGGTAAACATCTTCAGCGTCAGATCGATGAGCCTAAGCTCCTGACGTGGGAACCCTGCATCCAGATAGCGTTTGAAGAGTGTGTACGTAAGCTCCACGTCGTTCACGCAGTAAGCCCCGTAGCGGGCGAGAGACTCCACGTCGAAGTCCTTGTAGCGCTTGCCCAGCGCAGCCACTACCTCATCACCCTTCTGCCCGAGGCCCATACGCTCGGCTTGCGTCTTGAGACTGTGGCTCTTCTCGTGGGGGTAGAGTGCCCGAGACATACACATAGTATCCGCTAGCCCAGCGGATTGTATCCCGTAGCGCCACGCAAGAATGGCAGCATCGAACATGGTGTTCTGGCACAGGACCAGCGCCTCGCTCCAATCGATTGACTGCAGTGCCGCCTCTACTTGAGGCTGCGGGTACCACATCGTCTCACCATCATCGATCTTGATGGCTATCCCAATCGTCTCAAACAATGGAGAACGAACATATTCCTCGGTGCTTATTTTGGAGAGACTGTACTCTCGATCATAAAAAGTCTCCGCGTCTAGTG
>Ga0172364_10005127_pt1 | contig 10429 bp, 6 predicted proteins | sample LakKivSesite10cm_FD_114545 | JGI IMG/M metagenome (GOLD analysis project Ga0172364, IMG submission 114545) | Sediment microbial communities from Lake Kivu, Rwanda - Sediment site 10cm | ecosystem: Environmental > Aquatic > Freshwater > Lake > Sediment | place: Rwanda: Western Province, Lake Kivu... | reverse complement strand
TTGGCTCTAATGAGCCAGCAATGAGAAGGTTGCGAATATACCAGATACCTGCAAATAGAAAAAAGCCCAGAGCATAGCTTGAGATGACTCTTTTCTGGCGGATTTTTTTATCAATCAGGATAGTTAAAATCCCGGCAAAAAAGATGATGATGGCAATCTGGCGAAAATAAAAAGCAAGCGCCACCAAGAAACCCGCGAAGAGCCAGGGAAGAATCTTGGTTTCTGGATAGGCTCGGACTTTTTCAAAATAAAAAAATGCTAAAAGCAGCATAGCCAGATGAGGCAGGTCAGCCAAGACCATAGTTTGCAAGCCGAGAAAAAATGGGGTCAAGCTAAAGGTGAAAGTCATTGCGAGCCGAGCCCAGCTCCATTCTTGGAATAGAAATAGATAGAAAAAAACCAGGCTCAGGAAGGCAAATCCGATGATTAACAATTTCATTGGGATAAGGCTTTTCGGGAAAAAATGGGACAGAGGCGAGAGCAGCAAAGGAAGTCCGGGCATATATTCGGTATGAGGGATAGGATTGGGTTTTTCTATCTCCTGATAGCCTTTTCCTGAGGCAATGGACTTGGCAAGGAGCAAGAACCGGGCGCTATCCCCGCTAAGCTCACTCAATTCTGGATTTAAGCCGGAAAGGGATAAAAGGAGCATAATGATAAATCCAGCGGACAAGACTAAATTATATCTTGAGCTGTTTTTCTGCGGATTCATTCCTGAGGGCATTTTAAATCAGATTTTATGTTCTTTCCAGTGTCCCCGGGAATACCAATACAAAAGGCAAAATCCTTCAATCAGTAAAGCGGTGCCAGTTGCCTGCCAGATGCCATTTAAGCCAATGCCTAAAGGATAAGCTAAAACCCAGGCTAAGGGCAATTTAATCAACCAATGAGCAATGATGGAGACCACCATCCCGGGCTTGGTATTACCTGCACCGTTCAGGGCGGATTGCCCAACCCCGCCCGGAGTATCAATCAACATTCCTAAGGCAAGCCAGCGAATAAAAACAGAGCCTGCTTGAATCGTGTCCGGGCTGGGTTCCATTATTCTGACCAACTGCTCTGCGAAAAAATAAAAAAAGGCTGAGGTAATCACCTGTAAGGAAATCCCTAAGAGGAAAGCCCTTTTCATCATTTTTTCCAGTTGAGTTATTCGTTTTGCGCCTAAATACCTGCCTACCAAAGAGCTGACTGCGGTGGATAATCCCATTAAAAAAATCCAGTTTAAGCCCATCCAGCGAAGCCCGATTCCAAATCCAGCTATCCCAGCCGAGCCAAATCCAGTGATGAACCGCTGGAGCAACAGGGTGCTAAGCGGTCGGGAGAGAAAACTTATACTGGCAGGGACCCCGATTCTGAGGATTCTTAAACTTTCTTTTAATGAGATACGAAACTGGCTTAAGTTAGGCTTGGGCACTGGAAAATCTTTTTTCCTGGTTAGTGCAAGAAGTAATAAAAGGGCAAATAACTCACAGAATAAACTTGCCAAAGCGGCTCCTTTTACCCCCAAGTCAAAGGTTCCGACCAGCATCTTCCCCTTTGGAAAAATCATTACTGGGTCAAGCAGGATGTTTAAACCCACAGAGATAAAATTTACAACCATCAGCAATCTGGTTCTACCTTTTGCAATCCAGATACTCCAGAATGGAATCCCTAAAAATAGCACAAAACCGGAGATGGCAAAAATCCTTAAATAAATAAGCGCCAATTGATAAACCGAATCACTGAGCTTAAAAAATCCTAAAATTTTAGGAGCAAAAATCAAAACCGGAACACTAAGGCATAAGCCCAAAATTATCCCCAGAAACAAAGCTTGTTGATAAGAGCGTTTCAGGCTTTCTTTATCATCTGCGCCCAAAAACCGGGCAAAAAGCGCAATTGCGCCAGTAGATAAAATTCCAATCAATCCCCATCCCACGCCCAGAATATTTCCAACCAAGCTTGCGGCTGCGACTGCGTCCGTGCCCAAAAATCCAATCCATTTGATATTCACCAAATCATACATAGAAAAAAGCAACATAGAAATACTGGTGGGCCAAGCTATCCCCCAAATCTGCTTAAGATAACCCTTTCCAATAAGCTCCCTTAATCCTTCTGATTTTTCTTTAAGCTCATCCATTTTTAAAATTTTTTTAGGAAAAAAGCATCTTGATTATTTTTTGTTTCCGCATCGTTTCCGCTGGTCTTAATCAGACAAATAACTTAGAACCGCTTGATATGCTTTTAATGCGGAACTGAAGGCAATATCTCCTGACACCCCCTGGCCATTGGTGGTATCACCAGCTAAAAATAATCCCTTTATCTTGACTGCCTCCGGGCTGGGACGAAAGGGGCGAGCTTGCCCGGGCTTGAGAAGCGCGCCATTCTGGAGCGGGACAAAAACTTTCTTCTCAGAAAGGACTTTGGCTTGATAGCCGGGAAACATTTGCGCGATTGCGCTTCTCAAATTTTTCTCCGCCTCCTGCAAATGAGCTGAATCCTGACTTTTTCCTCTTTCCAGCATCCAGCAAAAAACCGCAAAATGTTTTCCTTTAGGCGCTAAAGACCGGTCTTCCACAGTTGGAAAATGCGCCCAGAGCGGAACCCCAGCGCCCATAATCAAACCCATTTTGGCAATCGGCTCATCACTGATTAGGTATAGCATCAGGCTTGCGGTATGCTCAAGATTTTTTGCATAGTTGATTAAATTTTCTGGAAGCAGATCCAATGGCAAAAGGCTCAAAAGCTGGTCTAAGGGCGCGGTGAAGACCACTGCTTTGGACTTATAAAAATTGTTAGCTGTTTCCACTCCAAGCACTTGCCCATTTTTAACTGAAATGGCTTTCACCTCTTCATTCGTGTGAATCTCGCCATTGGTTTTGATGATTTGCTCCAGCTTTTTAAGGGTTTGTTCAGACCCTCCTTTAGGGGTGCCGACTTTTCTTTTAGCCCGAAGCGCTTTTTTCATAAAATCAATCAGCTCTCCAGCTGAACAGAACTCTGCTTTGGGCACCATAATGGTAAAACATAACAGGTCTAAAAAATTTTTTATCCGCTCTGGTGAGGAGATTTTTTCCTGCGAGAATTCCCAAACACTTTTTCCATACCAGTCATTGGGATTAGCCCGAATTAAGCCAATCATCAATTTTGCGACTGAAAATTTTTCCCAGCCGGAAAACATCTTGCTTTGGATAATGCTTAAAATAGAACCGGGTCTGGGATATAAACCGCCTTGATAATAAACCATTGGAGGATATTCACCGGCAAGGAACTCTATTTTTTCTCCGAGGAACTGAAAAACCTGATAAGCAGGTCCCTCCTCTGCCAAGCGGTGGCTATGTTGACCATACTCCCAATAAAATCCTGGTTCATCCCGCTCGCCCCCTGCCCTGCCCCCGATTCTCTCCCTTTTCTCTAAAATTAAAACCTGATAGCCTTTCCGAGCCAATAACGCTCCCAGAGTTAGTCCCGCATAACCTGCGCCAATGATGAGAACATCCATTTTTACCCCCTTACTCTATTTTCATTTATTGATTATACCAGACCCGGCTTAAGAGATTAAAACCAAAGACCGCTTTTTAGCGAATTTTGGTCTAATATGATAAAAGATATATAAGAGAATTAAAATGAGCATAAGGCTTAAATTTATTTATTTTTTATTTGGAGTGATTTCGCTTTTATCCCAGGTGATTTTAATTCGTCGCCTGCTCAGCATATTTTATGGGAACGAGCTCACCATCGGCGCTTTATTTGCGGGATGGATGTTCTGGACCGGGGTGGGAGCAATTGCTTTTGGTAGAGCTTCGGACCGAGCCAAAAATCCCGAGCAAGCCTCGGCTCTGATTTTTTTTCTCGGCACATTTTTTTTCCTGATTAGCGGATTGGGCAGCTGGCTGGGTCGGTATATCTTGGGAATTGGTCCCGGGGTGATGGCGGGATTGGATAAAATTTTAATTGCAGGATTTTTATTCTCGGCTCCGGTCTGCATAATGCTGGGAGCGGGATTTAATTATTTAGCAAGAGGAGTGAAAGCAGAAGAAGGTTTTAAGGAGTTAGGAGCATTGCCGAAGCTTTATCTTTATGAGGCGCTTGGCTCTTGCGGGGCTGGGCTAATTAGCCTTTTGATGGTCGGAAAGATAAGCGCGGTTGGACAGATTTTTCTCTGCGGATTTTTAATGATGCTTTGTGCGAGCTTGGCTTTAAAAGCAACCAGGCTCAAAATCATAGCTACCACTGCCAGCCTTTTGCTGTTTGGTCTGCTGATGGTGTTTTCTGGAAGGGTAGAAGATTTTTTAGCCAGGGTCAGATGGCAAGGACAAGAACTGATTTTAGAAACCGAAAGCAAATACTCAACGATTACCATCACCAAAAGTGGTGAGCAGACCAATTTCTGGCTGGATGGCTTTTTAGCGTTCAGCTTTCCGGAGCCGGAGCATTTTGAGTATATAACTCATTTAGGGCTTTCAATGGTTGAGAAGCCGAGTAGAGTGCTACTGATTGGAGGAGGTTTAGGAGGGAGCGCGGAGGAGATTTTCAAGCATCCGATAGAAAAACTGGTTTATGTCCAGATTGACCCAATGCTCACTGAACTGGAGGCGAGCTATTTAGAGGGTTTTGATTTGCTCAGGCAGGACCCCCGGATAAGAATTATTCATCAGGACGCTCGGATTTTTTTGAAAAATTCAGAAGATAAATTTGATGCAATCATCATCAATCTTCCCACTCCCGAGACTGCGAATCTTAATCGGTATTACACCAAAGAATTTTATGAGCTGGCAAAAAGCCATCTTGAGGCAAGGGGGGTTTTGAGCCTGAGCATTGGCTCTTGCGGGAATTATTTATCAGACGCTCAGGCGAGTCTTTTGGCAAACACTTTATCAACTCTCCGTCTGGTTTTTGGTAAGGTTTCGGTTCTGCCTCTGGAGCAAAATTATCTAGTGGCGAGTGAAAAAAGTCCCTTGATAACTGAAGACCCAGAGCAAATTCTATCTCAACTGGAAAATAGAGGCGTAAAAACCAAATTTGTCCGGGATTATTATTTAAAGGATAATCTGAGCACGGAGCGATTGGCTTCGGTTGAGAAAAGGCTAAAAGGATTCATAAAGCAGTTGACTAACACTGATTTAAATCCCCGGGCTTATTATCTATCTATTTTACTCTGGCTGGAGCAGGCTAATCCGAGTTTGCGGAATCTGGTTAAAAAAATTTTGAATTGGCAAAAAAGTTTTTTTTATTTAGCGGTTTTGGGATTATTTTTAATTTGGCTTTTGATAATTTTCTTGAAGAAAAAGACCGGATTTGCTTTAATTTCAATTTTTTCTGTGGGGCTGGTGGGAATTGGAGCAGAAATGGTTTTACTGCTCGGATTTCAAGTGGGATATGGATATGTTTATTATCTGCTCGGGATATTGGCATCTGGATTTATGGTCGGGCTTTCTTTAGGCGCATACTTTTATGAGCATTATAAGGAGCGCTTATCCAGGCAAGCGTTTAGGAGCTTGTTATTGGTTTTGTTAGGAGAAGCCAGCTCGGTATTTTTGAGCTGGTTAATCTTGAAAATGTTTTTGGGCTATTTTCCGGGCGAGATATTTACGGTTATCCTGTTTTTCTTGGTTTTAGTTTTGGTCGCATTTTTCTCCGGGGTTTGTTTTTTGCTTTCCGCATATACTTTTAAAAAGGAGGCTCGGGCTGGCTTAGGAGCAACTGCGGGTTGGGTCAATGCCCTGGACCATTTTGGCTCAAGTGTCGGTGCATTTTTGGTTTCTGTGCTTTTGATACCGCTGTTTGGACTTGGGTTCGCATTGGGCTTTTTTGCGCTCTTAATCATCATCGGGATAATTTCCTCGCTGGTGTTAGTCAGGTTTAAACGGGCTGGCTAAGTTTTGCTCTGGGTGTTTTTTTGCGCTTTGGGTTGAATTTTAATAAAATATCATTAACTTGAACAGGAAGTTCAGAAAGGAGTTATGGGATGGAAGTGATAGAAAAAGCGCTTAAAGAGAAGCGGAAGAATTTGACCGAGTATGAGTCCAAGCTGGCTCTCAAAGAATATGGGGTGCCAGTGACCAAAGAATTTTTAGTGAGAAATGCCAAAGAGGCAGTGGCAAAAGCAGAGGAGATAGGCTATCCAGTGGCTTTAAAAGGCTCTGGCCCAGAACTGCTCCATAAGACCGAGCTGGATATAATCCGGCTGAACTTGAAAACCCCCAAAGAATTAAGGAATGCTTTTCGGGAGATTAAGGCAAACGCGGGGAAAAAACTGAAAGGCGCGCTGGTTCAAGAGATGGTAAAGGGGCAAAGGGAGCTGGTAATTGGCTTGATAAGAGACCCGCAGTTCGGTCCCTGTGTGATGTTTGGTTTGGGAGGGATTTATACCGAGATATTGCGGGATGTATGTTTCCGGGTCGCGCCGATTACTGAGCAAGACGCTTATCAGATGTTTGAGGAGATAAAAGGCAAGAAAATTTTGGATTCATTCCGAGGAATGGCGCCAGCAGATAAAAAAACTTTAGCCCAGGCATTAGTAGGATTAGCTAAGTTAGGAGTAGAAAATCCTTCAGTCAAAGAGGTGGATGTCAATCCCTTAATTCTCACCAAAGAAGGCAGACCGGTAGCGGTGGACGCGCTGGTAGTTCTGAATGAGGAGGCTAAGAAGTGAGCGAAAATTTATCTGGTCTCCGGAGAATGTGTTATCCGGAGGCGGTAGCGGTATTTGGCGCATCCCCTAATCCGGAGAAATGGGGCTTTGGAATTTTACATAATCTTATTCAGGGAAAATTTCCGGGAAAAATCTATCCCATCAACCAGAAGCGGGAAGAAATTTTAGGGGTTAAATGTTATTCTTCCTTGGCTTCGGTGCCTGGACCGGTTGACTTGGTGGTGATTGTGGTTCCGCCAGAACAACTTGGGATAGCAGTGGAGGACTGTATTAAAAAGCGACCTGCAGGAGTGGTGGTGATAACTGCCGGGTTTGGAGAGGTGGATGAGGATGGGAAACGGAAAGAATTAGAGATGGGAAGGAGATTTCAGGACGCAGGAATAGTAGGCTTGGGACCAAATTGTCAGGGGATGATGTGCGCTCACTCTAATCTTTTTGCCCAATATGTCTGGCTATTTCCCACTCCTGGGAAAATTTCCATCCTCTCCCAGAGCGGAAATGTAGGCGTAAGCATTTTAGGAAGGGGCGCCTGGCATGGAATCGGGTTCAGCAAGTTTTTCAGTTATGGCAATGAGGCAATCACGCCAATTTCTGACCTTTTGGAATACCTGGGAGAAGACCCAGATAGTGGAGTGATTATGGTCTATGTTGAAGGAATCAAGGATGGGGGGAAGTTTTTCCGTGTTTTAAGCAATGTTTGTTTAAAAAAACCAGTTGTGATTCTTAAAGGGGGCGTGACCCAGGCAGGAGCTAAAGCGGTTAGCAGTCATTCTGGGGCAATGGCTGGAAGTATGGAGATATTTGAGAGCGCTTGTGAGCAGGCGGGTGCGATTTTGGTTTCGGATTTAGATGAGCTTTTTTATGCGTCAGTGACCTTTGCTGGGCAACCGCTTCCCAGAAGCAAAAAAATCGGGATAATCACCTGGGGAGGAGGCTGGGGGGTGTTAGCGGCTGATGAATGCGCTCGGTTAGGACTTGAGCTACCCCGGGTGCCAGAGGATTTGGTGAAGAGCTTGGGTGAATTTTTGGCATATCGCTGGAGTCGGAACAATCCGATTGATTTGGCCGCAAGCGGGGGACAAACCGCGCTGATAAAGGTTCTGGAGCTGGTCGCAAGAAGTCCTGTGTTTGATGGCATAATTCATATTGGGATAGGCTTAAGCGCGTTTGCTCGGCTGGTGGTGGAGGGGTCTTTTTATTTTGGAAGAGATGACCAGGTTAAACTGCGGGAGCTTTTTATAAAAGGTGCGAGGAAAATAGATGAGATTTTAGCGCAAAAAATGCTGGAGCTAAGTCAGGAATTGGGCAAGCCAATTTTAGCGACTTCTGATACCGCAAGCACCCCGAGTGAAGAAAATATCGCCTGGCAGGTGCTTAAAGAAAAAAATCGGTTGATTTATCCCACGCCCAATCATTCTGCTCGGGCAATGAGTTATTTGGTTCGGCATCAGGAGTTTCTTGCTCGGAAAAATAAGGGATAAAATGTTCAAAAGCCTTTAAAGCTGGTAAAATAAAATTTAATAGATGAAAGAGCGAACTGCGATTTTTCAAGACTTATTTTTCTGGCTTTCCATATTATTGGGCGGATTTTTCCTTTCTTTAACCCTCTGGTTTGGCTTTGGGATGGACCAATCAATCTATGCTTATTCTGCCTGGGTCTGGAAGGAATATAAGTTATTGCCGTATATAGGTGCCTGGGATGGAAATTTTCCAGGGATTTTTATTATTCATCGTTTGGCATTGGAGATTTTTGGAGGGAGTATTTTAGGTTTTAGGATTTTTGACTGTTTAATTCAGCTGAGTGGTTTGGGAATGGTCTATTATCTTGCCCGGGAGCTTTCTGGCTCAAAATTAGCGGGCTTATTTTCAGGTGTAGTTTATAGCCTTTATTATTTTGGATTGGGCAATGTTGGAGTGGGTCAAAGAGAGGGATCTATCCTTTTCCTTTTGCTTTTAGCCATTATTTTAAGCTTAAAATTAGCTGAGCAAAGATATTTAAGGGCAATTCTGGTCGGGCTTTTAGCGGGGTTCATATTTTTGATTAAACCTCATTATGGCTTATATGGAGCGATATTCGGGCTGTTTTTTCTAATTGAGGGAAAGGAGAAAAAACCCGTCAAGGTCTTATTGGAATTATTCATCTTTAGTTTTTTCCTTTTGGTTCCTGCCTTGGTGATAGTTTTTATCTACTTAAGAGCGGATTATCTTCAGGAGCTTTATTATGCGACTATCTGGTTTAATTTTGAGATATATAACAAATCGGTTAATTATCCGTTTGGGTTAAGCTGGTTTTTGTTCAGGATTCCGAGCGGGACTTTTTTAGACCATCCCTTGATTTTTGTTTCTGGATTATTTGCACTTCTCGTGATGAGCGGAAAAAGCAAAGGATTTGAGAAAGGAAAATGGCAGTGGCTTGTGATTGTTCTGCTTTTGATGAGTTTCATTTCTTATCAACTTCAAGCCAAGTATTTTCCATATCATCTTATCCCGTTCTGGGGGCTGATGATACTAATTTCAAGTGCGGGCTGGGCTTGGATTGGGAAGCGATTAAAGGAAGATAGTGATTTTAAGCGAGGAAATTTATTAATTGGAATTTTCTATTTTCTTTTAATGATATTGGTCTTGATGGAACAAAATCTGGATGTAATTCGGTTCTGCTCCAGGTATTGTTTTAGAAGCTTGGATGAGGCCTATTCCGCCAAAGTTGGGAACTATGACCCGCATCTGGCGAATGAGCAATATCAGGCGGTGAGATATTTAGAATCTATGATAATTGATGAGGACCAGTTAGAATTTTTTGGCGCCTATCCTTTAGTTCCTTATCTTTTGAAAAAGAAATTACCGAGTCGGTTTGTCTGTGTTCAACATTTATTGCTTATGCCCGGCGATGGCAAGCCAAGACCTTTACAGGAAAAATGGATAGAGGAATATAGTCAGGCGGTGATAACAGCTAAGCCTAAATTTTTTCTGATTAGCGATTATATTCCGGGCTTTAGGACCTTTAATTTAAGCTCTCCATATTTAAGCCAGGCTCTTGCAAAAAGCTTCCCCGAGTTAAGTAATTTTTTGAATGAAAATTATAGATTGATAAATATCATAGGCGGGATTCAAATATATGAGTTAATTGATGAAAATTCAGACAAAAAATAGGCTCTAAAGAAGTATTGTTCACGATAATTATTGGTTTTAAGAAATTAGGATATAATAAAAAATATGAATAACCAGATTGAGCTTTCAGTGGTGATTCCGATTTATAATGAGGAGGAGATACTGGCTTTACTTTTTGAACGGTTGGAAAAGGCGCTTTCCGGGATTGATTATGAACTGGTTTTTGTAAATGATGGCTCAAAAGACCGAAGCGGAGAGATAATTGAAGCTTATCATCAGAAGAATTCCCGAGTGCGGTTAATAGAATTATCTCGGAATTTTGGGCAATATCTGGCAGTAAGTGCGGGTTTGAGCAAGACTCGGGGAAAGGCAGTGGCAGTGATGGATGCGGACCTTCAGGACCCTCCGGAATTGATTCCCCAGATGCTTGAGAAATGGAAAGATGGGTATCAAGTGGTGGTCGGAGCTCGTCTCACCAGACCAGAGCAAGGATTAAAAAAATGGGGGCTAAAGCTGTTTAATCGGATTTTTATCTGGTTATGTGATTATCCGATTCCAGTTAGAGGTGGATTTGCGCTGATGGACCGAAAGGTAGTGGAGGAGATTGGTAAGCTTCAAGAGAAGCATCGCTATTTGCCTGGACTTCGGAGCTGGGTGGGATTTAGTCAGATAGAAATCTGGTATGACCGG